>ENA-ORDP01001712-ORDP01001712.1-marine-sediment-metagenome-genome-assembly--contig:-NODE-1712-length-11637-cov-2.877137_pt1 | contig 11637 bp, 10 predicted proteins | sample MGYA00248627_ERZ508539 | MGnify/ENA primary metagenome ERZ508539 (study PRJEB26208, sample SAMN05571518) | marine sediment metagenome | biome: deep sea; feature: Hydrothermal vent; material...
CACGAACTTCCGCCACCGGCATGGCCAGCAATTGGCGCGTCAGCTCTTTGCCGACGGTGCCCGCCCCGCCGGTGACGACAACCCGGCGGTCTTTGAAAAATGAATCGTTGTCTGCACGATCAATCATTGTCGTGGGATTCCCTCTAAACTGCGGCCTGCAGGCGACCGACAAAATCCGAATGAATTTCTTCGAGTGTCTGGTGAATGGTCATGGTGTACTGCCAGTCGGGATAGTGATTTTGGAACTTGCGGGTATCGCTGATCCACCAGATATGATCGCCACTACGGTTGTCGTCGGAATAGGACCAGTTCATTTTCCTGCCAGCAATCTGTTCGCATATGGCGATGGCTTCCTGCATGGAACAGTTAGCGAAACGACCGCCACCGGCATTGTAAACCTCACCAATTCGAGGTGCCTGATGGTAATGCCACAGCATGTTGACCAGGTCGGAACAATGAATGTTGTCGCGCACCTGTTTTCCCTTGTGGCCGAATATGGTGTAGGCATCGCCGGTGATGGCGCACTTCATCAGGTAGGATAAAAAGCCGTGCAGCATGGCCCCGGAATGACCCGGCCCGGTCAGGCAGCCGCCCCGGAAACAGGCCGTGTTGAGACCGAAATAGCGGCCATATTCCTGAACCATGATATCGGCGGCGATTTTCGAGGCTCCGAACAGGCTGTGTTTGGATTGATCGATACTCATGGTCTCATCGATGCCATGCTCGGCGAAGGGGTGATCGGGATCGACCTCCCAGCGGCTTTCATTTTCGATCAGCGGCAGGCTGTTGGGCCGGTCGCCGTAGACCTTGTTGGTCGACATGAAAATGAAGGACGCCTTGGGGCAATGGATGCGGAATTTTTCCAGCAACACCAAAGTACCCTGGGCGTTGATGGAAAAATCCGTGAAGGGCTCTTTCGCCGCCCAGTCGTGCGACGGCTGGGCGGCGGCATGGACGATCACTTCGATGTCGGTGCCGTGGGCGGCAAACAGTTGTTCCATGGCGTCTTCGTCACGAATATCGGCGTTCACATGCCGGTAGCCTTCGATGTCGCTTTCCAGGCGCTGGCGGGCCCAGTCGGTCGAGGCGGAGGGGCCGAAGAAATAGCTGCGCATGTCGTTATCGACCCCGATCACGGCCAACCCCTTGGCGGCGAATGATCGACAGGTTTCGGCGCCGATCAGGCCGGCGGCCCCGGTTACGATGGCAACGGGCATAGGATTTCCAGTCTGATTTTCATGATTTTTTCACGCTACCGCCATTCGGGTGAAAAACGCGTTTCACCCGCTGGCAAATTCCAGGCCCGGAAAACCAGAATCAGGCCGTCGCCCGTACCGTTTCCAGGGGAACGCGCACCCGCACCTGACGACCCAGCAGGTCCATCAGAACGGTGACGCGATCCTTGTCATCAACACACTCAACAATGGCCGCCACCTCGCTCATGGGGCCGCCGAATATTTCCACCACCTGGCCTTTTTTGAACATCGCCTCACGGGCCAGGCCGACACATCCGTCTTCGCCTTCACGGGCGATAATTTCTTCGATGATACCTTCGGGCACCGCGGTCGGCTGATCGCCCTGGCAGATAAACCGGCTGACCCCGATGGTCGAGCGAATGGCCCGCCACGGGGATGTCCCGGTGTCCAGTTCAACGAACAGATAACGGGGGAACAGGGGTTTTTTAAGCCAGTCGATGCGCCGGGCATGGCAGCGTTTTTTCAGGTATTTCGGCAGATAGGCCCGGTATCCCTGGCGGCGCAAATTAATCTCGGCCCGTTCTTCAGCCAGCGCATGAGTTTGCACGACGTACCAGCGGTTCATGATTTATCTCCCGGCAGTGCGGCCCCGTCGTTGCGGGTGACGCCCAGGATCGACGGAGTATGAATCTTTTCCGCTGGCAATTGGGGAGCCAGATCATCATAGGTGGCTTGCGGTCGCGAAAGGCTGGTGACCACGGCGGCATGGAAATCGCCTGCGTCAGCTAGGTCCTTGAATACGGGAAGAGTCAAAAAAACCTGACCGGCTTTTTCGGCATCAATCACACCGACAATTTCAAGGCGATGTTCCTGGGCGCACAGAAAGACGATTTCGGCCAGATCGGAGGCTCCGGCCAAAACGATTTTTTGCTGATCCAGAGCCGCGCACTGATCGAGAATGCGAACGCCTTCCTGGCGGGCATTGCGGTAAAAATTAAACGACCCGGACAGATATTCCGCCGTCAGACGACTCTTTTCGGAAAACCCCTTGGGGGTCAGGTAATAGGCGTAGCGATTGGCCGGGACATGCCTGATTTTAACATACCCCTTGCTAATGCAGCGCTTGAGATAGGAATTGACCAGGCCCAGGGCGACGCCAAGATCCTTGGCCACCAGGCGCTGGGTGACGTTACGATTTTCCTCCACCGCACTGAGCACACCAAGGGTAATTTCCGTCTGATTTTCCTGCATGGATAGAAAGCCCCGATTGCCCTTTCCAATCGCGTTCACGGCGCGAACGCGTTCATTTGCAGAACGTAGAGTCTTATCGCGAATCTGTCAACAATTTCCGGGGAGTATCGGCACCGGACAAAGGCTTTGTTTATTCAATAAGGGCCCCTTACTGCATGGCGCTCGTTCGGACCCGGTAGAGCGTCACATTGCGCGGCCACGAAGATTGCAGGGACCAATTGGCCATTGGTTCAAGGGTGACGTTATTGGCCCGGTCAAAACCGTTTGGTCCCATGATACTAGCCAGTCCCTGGCGCACGGTTTCCCGGTTAACCCGATCCGTGCCATGGTCGATCAGGGCGAAAATGGGTATCGCTGTGGGGATCGAAAGTTTGCGCCGCAAAATCAGATCGGTCAGTGATTTCTGATCGAAGCGGCCAAGCAGGGTCAGCAGGGTCGGGGCGATATCCCGCCCCGGTCGCTCGATACCATAGTTCCTGAGCATATATTGCATCCCGTAGCCCCAGGTGAAGATCATCGCCCGTTCGGGCAACAAATTATCCAGGGCGACCGCCATGGGGGCAACATCACCCTGCCCCTGAAAATAGGTTTGCCAGAATAGCGGACTTTGCCGGGCCATGTTTTGGGGCGAAAAAAGGCGACCCACCTGTTGCCAGGAATGTCCCGTAGCCAGCCCCAAAACAATCAGGCCTATGGCCAGATGGGCGCGCAGGTTCTGAAGCGCGAGGGCGACGCAATAAGCCAGACCCAGCACCAGAAACGGGATCACGTACAGGTCGGTGCGGAAATGGGCGGCGGCGAACAGGGAGATAATCACGGACACCCCGAAATGGGTCAGCGTCAACGCCAGGGGTAAATAAACGCCTTCCCGTAGCGCCAGCAAACCGACGCCGATGGTCCCCAACAAGACCCCCGGCAGGGAAAAAAGAGCGCTCAGACCGGTCACCCATTGCAGCACCCGGGTCGCCATGCCGACAAAGATATCGGCCGCACCACCGCTGAAGGCGACGGCGAACAGATCCTGGGCGCTGTGGGTCTCGGCGTTGCCCGGCCGGTCTATTTCCAGGCCGACAAACAACCAGAAAGGCAAGGTGATCAGCACCAGAACGGCACCGTACAACAGGGCGGCGATGAGCTTGCGGCGCAGCGGGATGTCGGCCCACAACCAGCAAAAAACCGTTGCCGTCGGCAGCAAGAACACATTTGTCCAATGGGCATACAGCGCCACCATCTGTAACGCCGCCGCCACCAGCAGGGTCCGGCCATATCCTTCGGATTGTGCTTTCAGTGCCCGCAATGCGCGCTCCGTCGCGCCCGCCGCGATGAGCAGGAACAGGACACCAAAATTGTGATTTCCCCACGGCGAAAAGTAATGAAGGTAAGATGCGCTGGCGGCGAAAAAAAGTGCCAGGCCTGCGGTCAGCGCCAGCCGCGAGCGGAACGCCGACAAGGGCAGTACGCCAATGACCAGCACAATCAAGGCCGAGGCAAACAGGCTGGAGGCGATTTGCACCGCATAACTATCGCCGAAAATCCACGCCGCCGCTAACCGCAGGGCCAGGGGAACGGCCGTGAAAATAGCGATGGATTTACCGTAAATGGGCCGCACCAGACGATGCAAAAAACTGTCGTCATCCCGTTCAAGGGCAACCAGAAAGGTCTCGCCGGACTGGGCCGAGGGCAATAGCTGATCGGCCTGGGCCAGGCCTTGTACCCACCAGGAAAAGAACGCCTGATCACTGCGCGGCTCGATCCCGGAAAAAAGCGTCAGGCGATAGACAAACACGACCGCGACAAAAACCAGGGCGAGGGTCAGATAAAGGCGCGACGCAGGGGTTCGGGAAGCGGCCTTGTTCATTGCGGCTTTTCCCTCAACATACTTAAATAGTCAGTCAGGAATGGCAATCCGGCCAGTCCGGGCAGCACATAGCGGAGCGTCAGCATCAGGCCCAGCGCCGCACCGGTGGCCGCCGTCATGAAGGGCGCGAACAGGAAAATAGTCGCGGCGTCGCGGGTGCCGATGCCGGCCATGGTCAGCGGCACCAGTCCGGCCAGGATGGCCAGCGACGACAAGCCCAGGCTGCTCAGCACCGGCACCGATGCCCCCAGCGACCCGGCCAACATCCAAATCTGGATCAGATGTAGCAACCAGATCAGCAGGGTCAGCCCGGTAATCGTGCCAACCGACCGGCGGGAACGCCAGAAGAAGCCATGCACGTCGGCCCACGATCTACGCAGGTTATTAAATTTTCCGGTCAGGGACGACGGCGCTATTTTCGCGGCCAGGCGCAGGCAAAGGTCGGCGAACGAAAGCGACGACAGCATTAGTACGCCAAACCCCAGCCCGCCACCAATGGCCAGGGCGAGAATGATGAAAAGATCATCCCCGACGCCGTAAACCACCAGGCCAAGCAGGCACCAAACCAACAATCCCAGCAGGTCACAGGCTTTTTCGAAGATCACAACGGAAACGGCGAGGGACCCGCGCATATCCAGGGTCCGGCTCATAAAAATGCTTTTCAGCACATCGCCCATTTTCGATGGCAGCACCACGTTCAGGGTCGACGCCGCCAGGATCAGTTTTGTCGCCACCGCCAGGGTCGGCCGATTGCGGCTTGCCATGAGCAGGCGAAATCGCCAGGCGCTGAGCAGGGTGGTCGGGATCAGCATGGCGATGGCGGCCAGGAACAAGGGCCCGTCCACGGCGAGCAGAACATCGGCCACTTTACCGGCGTCGGTGTTCCAGTAAATGACACCAAGAACCGTCAGGCTGACACAGATGGAGATGAAAAAGCGTGGCGACAATAGGGGCATTCAGGCCTCGGAATGATGATCTGGCAAGGTCCGTGTCAATTTCAGGGGCTCGCCGGGTTCAAGATCATTGAGAGCCTCGCGAAGATTTATCCAGGGCAGCATCTGGCCACACTGAAACGTCCGGCTCATGACCACGTAGATGGATGTCTGATCCGATCCCAGGGCGACATCGGTGACACCGGCCCAGGACGTGGCGCTCAATTCGTCTTCCACGCGCAACTGTTCGCCGGTCCAGACAAAGGTGCGCTGAAAGGCGTAGGGGGCCGCCTTCTTGCCGGTGATCAACAGGCCTTGCAGCAGACGCCGGATCAGGTTGGGGAAAAACCGGCCGAGGGTAAACATGACCGTGCGCAAACCGATCAGGTTGACCGTGGTCATGCGGGTTTGTTTGGCCCAGCCGAGCGATCCTGAAATGGCGATGGTATCTTCGCTTAAGTCGGCCTTGTAATCATCGATCAAATGGCCAACCGCATTGCGGCCAAGGGCCTGCACGGAAAACTGGGTATCGGAACAGATCAGTTTGTCGCCATCGAACGCCTTGAACACGCCGCCCTTGTTGAGGGCCGCAAACAGGGTGGTTTGACCCCGCCGCTCGATCAGCAATTTGGCTTCGGTAAAATAGGTGCGGCCCTGTTGCCGTTCCAGGGGGGCCGGTCGGTTGGGTCGGAAATCGCGCCAGGCGAGCAGGTAATTCCAGGTGTGGTGACCGATAATATGATCATCGGCGTAACAGGGACCCTTGCCGTTTTCCAGGCCTTTCAGGAACAGATCATTGATCGCCAGGGCGTCCGGGTTCTGCTCGCCGATCAGTTCGAACCCGTGGGGGAAAAAATTGTAGGTATTGCGGCTGCCGTACTCGCCGCCGAAAGAACCGTCCGGGTGAACGAAGTGTGCGGCGAATTTGACGGCGCGGGCCAGGGCCTCGGCCAATTGGGGTGACGGGTTTATCTGTTGCAAGCGGGCCAGAATGGAAATGGTCAGGGTCAGGTAGCCGGGGTCGCAGCCCTCGTATTCCCAGAACCAGCCTTCGTCGGTTTGCCACGACAAGACCTGTGCCAACCGGTCCGTCGCCGCCGTGTTCCAGCGGTCCGTGCCGAGCGCGCGCCCGGCCAGTTCCAGGCAAAGCGCGATCAGGGCCTGATGATTGGACAAACGACCACTTTCCTGATGACCGGCCAGCCAGGTGGCGCGTTTGTCGAAAAAGTCCCTGGCAAGGGGATGATCCAGCCCTATTATTTCGGCTGCGTCGAGACAGGCCAGCAGGGAAAATGCCGCCGCCCCTCCGGCCCGTTCGTAGGGGAAATAATCATCACATGAGCCATCCCCGTGGGCGCTTTTCGCCGCATAGAGAATCCCCGCTTCGACCCAGTCGCGCAGGGACGGGTCCCGGTAATAAGGGTTGCCGGGAATATCCAGAGACCAGGCCAGGGCTAAAGGCAGGACGAATTCCTGGGCCATGCCGCTGGGAAAATCGATCATCCGGTAGTGCCAGTAATTGCGATCAAAACAGCCATACGTGGGGCTGTGGCGATTGCGGTCGAGCAGGGTCAGCAGGGTCGCAATTTGTCTCAGCGCTTGCCGCGCCAGCACGTCCCGGCTCATGATGGCCCGGCAGGCGGCTTGCCCAGGCTATCCTTGCGCGCCCTGTATTGCAGGTCTTCCAGCAACAGGCGATTGACGGCGACCAGATCGGCCAGGAAACCGAACATCCATAATTGAAAACCGGCCAGGGTTAGAATGGCCGCCAGTATAAGGCTCGGCACATGGCTGCGACCGGGTTCGGGGAAATACAGGTACAGGATCAGCCAACGCAGGCCCAGGACCAGCCCCAGCGCCATGGGCAGGGTGCCGAGCCAGAGGAAAAACCGCAGCGGCCGGTAAACCATGAAAATTCTGAAGATGGTCAGCAGCGACCGGATCACATAGGACCGCACGCTTTTGACCAGCCGCGAGGGTCGCAAATCCGCATTGACCCGGATCGGCACGGAGACAATGGTCATGCCTTTCTGCCCGGCCTGGATGATGGTTTCCAGCGTATAGGTGTATTCGTTAAAAACGTTCAGGCGCAGGGCGGCTTCGCGGCTGATGGCGCGAAAGCCGCTCGGCGCGTCCATGATATCGGTGCCGCTGGTGCTGCGCACGACCCAACTGCCAAGTTTTTGCAGCCACTTTTTCAGGCGCGAAAAATGTTCGATATCACCAATAGGGCGGGCACCGACGACAATATCAGCCTGACCGCCCCGCACCGGGGCAACCAGTTTTTCGATGTCGGCGGCGTTGTATTGATTGTCCGCGTCGGTGTTGACAATGATATCGGCACCGGCCGCCAGGGCGGCCTGCAAGCCGGCCATGAAGCCTCTGGCCAGGCCCTGGTTGCGGGGCAGATCGACAATGTGCTCGACGCCGTATTGGCGGGCGATCTTCAGGGTGTCATCGGTGCTGCCGTCGTTGATGATCAGGCGCTCGATCTGATCGATGCCGTCAATGTGCGTCGGCAAATCGGCCAAGGCGATGGCGAGAGTCTGTTCCTCGTTGAAGCAGGGTATCTGGATAATCAGCTTGGTCACAGCGCCCGTCTTTCAGTCTTCGTTAAAAGAACAGTTTTCTAAATTCAATCGCCACACATCGAACCAAAGCTGGCCGCCGCCGAGAGTTGCCAGAGTACGTGACGTTCGCCACGGCGTCTGAATTTCTTTTAACCGGACCAGGCAATCGTTGCCAGCTAATTCCCGGATGGCGGTGTCCATGGATTTAGGTCCGAGGCTCATGGATACGGGCCGGTCGGTCAGAATATGACTGATGGAGAGTTCTTTCATTTGCCGCCACAAGAGCGCCGGTTCGACCCTGCCGGGCCGCGCCTCGATTTGCTTTTGCACACCGGGGAAGGCGTAAAAATTGTCGGGCCGTAGATGAAAGCGGAAAGCACGGTAGGTCAGCAAAACCTTGCCAATATCCGGCTGCTCATTAAGCCAGGCCACCGCCGGATAGCCATTGACGTTGTTTTCAAGAAAACCGTTGCGGTCGAACCCGCCAAGGGCAAAGGCGATATAGGGACGGGCAAAAAAACCAACGACGGCGATGTTGACTGCTAACGACAGGACCATGGCCAGGGTTGTCGCATGACGTAAGCGGGGCCAGGCATCGACCGCCTTGTGCGCCGCCAGGGCCAGGCAGACCAGGAAAACAGGGAGTATGGGTAACAGGTGGCGGACCTTCGGAATACCGCCGAAGGCCAGCCACAAGCCATAAAACAACACCGCCATCAAGGCCGCCGGGGCCAGCGTGCTGGATTTGAGGCGATGGCGAAAGCGCCAGACCCCGGCCCCGGCCATGGGGGCGATCATCAGCATGTACGGACCCAGGCCGACCCGCCCGGCTTCCATGGCATAAGTGGGCAACAGGGTGGCCAGCACCGGATACGCCAGCCAGCGTTGCCACCAGTCGATCTGGGCCTGGCGGAAACCCAGGTAATCGGCCATGGTCGCCGCGTAATCGGCATCCCACAGGGCGCTGTCTTGCAGCCCCAGGGCGGTGAACAGCAGGGGAAAAACCGGGTCCCCCGTGTGATAAGCATTCCAGCCGTACCACTGAAACCCGGCCAACAGGGCGACCCCGCCACAGACCAGCCCGTTTTTCAGCCAACCGCGACCGCTGTATAATAACAAGGCAAGACCGGCGGCGGCGACAAACAGCAGGCCGGTGTATTTACCGGCGGCGAAAAATCCGGCCCCCAGTCCAATCAACATCACCGGTCCCCAATGACGGCTGTGCCTGAACTCGACCAGGCCGAACGCCGCGATCAGCACGAACATCGCCAGCCGCGGTTCGACCTGGCCCGACCCGGCACCGTAGAGCATGGCCGGAAGGGTCTGGAACAGGGCCAGCAGGGCCAGGCTCCAGGATCGATCAAGCCAGCGCCGGGCGAAGGCATAGAGCAAAAGACCAGCGCCCCAACCGCTGATGAAGGTCCACAGGGTCAACGCCATCTCCTCACCGCCGCCCAGCAACAAGGCGGCGACGTAGGTCATTTGCACCAGCAACGGAATGGCCCCGTCCAGCGCCCGGGGCTCAAACATCAGGCGGCCCTGGGCGATGAACTGTTTTGGTAACTGGAAGTGATAGGCGAGACTGTCCGCTTCTACCGGTGGGGCCAGAGCCTCGAGAAAATCGGCCCCGAGCGCGAGCGCGATCAGCCCCAGCAGCAACCATTGCCATTGGCTAAAAGGAGCCGGTGAAGCGGCCGGGACCGGCTGCCGCCATAACAAGATCACGCCGCCCGCCAGCACCCCGCAAACGATCCAGGCGACAATGGGGGAATACAGGCCAAGGGTCCCGAGCCAGAAAAACAGCCAGCCCACGAGGCCAAATCCAATGGCGAAGGACAGGGCCAAATTTTCAATGATCGGCCTGTCCGGCAACAGGCGTGTGATCGACAGCGCCATGGCCCCCCGCGCCCAGGCAGGCCAGGGGTAGAATCAGGGGCGCGGCGAAGGCCATGTCAGGAAAACAGCCGGTCGGTTAAAGACAGGATGATCGGCTTGAACTGCCACAAGTAGAGGACGAAAACAATGACCACCCAAACGCCCGCCAGGGTCAAGGTCAGGGTTGATCGCCCGGAACCGGTCATGGGGAACGCTCCAGTTTCAGCCATCGGGTGATGACCACCGCGGCACCGACCAATAAAACGGGGCCGAGCGTATTGAACAGGGGACGGGCGGCATTGTCGCCGGCGTCCATGAAAATGATCATCAGGAACGCCCCGCCGGTCGTCATCACCGATGCCCAGACCCAGTTGCCGGAAACGGATTTAAGTCCCGCCAAACCCAGAGGCAGCAGCCAGACAAAGCTGTAGAGCAAGGTCTTGCTGGTCACCAGATTGCTCATGCCGGTGCTCAAGTTGATCGCTGCGGGGTCGCTACCGGCACGTTGCAGCCACCCCGGCACCAGTGCCGAAGTTCCTACGTAGCGCAACGCCAACAGCCCGCCCAGGCCGATAACAATCGCGACCAGGAGATAGCCGCCTGATCGATAAATTTGAGGACGGCGCAGCCCATTGCGGACCGCCTCGACGATCAGCCAGCCAGCGGCCAGGCCGGACGTAAAAACAACCGTCGTTTCCCGCGACAGGAAGGCCAGCACGGCGACCAGGGGCAGCATTTGCCATTTGTTATTCAGCAACAGCCAGGCCGTCAAAATCATCAGGAACAACTCACTGGAATCGACCAGTCCGGCCAGATAAAGGTTGGAGATATTGAAATGACTTAGCAGCAGCAACGAACTGATAAAGCCGACGGTTGCCGATCCGGTAACGGCGGACCCGATCATAAACAGCAATATGGCGGCGGATGCGATGAAAATGGAATTGGCCACCAGAAGGCCGAAATAAACCGGGTTCCAACTGCCGATATTGCCCTTCGCCAAGGCGTAAAACGGCTTCGCCACATAAGGCACCAATACCCGGTAACGCCAGATCGAATCGGGTGTGTCCATGAATCCGTTTTCGACCAGATCGGCATAGTGCAGGGTATCGACCAGGCTGCCATATGGTTTTTCGGCGGTCGCACCTGCCGTTGTCGGCGAATACCTGTTCAGGGTCGGATAGCCGAGCGAAAAACAAATCAGAAAGAAGACGCCCCAAACCAGGATCAGCCGGGATAAAATCGGGCGGGAGAAAGTGTTTTCAACCATAATTTCGGGCAACGACCTTTTTCTCGATCAAAGACAGCGTCTGGGGAACGGATGGCTACCAAGGCGGGTTTCGGTGCGCCGCAATCTATATTTTAATTACAGGATAAATCAAGGGGCCGCAAATTGCGGGGGCTGACATTCATTTTGTTTGATATGTATTGCCGCTTTTGCTATTTCCCTGGCCGCACTGTTGGCCTTATAACCGTGTCACCCGAAACACCCCAACGAGCCACCATGACCACTGTCAGCGTCCTGATTCCCGCCTACAACGAACAGGCAACCATCATCGAAATTCTACAGGCCGTGCAGGCCCAGAAAATTGATGGCGTGACGTTCGAAGTGATCGTCATCGACGATGGTTCGAAGGATCGCACGGTCGACCTTCTCGAAGCCCACCCGGAACTTTACAGCCAACTGATCAAGCAACCGCAAAACGGCGGCAAGGGGGCGGCGGTCAAGGCCGGCTTGAAGGCGGCAAGCGGGGATTACATTTTATTTCAGGACGCCGATCTTGAATATGACCCGGCCGATTACGAAAAATTGATGAAGCCGGCCCTTCACTTCGATGCCGATGTGATCATGGGCAGTCGCTTCCTGGCGCCTCAATTTGTCCGGGTTTCCTACTTCTGGCACAAGGTCGGCAATCGGCTGATCACGTTGATGTTCAACGTTTTCAACAACACCACCT
>ENA-ORDP01001713-ORDP01001713.1-marine-sediment-metagenome-genome-assembly--contig:-NODE-1713-length-11634-cov-70.171172_pt1 | contig 11634 bp, 8 predicted proteins | sample MGYA00248627_ERZ508539 | MGnify/ENA primary metagenome ERZ508539 (study PRJEB26208, sample SAMN05571518) | marine sediment metagenome | biome: deep sea; feature: Hydrothermal vent; material...
CCGTGCCTTGGCTGATGTACTGGCTGGTGCGCTGGGCCTACGGAATCATCGCGCCACACGCCGCGCGCCTGCTCGATCGCGTCTTGCATTGGAGCCGCGAGCACCCGCTGCTCGGGCGCGTCACCGCCGGACTGGTGGACCCCCAGGAACCGGAATCGCGCGCGCTGGTACTCTCCGCCCTGCTGCTGCTGTTCGGCGCCTGGGGCTTCTTTCAACTCCTGATAATCGTGACGCGACACCACGTTCCGCTGCCGCTCGACCACACCGTGTATCACTTCTTCCAGGGCCTGCGCAGCCCGTGGGGAGACCGGGTGATGGTGCTGATCACGGAACTCGGCGGACAGCCCGTCGATCTCGGGTTGACGCTGGCGGTCGGCGCCTGGCTGGGGCTGCGCCGGCGCTGGCTGGCGGCCGGCCATTGGCTGGCGGCGGTGGGCTTCGGCACGCTCGCCACCTTCGCGCTCAAGGTGGTCCTGGAGATTCCGCGCCCGGTGCCGCTGTATACGGGGCTGTCGACCTACGCCTTCCCGAGCGCACATGCCACCATGAGCACGGTCACCTATGGCTTCCTCTCGGTCCTGATCGCCCGCGAACTTCCGGCCTCCCGCCGCTGGCGCCCGTACACCGCGGCGACCCTGATCATAACGCTGGTGGTCCTCTCGCGTGTCTACCTGGGCGCGCACTGGCTCACCGATGTGCTCGCCGGGGTCAGCCTCGGGTTGGTCTGGGTGGCGCTCCTCGGCATCGCCTACCGCCGCCACAGCCGATCACCGCTACCGGTGACCGGCTTGATCGGCGCCGCCGTCGTCGGCCTGCTGGCGGCCGGGAGCTGGCAGGTCGCTTACCAGTACCCGCACGACCTCGAGCGCTACGCGCAGCGCCACCCGGTACGGGTGATCGGGGCGACCGCTTGGTGGCGGGACGGCTGGCGCGGACTGCCGGCGCTACGCATCGACTTGGCCGGGCACCCTTCCGAACCGCTCACCGTCCAGTGGGCGGGACCACTGATGGACTTGAAACGAGATCTGCGGGCTGCAGGCTGGAACGCACCGCCGCCGCTCACCGCCGGCACCGCGCTACGCTGGCTGTCCAGCCACCCGGTCTTGGCGAAGCTGCCGCTGTTGCCGCAGGTCCACGCCGGGCGTCACGAGGCGCTGGTCATGATCCATTCGGAGTCGGCGCCACCCGGCGGCGCGGGCGGCGGGCGCCAGATCGCCCTGCGTCTGTGGAGCGCGGACATACGACTCAAACCGGGTGGCATCCCGGTGTGGGTGGGCACCGTCGCCGAACAGGGCCTCTACCGCCCGCTCGGCCTGATCGCCATTCCGAGCACCGGCGGCGACTTCGCGGCCGCGCTGTACACCCTTGAGGGTACCCTGCACGGCCTGCAATGGCGGGTCGTGCGCCGCGGCCAAGAGGTCGCCGCGACCCGCGGCCGGCGCTGGGACGGCGAAACGCTGTTGGTCCGCGAACCACCGGCACGGACCGTCGGGGCCGGACCGTGAAGAACCGGCCTTTCCGGGAACGCCTGGGTTTCGCCCTGGCCGGGCTCGCCCGGGCCCTGCGCGCCGAGCGCAGTCTGCGCACGCAGGCGGTGATCGCGGTGCTGACGCTGCTGGCGCTCACCATCCTGCGCCCGCCGCTGGTCTGGTGGGCGCTGATCGGGACCCTGGTGGCACTGATTCTCGCCGCGGAGTTGTTCAATACCGCACTCGAAGAACTCGCCGACCACCTCCATCCGCAACACCACCCCCGCATCCAGCGGGTCAAGGACTTTGCCGCGGCCGCGGTGCTGATCCTGAGCCTCGGGGCGCTGTGGGTCGGCATCCTCATGCTCCTGGCGGTGCTGCACCCCGGTTGACCCACGAACGGGGCCGGGGCCATCCCCGACGGCCTACGGCGTCCCGCCTGCGATCACCCTGCAGCGCTCAGTGCGGATCGAGCCCATCCACCAGCTCCACGAGCCGCTCCAGACGCTGGATCGGGTCGGTGATCTGCAGGAAGTACTGCTTCTGCGGGAGACGCAACGGGAGCAGTTCCGCGAGCCGCCAACCCACCCAGCGGGCGTCCCCGAAACGCTGGGGCAGCCCTTCGTAGAGCGGCTCAGCCGCCGGAAACAGGCCCCGCAGCAGCTCGACCAGCGACCGACAGCGCCTGGGGACCGGGCGCTGCGGCTCCTCCTCCAGCAACTCCACATCCGCCACCGCAAGGCGGTCGCGACGCACGGCGACCGAGACGACGCGGAAGCGATCGGTGCCATGCACGGTGATGCCAAGCAGCCCGTCGCCGCCCACGTGCCAGTCCGCGATCCGCGCCAGTGTGCCCACCTCGTGGGTGACCGCCGTCTCCCCCGCCTCACGGGCGTTGCGGATCAGGCACACCCCAAAGGACGCGCCGCGCTTGAGACAATCGCTGACCATGTCCAGATAGCGCGCCTCGAAGACCCGCAACGGGAGCGGTCCCTCCGGGAACAGCACCGTTGGGAGGGGAAACAGGGGGACCTGAAGCTGGCTCATCCGGGCGCGCACGCGTTTCGGGACAGTTGCCCCTATATTTCGCGGATTCGCGCCGGAAGTTTAATGCGCCTCGCCCCAGCGCGGCACCAGATCGCATTCGACCTCCAGATGGTCGAGGATCCGCGCCACCACGAAGTCCACGAGATCCGGGATGTGCCGCGGCGCGTGATAGAAACCGGGACTGGCCGGCAGGATCACCGCCCCCATCCGCGCCAAGCGCAGCATGTTCTCGAGATGGATCACCGAGAGCGGAGTCTCGCGCGGCACCAGGATGAGCTTGCCGCGCTCCTTGAGCACCACGTCGGCGGCGCGTCGCAGGAGATTGTCACTCGCCCCACAGGCGATCGCCGACAAGGTGCCGGTCGTGCACGGGCAGACCACCATGGCGCGCGGGGCGCCGCCGCCGCTGGCGACCGGGGCGGTCCACTGCTCGGTTCCGAGCACCGAGAGCCGTCCGGGCGCCGCGCCGTAGCGTTGCGCGAGCCTCGCCTCGATGTCCGCGGGCCGCCGCGGCAGCTTCAAGTCCGTCTCCATGCCGATCACCACGTGGGCCGGACCCGAAATCATCAGATAGACCCGCCGCCCCGCGGCCAGCAGGCACTCGAGCAACCGCAGCCCGTAGACCGCACCCGAGGCGCCAGTCATCGCCAGCGACACGGCATCCCGGGTGTGCGGTGCACTCACGGCGCCACCGGCGCGGAGGAAGCGTGTTCGAGGGCGCCCAGCAACCGTTCGTGGATGCCCGCGAATCCGCCGTTGCTCATGATCACGACGCAATCCCCCGGCTGCGCCCGGGCTGTCACGTGATCGATCATCGCCTGCACCTCATCGAAGACCTCGGCGCGCTCCCCGAGCGGTGCGAGCACCGTCTGCGGGTCCCACGCCAAGCCGGGTGTCCGATAGAACAGGACCCGGTCGGCCCGTTCCAGGGCCGCGGCGAGGCGCTCGCGTTGTACGCCCATCCGCATCGTGTTGGAACGCGGCTCGAGCAGTGCAATCAGGCGCGATCGCCCGACGTGGTGCCGCAGCCCCTCCAGGGTCGCGGCGATCGCCGTGGGATGGTGCGCGAAGTCGTCGTAGACGCGCACGCCGTTCACCTCGCCACGCAGTTCCAGCCGCCGGCGGATCCCACGGAACGCGCCCAGGTGCCCGGTCGCCCGCTCCACCGCCACACCCGCGTGCACCGCCGCCGCCACCGCGGCGAGGGCGTTGACGACGTTGTGCCGTCCGAACAACGGCCAGCTCACCACAGCGGTACACCGCGCACCGCGGCAGACCCGGAAGTGCGCCCCGTCGGGGGCCAGGTCCCGGGCCGTCCATTCCGCGCCCGGATCTTCGGCCTCCAGGGCGAAGCGCTCGACCGGGGTCCAGCACCCCATCCCGAGGACCGCCTGGAGATGGACATCGCCGCCGCGACACAGGATCCGGCCGGTGGACGGGACCGTGCGCACCAAGTGATGGAACTGGCGCTCGATCGCCGCCAGATCGGGAAAGATGTCCGCGTGGTCGAACTCCAGGTTGTTCAGTACGAGGGTCCTGGGATGGTAGTGGACGAACTTGGAACGCTTGTCGAAGAAGGCGCTGTCGTACTCATCGGCCTCGACCACGAAGCAGCGCCCGGCACCGAGGCGCGCCGATTCCGCGAAATTCACGGGCACCCCGCCGATCAGAAACCCCGGTTCCAGCCCGGCGCACTCCAGGATCCAGGCGAGCATACCCGCGGTCGTGGTCTTGCCGTGCGTGCCGGCCACCGCCAGCACCCACCGGTCGCGGAGCACGTGCTCGACGAGCCACTGCGGGCCCGAGGTGTAGGGTAGCCCGCGGTCCAGGACGTATTCCACCGCCGGATTGCCGCGCGCGAGCGCATTGCCGACGATGACCAGATCCGGATTCGGTCGCAGGTGATCCGGCCGATAGCCCTCGCAGAGTCCGATCCCCGCGCGTGCCAGTTGCGTGCTCATCGGCGGATAGACGTTGGCGTCCGAGCCGCGCACCTCGTGGCCCTGCGCCCGAGCCAGCCGTGCAAGCCCCCCCATGAAGGTCCCGCAGATCCCGAGGATATGGATTCGCATGCCGTTTCCGTCCGCGCCCGCCCCGCATGATAGCGGAAATCACGCCCCCCGGCTGCCGTGGCCGCGATCGTGATCGGACCCGGTATCGGGCGGATTCCGCTCACCCGGGTCACCGCGGAGGCGGCCTTTCCGCACCGGAATTTTCGGATCGGACCGACGAGGCCCGCGTATCGGGCACTCGACCACCGGCGGCGGCGGCCCTTGACCGGACGGAATCCGCGGCGATATCGTTAACCGGGACATGGACCCAGAGTAAGCGAATGTACCTCCGGCTATTGGACAAGCACATCCACCACGGGCGGCTGCACCTGCACCTTCCGGGCGGCGTGCACAGTTTCGGAAACGGAGAGCCGGAGGCGCACTGGTTCATCCGTGACCGGCGCACGATCGCGCGCATCCTCCTCGACCCGGGCCTGGAGTTGGGCGAGACCTACCTCGACGGCCGCTGGACCGTCGGCGAGGGAGGGCTGTTGCCGTTGCTCGAGATCCTGGTGCGCGATTTCGAACAGCCCGGGGGCAGCAGGATATCGCGGTGGTTCGCGCCGCTGTGGCGCCTGCTCCAACAATGGAACCGCGTCGGGCGCAGTTACCGCAACGTTGCCCGCCACTACGATCTGGATGAATGGCTGTTCCGGCACTTCCTCGACCGGGATCTGCAGTATTCCTGCGCCTATTTTGCGGCACCTGATATGAGCCTGGAGGAGGCACAGCGCGCCAAATGCCGCCACCTGATGGGCAAACTGCTCCTGGAACCGGGCCAACGGGTGCTGGACATCGGCTGCGGCTGGGGCGGGTTGGCACTGTTTCTGGCCGAACACGCCGACGTGCACGTGACCGGACTGACCCTCTCGCGCGAGCAGCTGCGTGTGGCCGGCGAGCGAGCGCGGCACCGCGGACTGCAGGACCGCGTCGAATTCCGCCTCGCCGATTACCGCGAGCATACCGGGCACTACGACCGGATCATCAGCGTCGGCATGTTCGAACACGTCGGAGCTCCCTACCACCGGCGGTTCATGCAGCGCGTCTCGGAACTGCTCCTCCCGGACGGCGTCGCGGTACTGCATACGATCGGGCGTAGCGGACCGCCGAGCACGACCAACTCGTGGATCCACCGGCACATCTTCCCCGGCGGGTACATCCCCGCCCTGTCGGAGATCAGCCGCGCGCTGGAACCCGAGTCGCTGATGGTCTGCGACCTCGAGGTGCTGCGCCTGCACTATGCGCTGACCCTGGAGGCCTGGCTGGAGCGGTTCTCCACCCACCGCAGTACGATCGCCGAGCGCCTGGGGGAGCGCTTCTGCCGCATGTGGGAGTTCTATCTGGCAATCTGCGCCGCGTCCTTCCGGTGGAGCGACTTGGTGGTATTTCAGATGCAGATGGCACACCGTCACCACGTGGTCCCCACCACACGCGATTACCTCTACCACCCGGTGGTCGCATCCTCTGCCGGAGGCATCCTGCACAGCGTGCCCCGCTGACCGCACCCGGCACCGGCGCAGGGAAGGCACGCCACCGTATCCACCAGTCGTTTGAAAGGTCTGGGGTTCTGTGACATCGTAGGGGCCGTCAACTGGAACGTGAAAGGCCTTCGTGCGACCCCCAATCCCGCGGCTTCCGGTCTTGCTCCTGGCGTGGGCGCTGGCCGCGACCGCCGCCCCGGTGCGTGCCGAACCACCGTCTTGGACCTGCTCCCCACGGGGAAACGGCTGGGACTGCGTCTCGGGCGTGCCGATCACCGCGGCGGTACCCGCACACGGCGCGAGCGGACGCCGAGCCAAGCCACCTCCACCCCCCAGGCCGCATTCCCGTGCCGTCCCCCCGACGTGCCGCCTGTGTACCTGGCACCCCGTGCGCCGCGCCCTGCCGACATTGCCGGGGCCGCCGGGCACCACGCACCTGAGCGCCGAACAGGTCGATGTCCGGCAGCGCAACCGGTACTCGCTGCGGGGCAACGTCGTGATCCGGCGCGGCGGACAGGAACTGAGCGCCGAGCGCGCCCGCTACGACCGCGCAACCGATACCGCCGACGCCACCGGCAACGTGATCTTCAGCGACGGCGGCCTCGAAGTGCGTGGGCCCGCGGCACATATGAATCTCAAGGCCGACACCGGCGCATTCCGTGAGGCGCGCTACACACTCATCGGGCGCCACGCGCACGGCACGGCGCGCATCATCGAGATAACCGGCAGGAACCGGGCGCGGGCCCGGCAGGTCACCTACACGACCTGCGACCCGGGGCACGAGGACTGGCTTCTAAAGGCACGCCGGCTTCGAATCAACCGCGACACCGGCACCGGCGTGGCACGTGGCGCCAGCCTGTGGCTGGCGGGTGTGCCGGTGTTCTACTTCCCCTACTTGCGCTTTCCGATCGACGACCGGCGCAAGTCGGGTTTCCTGGTCCCGAAAGTGGGCTACTCGAGCCGCTCCGGGCTCGAGCTGCAGACGCCGTATTACTTCAACCTCGCGCCCAACCGGGACGCGACGTTCTCACCCCGCATCATGACCAAACGCGGCGTATTGCTCGGGGGACAGTTCCGTTACCTCAACCCCACCAACCACGGCGACCTGAACGTCGAGTACCTGCCCTGGGATCGGATTCTGCACAAGCAGCGCGGCTCCCTCTCTTTTCGGCACACCGCTAACCCGACGCCGCGCTGGGGCGCCAATGTGGACCTGAACTACACATCCGACAAAACCTACTTCGCGGACCTCGGAAACGGCCTCACGCAGACGAGCGCGACCTTCCTGAACCGCAGCGCGAACCTCGGCTACCGGGGCGACAACTGGTCGCTGTTCACGCAGGTGCAGGACTTCCAGACCGTGGATCCGAATCTCCCGGCCACCAGCCAACCCTACGCGCGGCTGCCGCAGATCGTGGTCGACGCCGATCAGCCCTTCGGAATCCTGGGCCTGGACTACGGCGCGCGCGGGGAGTTCGATTACTTTCAACGCCGGGACTCCGTCGAGGGTGCGCGGCTGGATCTCAAACCGTCCGTGAGCCTGCCCTTGCAGGGCCGGGCCTACTTCTTCACGCCCAAGGTGGCGTTGCGCTATACCACCTACCGCCTGCAGAATACCGCGCCCGGCGCCGACACCCACCCGAGCCGCACGACGCCCATCGCCAGCCTGGACACCGGGCTCTACCTCGAACGGCGCACACACTGGTTCGGCACCGGGTATCAGCAGACCCTAGAACCGCGCCTCTATTATCTGTACGTGCCGTACCGCAACCAGTCGGGGATTCCGATCTTCGATACCGGAGCGCTGGACTTCAACTTCGGGCAACTGTTCCAGGACAACCGCTTTGCGGGCGCCGATCGCCAGAGTGCCGCCAACCAGCTCACCGCCGCCCTGACCACCCGGTTTCTCGATCCGTCCACCGGTGCAGAGTCGGTGGACGCCATGATCGGCCAGATTTTCTATTTTCGGGACCGGCGCGTCACGCTCCCCGGCATTGTGATCGGGACCCGGTCGAGCTCCGATATCGTCACGCGCCTGTCCACGAGTTGGCGCAGGCACTGGACCCTCACCGGTGGGCTGCTCTGGGACCCGCAGCAGCGCCGCACCGATCGCGCCGAGGTGCGACTCGGCTACCAAGGCCCGCACCACGGCCTGTTCAACGTCTCCTACCGCTTCCGGCGTGGAGTACTCGAGCAGGCCGACCTCTCGGCGTTCTGGCCGGTCTCGGCCCGTTGGTCGCTGTTCGGGCGCTGGTACCAATCCCTGCACGAGCACCTGCTCCTGGGAAGCCTGATCGGGGCCCAGTACGAGAGCTGCTGCTGGACACTGCGGGTGGTGGCCCGGCGTTACGTGAGCACGATCAGCAGCACACCCAACACCTCGTTCATGCTACAACTCGAACTCAAAGGCCTCGGCCGGCTGGGCAGCCAGGTCGATACCCTGATGAAACGTGATATTCTGGGATATCAACCCCAGGCAAGCGGCTGGTAAACCCCACTATGCGGAAGACCTCCCCAACCCCGGTGCTGCGCATCCTCGCGGCGGTGCTGCTGCTGTTCGCTGCATCCGCATCGGCAACGCCGGTGCCGCTCAACCGGATCGTCGCGGTCGTCAACGACGGCGTGATCGTGCAGACCCGGCTGGACCAGCGGATCCGGCAGGTGCGTGCGCAGCTCAAACAGCAGGGTATTGCCCTGCCGCCGGGAAACGTATTGCGCCGCAAGGTGCTGGACCGGATGGTCATGGAGAAGATCCAACTCCAACTCGCCGCCCGCACCGGCATCCAGGTGGACGAGGACACCCTCAACCGCGCGCTGCGCAACATCGCCCAGCGCAACAACATGACGCTCAACCAGTTTCGTGAGGCCCTGGTGCGTGACGGCTACCACTACAAGCAGTTCCGCCAACAGGTGCGCGACGAGATCACCATCGGACGCCTGCATCAGCGCGAGGTCGCCGACCGGATCACCGTGACCCCGCAGGAGGTAAGCAGCTTCCTGGCGACGATGAAGAAGCGGGCGGACCGCAACAAGGAATTCCACATCGTACACATCCTGATCGCCGTACCGGAGGCACCGACGCCGGAGCAGATTCACAAGGCCCGCGCCAAGGCCGAAGCGGTACTCAAGCGCCTGCGCGACGGGGCGAACTTCGAGCAGACTGCGATCAGCGTCTCCGACGGCCAGCAGGCCCTGAAGGGCGGCGAACTCGGGTGGCGCCCGGCGGCGCAGGTGCCGACCCTGTTCGCGGGTGTGGTCGCGAAACTCAAGCCCGGGCAGATCAGCGACCTGATTCGCAGCCCGAGCGGTTTCCACATCATCAAACTGCTCGGCGTACGCGGTGAACAGACCCACATCATCACTCAATACCTGTGCCGTAACATCCTCATCCGCACCAATCAGCTGATCTCGGATGCCGACGCGCGCGCGCAGCTCGAGCAGTTGCGCGCGCGCATCGAGGGCGGCGACAGCTTCGCAGCACTGGCGCGGGGGCATTCCCAGGATCCCGCAAGCGCTCCGAACGGCGGGGATATGGGTTGGCTGGCCGCGAACGGCGTGGATCCCCACTTCGCGCAGGTGATGAAATCGCTGCAGCCGGGTCAAGTGAGCGCACCGTTCAAGATGCGCCGCGGCTGGGAGATCATCCAGCTGGTCAAGCGCCGCAAGCACGACAGCACCGCGGAGTACCGCCGGGCCAAGGCGCGCGAGATCCTGATCAAGCGCAAGACCGAGGAGGCCCTCGCCCTGTGGTTGCGCCGCCTGCGCGATGAGTCCTACGTATCCTACCGCCTGAAACCGGCCTAGGGGGGCCTATCCGTCCGGGTGGGATCCGACCCGGACGCCACGGCGTGCGAACCATGAACTGTATTCCCACCGACGGCACGTTCCGCATCGTCATCACGCCGGGTGAGCCGGCCGGCATCGGGCCCGATCTGTGTGTGCTCGCAGCGCAGCGCGAACGGCCCGTGGAACTCGTCGCGATCGCCGATCCGGAGCTGCTCGAACGGCGCGCGCGCCGGCTCGGACAACCCCTTGCACTGGCGCCCTTCCGCCCCGCGCAATCCCCGCACCCGCAGCCGCCCGGAGTCCTGAAAGTCCTGCCGGTTCCGTTGCGCCGGCGCGAGCATTGCGGTCACACGGATCCGGCGAACGCTCCATACGTCGTGGACACCCTGCAACGCGCCGGACGCGGATGCCTCGATGGGACGTTCGCGGCGCTGGTCACCGGGCCGGTGCACAAGGGCGTGCTGAACGACGCCGGGATCCCCTTCACGGGACACACGGAGTTCCTGGCCGCCATCACGGGCGGGGACCCGGTGATGGTGCTCGCCGCGCCGGGCCTGCGCGTGGCGTTGGCGACCACCCACTTGGCACTGCGCGACGTGCCGGACGCGATCACCGCATCACGTATCGAACGCGTGCTGCGCATCCTGCACCGCGACCTCATCCGCCGCCTCGGGATCGAGCGCCCGCGGATCCTGGTGTGCGGCCTGAACCCGCATGCCGGAGAGGGCGGACACCTGGGGCGCGAAGAGATCGAGGTCCTCGCGCCGACCCTGGACCGACTGCGCGCCGAAGGCATGGCCCTGGAAGGACCGCTCCCCGCCGATACCGCCTTCACCCCGCCGCGACTGGCCGGCGCCGACGTGGTCCTCGCCATGTACCACGACCAGGGCCTCCCGGTACTCAAGCACATCGGATTCGGGCACGCCGTCAACCTGACGCTGGGGTTGCCGATCCTGCGCACCTCGGTGGACCACGGCACGGCCCTGGATCGGGCCGGTACCGGACGCATCGACTCCGGCAGCCTGGAAGCGGCGATCGAGACGGCCATCGCAATAGTGCGCCGTACCGGCGCCGCGCCCGCTCCGGCCGACGCTCCCCATGTATCCGCCGGTCCGTAAGCGCTACGGCCAGCACTTCCTCCACGATTCCGGGGTCATCCGGCGCATCGTCGAGGCGATCGACCCGCAGCCGGGCGAGCGGCTGCTGGAGATCGGCCCCGGGTTGGGCGCCCTCACGCTCCCGCTCCTCGACGTCGCCGGGCGGTTGGAAGCGGTCGAGATCGACCGCGACCTGGCCGATCGCATCGAAGGCCTCGCCCGCGGCCGCGGCGAACTGCGCCTGCACCGGGCCGACGCCCTGCGGTTCGACCTGGGCGAACTGGGCGAGGGTCCCGACCTGCGGATCGTGGGCAATCTGCCCTACAACATCTCCACCCCGCTCCTGTTCCGACTGCTGGCGGCCCACACACGCATCCGCGACCTGCACCTGATGCTGCAACGCGAGGTCGTGGAGCGGATGCAGGCCCGCCCCGGCGGACGGCCGTACGGGCGGCTGTCGGTCATGATCCAGTACCGTTGCCGGATCGAGCCCCTGTTTACAATCGGAAAGGGGGCCTTCCGACCAGCGCCGAAGGTGGAATCCGCGTTCGTGCGGCTGATCCCGCTGGACGCGCCGCCGGTCGCGGTACACGATGAGGCCCGCTTCGGCACGCTCGTGACGCAGGCCTTCAGCCGGCGACGTAAGACCCTGCGCAATGCCCTGTGCGGGCTGCTGAGCGAGTCCGAGATCCGCGCCCTGGGA
>ENA-ORDP01001714-ORDP01001714.1-marine-sediment-metagenome-genome-assembly--contig:-NODE-1714-length-11634-cov-9.907678_pt1 | contig 11634 bp, 7 predicted proteins | sample MGYA00248627_ERZ508539 | MGnify/ENA primary metagenome ERZ508539 (study PRJEB26208, sample SAMN05571518) | marine sediment metagenome | biome: deep sea; feature: Hydrothermal vent; material...
CTATTGCTGGTTTTATACTTATAGCCACCTTGTGGTGGTTCTATTTTGATCTAATGGAGAATCATACCCTGGGAAAAGAACTGGGCACTGGGCAGCGCATTCTTTACGGTCACTTATTCATTTATGTGGGACTATCTTCAATCGCTGTTTTTATAGGATATACCATCACTTTAGAGTTAAGCATCATTGATCATTTCTTGCTCTCTCTGTTTGGGTTCGGAGCACTGTTATTCGGTTTTCTGCTAACATTTGGATGGCAACACATTGCTGGCTTGGTGTATTTTCGACTCTATATTGTTTTGCTAAGCTCGATTGTTCTATCAATTGGACTTACAAGATCATTCTAATTCTCAGTAAAACTAACCAGTAATAAATAGAACTTTAGGGGATGTTCAAACCTATTTATCAATGTAAAAACTATCCAAGTAGATTTTTATTTCAGATGTTACTTCTACAACAGCTTCAAAACCGAGCTTCTAACTAGATATGAGGATGTCTGCTTCCGGGTAGATTTAAAATCATTAACGACTGCCTATTTTCGTTTGCTACGTCTCGAAAGCAGTCAAGTAGGAACACCGCCTCGGTGCAAATGTTCATATAAAAAATCGCGCCGGGACGGCGCTCCTACTAGTGGCTTTTGATATTGATCTACCCGTCCCGTTCAGGCTTGCCGAGAAGCACAGGATGAGCTGGGGTTTCGGGGTGTGCCTGTCTGAGCGAAGCGAGTTCACACCCCGCCAGCTCATCCGAGCATCGCAGGGAACCCAGAATGGTCTTTATTCTGGGCAAGCATGCGGGTGCTCTTTCTTCTGGTTACTCTTCTTTGAGCAAGCAAAGAAGAGTCACTCGCCTATAAAAGGCGAAAAACACGAATCAATTCAAGTAAAGGATAAAAAAGAACAAAAAAGGATAAACCCCCATCCCCACACCAGAAAAAAAGAAGAGAATGCTACAATCACCTTCAATGCGCCACCAGACATAAACTCAACAAAACCCCAAATCGAATAAAACAAAACTCAATGTCACAAGAAATATTAATAAACGTTACCCCGCAGGAAACCCGCGTTGCAGTGGTTGAGAATGGACTGTTGCAGGAATTACATATTGAGCGCAGTACTGCACGCGGCATAGTCAGCAATATCTATGTCGGCAAGGTGGTGCGAATACTACCCGGCATGCAGGCGGCATTTATTGATATAGGGTTAGAGCGCACGGCTTTTCTGCATTCTTCCGACATAGATCCCAATATTATGAATGGGACGTCAAGCAAGGCGACAGAAGATGACTGTATCTCCCACAAGTTGCATGATGGGCAGAAGCTGGTCGTACAGGTAATTAAAGATCCTATCGGCAGCAAGGGTGCGCGGTTGACCACCCGACTTGCCATTCCTGCCAGAAATCTGGTCTTTCTGCCGTACTCATCCCATATCGGTGTTTCGCAGAGAATTGAAGGGGACAGTGAACGAAAACGACTGAAAGATATAGTAAAAAGTCATGTTGAGGGTGTGGTAGGTGGATATATCATTCGCACTATTGCTGAGACGGCAACAGAGGATGAGATACGTTCAGATATCAAGATTTTGCACAAAATCTGGCAACAGCTGCAGTTGAAACTTGAAGGAAGTAAGGCCGGTGATGTCATTTATCGGGATTTGCCGCTGGCGGTTCGTACGGTGCGTGATATGGTGCGGGATAATGTAGAAAGGCTGCGCATTGATTCACGTGAGACCTGGCGGCTAGCCTACGAACTGGTGGCAGAATACCTACCGGAGCTGGCTGAAAGAGTTGAGTACTATCCCGGTGAGCGGCCAATTTTTGACCTTTATTCCATTGAAGATGAAATACAGAAGGCGCTAAGCCGTGTTGTGCCGCTTAAATCCGGTGGCCATATTGTCATAGATCAGACAGAGGCAATGATCACTATCGATGTCAATACTGGTACTTTTGTCGGTCGTCGCAATCAGGAAGAGACGCTCTTCAAAACCAATCTTGAAGCAGCTCAGGCCATCGCCAGGCAGCTGCGCCTACGCAATATTGGTGGTATTATCATCATCGACTTTATTGATATGGTCGAAATTGAGCATCAACGACAGGTGTTGCGTGCACTTAAACGTAGCCTGTCGAAAGATCCGGCAAAAAACTATATTACCGAAATGACCTCACTGGGTTTGCTGGAAGTCACACGCAAGCGAACACGAGAAAGTCTTGAGCACATCCTGTGTGAAGTCTGCCCGGTTTGTCATGGCAAGGCGGTAGTTAAAACTGCTCAGACCATCTGCTACGACATCTTTCGTGAAATCATGCGTGACTCAAGAGAGTATGAAGATGTCGGCTATCGTATTCTTGCCTCGGAAAAGGTAATAGATATGTTGTTGGATGAAGAGCAGATGAGTCTGGCAAATCTGCAGGGATTCATCAATGCGGAGATAGAATTACAGGTCGAAACGCTTTATATGCCAGATGAGTACGATGTTGTCATGGTTTGACTACGAATCAGAGCGAGAGCGTGCGCCTGTCAGTGTTTCCTTCCATCACGCAGTTGGTTTAATTTTTTAATGATGCGCTTTTCGTTATTGCTACAGATGTCTGTCAGTTCATCCTCTATTTCCGTTGCCATATAGATGGCTATTTCTATATTACCTGCAAAGCTGTCAAGTACTGGTTCGATAACTGTTTCCATTGTTTCTTTCTCTATTTATTAGTTTTCTATGCTTGCCAGAAATATGTTAATGGCTTACATAAAAATGTAGATGATGAATGAGAAGTGTAAAGAATACCCTGACAGATGTAGTTTTTAGGCAGACGAGCGGTAGATATAGCGGTACCCTTGACTTCCAGCAAGGTGAAAGACGTTTACAGCAGTAGCTATACCGTGCTGAAGCCGGGTACAGAAAGGAAACAGGATTAAAGTCATGTTAGAGAATATAATAATGTCACAGATCACAAGTATTTTTTGTATGAACTAATGCGTAGCAAACAGGAAACCAATTTACTGGCTGGCCTATGGTCCTGGTTCAGAATTACCTGTATTCACTGTGCGCGTGTCGCCTGGTATTTTGGTGTCATGCTGTTCGTTGTTGCTGCTGTGGCGATTACCATTTTTCGATTCTGGCTACCTGCACTGGTGGACCGCAAGGCCGAGGTTGAAACCTACCTGACGAAACAGATAGGGCAGACAGTGGTGATTGGCGAGATGGCGGCTGACTGGCGGGGTCTTTATCCATCGCTGTATGCGCGAAAGCTGGTGCTAAAGGATGCTAGCGGTAAAGAAGACGTCCAAATAAGTCTGGGTGAACTGAGACTTGACCTGGATATTGTGCCCTTGCTCCAGGGTAAGCTCGTATTCAGGCAGATCGCCCTGAAAAATCCGGTTATTCATGTTAGCCGTTCTCCCGAGGGGGAGTTTTATATTGGTAAGTTCAAGGCCCCGCCACCAAAAAAAGGCAGGCTGGCAACATTGTTTCGCCAGCATAAAGTTACAATCAGTGATGGGCGTTTTATCTGGCATGATCATTTCCTCAAGGAAAAGAATTTTATCGTCACCGATATTAATTTTTCCATGAAGAATAAAGGTAAAAGACATATTTTCGAAGGATCAGTAAAACTCCCAGAAAGCCTCGGGAAAGTAGTGTCAACGAAGTTTGATATACACGGCAATGTTCTGGAAATGGATTCATGGAACGGCAGCCTTAGCTCTAAAATTAGTGACCTGGAGCTTTCAGGTTTGCCTGGCATAGTAAATGAAAAGCTGGCGCTTCCAGTCGTCTCGGGAAGAGTGTCTGTGGATCTTTTGACTGACTGGACTAATGGGGTATTGGAGTCCTCTGTGGGTCATATCAAAGGGCGCGATTTATTAATTCCACTGGGTAATTATGGCTCACCATTTTCGGTACGGAGTGTTGAAGCTGATATCAATTTTGAGAATTCTGGTGAGTCATGGTTATTGACACTTGAAAATACATTATTTGCAGTAGCAGGCAAGCCCTGGCCGACAGGTCGCATACAGTTGTCCTATAGCGAGGGTGAATCATCCCTGCATGTCAGTAAGCTTAAGCTTGCCGATCTGCGTCCAGTACTGGATGCATTAACCAGTAAAAATAAGATTGTACAGCTGGTAAAATCACTCTATCCATCGGGAAATGCAAGTGATACTAGCCTCACATTGTATGGGCCAATTAAGAAGCCCAGTGATTTTCTGTACAAAATGTCTGTCAGTGAGACGGCCATAAATGCATATCAGATGTACCCTTCTGTAACTGGCCTGCAGGCAAATATTAGTATTACTAAAAAAGGCGGCAGTGTTGTAGCAGAGGGAATGAAATCGCGCATTGTACTTGACAGGGTATATGAACACCCACTCAGGATGGATGATCTGCAGGCGAGCGTAAACTGGAAAAAAGTAAAAGAATCCTGGCAGGTGGAAGGTAACCGTATCTGGATGAAGAATAAAGACGCTGAGGCTGTAGCTAGCTTTATTGCGACTATTCCGATTGATCGCTCACTGCCGCCGTTACTAAAACTAAATGTTGACCTCAAAGGCGGTAATTTGTCGAAAGCAGACCACTATTTTCCCGTTCTGCTGATGAAGCCGGGTATCCGGCAATGGTTTGAGGGAACACGGTTTCGTGGTCGTCTGAATACAGCAAAACTGGACTATGATGGAACTGTAAAAGGATTTCCAGTTGCCGGGGCCAGGAGCTTCAATGTGGTAGCCAACATTGGCGGTGGCAGTATGTATTTTGCTCCGGGGTGGCCACGGCTGACAGGCGTAGATGCTGACCTGGTGATCGGTAAAAATGACCTGTGGGTGAATGGCTACGCACGAGATTTATATGGCCAGAAGCTGGAGAAGAGTATCGTACATTTATCGCACCTTGCTGAATCCGGCAAACAGGTCGTCGATGTCAGTACGGTCTTGCACGGTGATCTTGGTAGGGTAATTGATTTTCTGCAAGATGGCCCATTGTTTCGTAATTCTACTTTTCGGAAATTAAACCTTGCGGGTAAGGGGCATGGGAAGATGAATCTTGATCTCTCCATCCCACTTGCAAATACGGCTGACACGCATGTTAAAGGTGAATACAGAACAACTAATGCCTCATTGCAGTTGCCAGATGATTCATGGATCACACAACTTAAAGGCAAACTTGATTTCACCGAGCGGTCATTGTCATCATCGAGCCTGCAGGGAAAACAACTGGGTGGTCCCTTATCCTTCAGTGTGAAAACACTTAAGGAAGGTCAGCCGCCAGTGGTTGAGGTTGACGCTAAAGGCGAGGCATATGCCAGCTATCTTGGGCCATTGCTTGGAGAATGGATAGCAAAGGAGCTCAAAGGCAAGGCGGTCTGGCAGGGGAAGATGAGATTTGATGAGGACAAAATTAGTCTTAAGGTGAGCTCTGATCTCAAAGGGCTTGTTTCTCTTTTTCCTTACCCGCTGGCAAAACAAAGCAAAGAAGAATTACCACTACAACTTGATGTCAGCTTCCTACCCGATAAAAAGACTAATGTTACTTTTTTTATGCCGTCATTCGTCAACGGCAACCTGTTTTTTTCTGTTGAAGAACAGGTCATGGCGTTAACGGGTGGATGTCTGCTTATTGGCAGAAATAAGGCAAGCTGTACTGATAGAAAAGGTCTCACTGTAGCCGTTGAGCAAGCTAAGCTGGATCTCGATCCATGGGATAACTATATAAAGAGACAGGAAGGCGACGAAGGCATTCCAGCAGTGGTCACGCAGATGTCAGGAAAAATTGACAGGGTCTATTATTCAAAGGTTGATATGGCGGATGTAGACGTCATATTTGACCGTCAGAAGGATGGTAGCTGGGAGGGTAAAGTAGATGGTGAGCGAATAAAAGGTGACGTTGGATTTAAGCTTGATAGTTCTTCAAGATGGGTAAATATGCGACTGGAGAAGTTGATCTGGAATGAAGCTGTGGAAAAACAAACTACCACTGAGCCGGCTCTGGATCCGGTAGATTTCCCCTCGCTGGATGTTGCTATCGAGAATCTGGTTTTCCATAAAATGAATCTTGGTAGATTAACTTTACTTGGGGAGGCAACGGATTATGAATGGGAGTTACAGTTACTGAAACTTGACCGCCCGGAGATGAAGTTGAAGGCAAATGGGCGTTGGCGCGGCCGTAATAATAATCAAACATCAAGCTTTGATGTAGATTTTACCAGTACCGATATGCTGGCAACGCTTATAGCACTTGATTTAAATCTTGATTTTGAAAGTAAGATATTTCGTACTACTGGTAATGTTTCCTGGAAGGGCGCACCTTATGATTACAGACTGGGAATTCTTAATGGCAATCTAGAGATCCATTCAGACAGGGGACGTTTGTCAGGTGTAGAGGTAGGTGCAGGGAGATTGCTCGGTGTATTCAATATTGACAGCCTGCGCCGTCGCCTACAACTGGATTTCACTGATCTGTCCAAAGGAGGTTTTGCTTTTGATTCTATAGATGCTGATGTCTCAATAAATCAGGGTATTGCCAACATATCAAAATTGATCATGTCTGGCCCTTCAGCCACCATCAAACTTGAAGGTCAACTGGGACTGGTAAAAGAGAATGTCGATATGAAGATGTCCATATTACCTGCACTAGGTGGAAACCTCGCGATCGCCGGTTACGTCCTCGGTGGGCCTGCGGGCGGGGTAGCGACATATCTTGCATCAAAGGCAATAAAGAATCAGATAGAAAAATCTACTAACTATCAATACACTATCAGTGGCCCCTGGGGTAACCCGTTGGTTAAAAAAATACAGACTACTAATGCCAGTGATGACACGGAAAACCCGGAGGACGACACTGCTCCCGGGGGCTGATTTAGTGTAAATTAGCAAGCTGATAATCAGAGTACCCCTATTAAGGAAAAAGCATGACTGAAGTTGCAGCAATACAGATGACATCAGGGCCGGACGTAGCCGCAAATCTCTTTGAGGCGGGGAGGCTGATAACACAGGCTGCTGATTCCGGGGCACAACTGATAGTTCTGCCGGAAAACTTTTGCCTGATGCCGATGAAAGATTCCGACCGTCTTGCTGAAGCAGAGCAGGCCGGTGATGGGCACATCCAGAATTTTCTTGCTGAGGCCGCACGCCGGCATAAAATCTGGCTGGTCGGTGGCACTGTGCCATTGGCATCAGAGTCCTCTGATAAATGCCGTAGCGCCTGTCTGGTCTTCAATGACCAGGGGGAGCGGGTTGCACGCTATGACAAGATACATTTATTTGATGTAGAACTGAATAATTCTGAGGCCTATACAGAGTCTGCTACGATAGAAGCAGGCAGTGATCCGGTAGTCGTCGACACACCGTTTGGCCGGCTTGGTCTGGCTATCTGCTACGACCTGCGCTTTCCAGAATTATTTCGCCAACTGTCACAGAAAGGTGTCCAGATACTGGCTGTACCGTCCTCATTTACTGCGATTACCGGCAGTGTGCACTGGGAAGTACTGGTGCGGGCACGAGCAATCGAGAATCAGGCTTATATGCTGGCAGCTGCACAGGGTGGTTTTCATGCAAACGGCAGAGAAACCTATGGTGATTCAATGATCGTAGATCCCTGGGGCCGGGTAGCCAATCGTCTTTCCCGCGGGCCAGGTATCGTGCTATCTGAAATTGACCTCGATCTATTGGGGGATATTCGAAAAACCCTGCCTTCCCTTAAGCATCGGCGGTTGAAATGTTGATTAGAAGAAAGTTTTAGGTTTTACGTGTTACGTTTTACGTGAAATCAAAAATTTTGACCCCATTAATAACGAGAACCGCGTACTTGCACCCTTTGGGCATTTCCTGTGGTCACGAGCACCAAAGCGCGGCAATCTCTTTGTTTTGGTTCCATCATTTTGAGATTGTTTCGTCACTACGTTTCTCGCAATGACGAGTAAATCATAGGCAGCCCTATAACCCTTTCATCTGTCATTATCAGTAGGCAGACCAAATCAAGGAAGTATTTTTATGTCAGAAATTATGGAGCTGGCGCGCCAGCGTTTGCTGGAACCCACTGCACTCGGTGACCAGGATCTGGACAGGCTGATGTCCCGGCTGTTGAGTAATCAGGTCGATTATGCCGATATTTATTTTGAATACAGCCGCCACGAAAGCTGGAATCTGGAAGAAGGGAAGGTAAAGTCTGGCAGTCATAATATTGATCAGGGTGTTGGAATTCGCGCCATTAGTGGAGAGAAGACAGGCTTTGCTTATTCCGATGAGTTGGCGCTACCGGCACTGGAGCAGGCGGCCAATACGGCAAAGGCAATCGCATCCGGCGGTGAAAACAAACAGGTTGCGGTAGCTTTGAAAGGTGAATCAAATCGTGCGCTATACGCAGCTATTGATCCAATTGGCACGCTGGCAGACCAGTCCAAAGTCGATCTGTTGGAGCGGGTAGAAGCCGAAGCCCGCAAACAGGATACGCGAGTTTCTCAGGTGATGGCCAGTTTATCCTCGGTGCAGGATATTGTCCTCATTGCAGCCAGTGACGGTACGTTGGCCGCCGATATACGCCCCATGGTGAGGCTTAGCGTTACCGTTATTGTCGATGACAGGGGTAGCCGTGAACAGGGGTCGGCAGGCGGTGGTGGCCGCTTTGGCCTGACTGTCTTTACCGATTCAGACAGAGCGCTGCAATATGCCAGGGATGCAGTGCAACAGGCATTGATCAAACTGGAAGCTAAGGCACCCCCTGCCGGTATGATGCCTGTTGTACTCGGTCATGGCTGGCCGGGGATTTTGCTGCATGAAGCGATAGGTCATGGTCTGGAGGGAGATTTCAACCGTAAAGGAACCTCTGCCTTTTCCGGACGTGTCGGTGAGAAGGTGGCCTCTGGACTGTGTACGGTGGTTGATGATGCTACGCTGCCAGAAAGACGCGGCTCTCTTTCTATTGATGATGAAGGGACAGCCGGACAGAATACGGTACTGATCGAAAACGGCATTCTTAAAGGCTATATGCAGGACAAGATGAATGCACGGCTGATGGGTGTCGCCGCAACTGGAAATGGCCGCCGCGAATCCTATTCCTGCCTGCCGATGCCGCGCATGACCAACACCTATATGCTGGCAGGCGAATCAGATCCTGAAGAGATTATTGCCTCGGTGGACAAGGGCTTATATGCCGTCAATTTTGGTGGCGGGCAGGTCGACATCACATCCGGCAAGTTTGTCTTCACAAGCTCTGAAGCCTATATGATAGAAAACGGCAAAATCACCTATCCAGTCAAGGGCGCCACGCTGATTGGCAGCGGCCCGGAAGTGCTGACGCAGGTATCAATGGTCGGTAACGATCTCGAGTTAGATCACGGTGTTGGTGTCTGCGGCAAAGACGGACAAAGTGTCCCTGTAGGTGTTGGACAGCCGACTCTGAAAATTGATGAGCTGACAGTAGGAGGTACCGAGCTATGAGTACCGCAAAAAACCTGCAGCAGATTATGGAGCCAGATATTCAGGACATCGCCGACCCCCTGCAGGATGTGGTCGAGCAGGTACTGGTTGCCACTAGTCGTTGTGGTGCCAGCAGTGCCGAGGTCGACGCGAGTCTGTCACAGGGCTCCTCGTTGACAGTGCGCCTGGGTGAAATTGAAACCATAGAACATAATCGTGATAAATCGCTGTCATTGACAGTCTTCTTTGGTAAAAAAAGCGGCTCGGCCAGTACCTCTGATATGACTGCTGACGGTATCCGGCATACCGTCGATGCGGCATGCAGTATCGCTAAATTAACCGCGGAGGATGACTGCGGCGGGCTGGCAGATGCTGACCGGATGGCGACAGAATTTCCCGATCTTGATCTCTGGTATCCGTGGAACCCGGATACGGGCACGGCACGTGACCTTGCTCTGCAGTGTGAAGAAGTCGCCCGCCAGATGGGTGATGCCATCAGTAATTCAGAAGGTGCGACGGTTAGCAGCCATGAAGGGGTAGGGATTTATGCCAATACACATGGCTTTAATGGCATACGCTACGGTAGCCGCCACTCCCTCAGCTGTTCGGTCATTGCCAGTGACGGCGAGGCGATGGAACGTGACTACTGGTACAGCGAGGCCCGTGACCGCACCGAAATGCAGTCTGCAGAGGAAGTCGGCAGGATCGCAGGCCAGCGCGCACTGGATCGCCTGGGCTCCCGAAAAATTGCCACCTGCCAGACCCCGGTCATCTACGAAGCACAGGCGGCGGGCAGCCTATTGTCTCATCTGATCTCAGCCATCAGCGGCGGAGCCCTGTATCGAAAATCGTCCTTTCTACTGGATCACAAAGGCAAAAAGATTTTTCCTGAACACATCAACATATCGGAAAATCCATATATTCCCAAGGCCCTGGGTTCAGCCGTCTTTGACAATGAAGGCGTAGCAACAAAACAAAGATCAATAATCAAAGACGGCATACTGATGGATTATGTCCTCAGCAGCTATTCCGCCCGTAAACTGGGTCTGCTGACGACAGGAAATGCCGGTGGTGTGCATAACCTGATGATAGAACACGGCGATAAAGACCTGCCGGCCCTGCTGAAGCAGATGGATACAGGTCTGCTGGTAACCGAGTTGATAGGTTTTGGCATCAATAATGTCACCGGTGATTATTCCCGTGGTGCGGCCGGGTTCTGGGTGGAGAATGGCGAGATCCAGTATCCGGTGAGTGAGGTTACCGTTGCGGGGAATCTGCTGGATATGTTTCAGAATTTTGTCGAGGTTGGCAATGATCTGGATTGGCGGGGGAATACAATTACCGGGGCGATTTTGCTTGAGCAGATGACGGTAGCGGGGGAGTAGGTTTTGTGCTGGCGCACGGGGGGTGGTTTACCCGTTCCATTCAGGCATGCCTAGAAGCACCGGATGAGTTGCGGGGGAAAAGGAGCCGGTACACTTCAGATAGATCCCTTATCTCATTTTATTACTGATTTACCGTATCACTAAGAACAAAAAAACCGCCCAAAATGGAAGGCTCTGTAGTATATGAGATAAGAATTGACTACGAAAATCTGAAGGTGCAACTTACAGTTGAGCCACAGCTTAAGGCGAATTCGAGAGTTACTGCAGGACTACATGCAGTTATATCAACGGTCATCGCTGCGTTGCCACTGCCATCAACCGGTACAGCTGCTGGAACGGGAGCACAACCTCCGTTGTCCGTCAGAGCAACCGTTGTCCCGGTAGGAGGTACAGGCGAGACACTGAAATTGAAATCTGCAGCTTCAGTAAAGATAGTGTCACCACAATTGATGGAGCCATTGGTTTGGTTGCTTATTGATGTGATCGTCAATGTGCCACATTCGGTTACTGCATCTAAGATTGAGACGATCAAATCTACCACATTAACCAGTAGTATGTCTTCAAACTATTAATTCAAGAAAAAGAATGAGCTGGTTCGGAAAGGGCGGAACCCTCAAATATGAACCAGTCTGCCGCCATCTACGGCAATAATCTGCCCCGTTACATATTCTGCTTTGGAAAGAAAAACTACCGTTTCTGCTATATCATTCGGTTCACCAATGCGTTCAAGACTGGTGCGGTCAAGGATTTCTGACTTTCGGTTACCTGGTAGATCATTATTCGGCCAGATAATAGCCCCGGGTGATACCCCGTTTACCCTGACTTCGGGTCCCATCTCTTTCGATAGTGATT
>ENA-ORDP01001715-ORDP01001715.1-marine-sediment-metagenome-genome-assembly--contig:-NODE-1715-length-11618-cov-6.315489_pt1 | contig 11618 bp, 10 predicted proteins | sample MGYA00248627_ERZ508539 | MGnify/ENA primary metagenome ERZ508539 (study PRJEB26208, sample SAMN05571518) | marine sediment metagenome | biome: deep sea; feature: Hydrothermal vent; material...
CCAAGCCATAACTCACCATTGTAATATGCACCTAACGATGCAGGGTTTGCCGTGTTTGTTGCCAGGCTTCTTTTAAACCCCAGGCTAATTTAAGCGTAAGCGCCCTAGAATCGACATCTATTTTTCCATCATCATCCAGGCAATACTTCCCCCTGTCAACAAACACAGGAGAAAGTCATGTCAGATCAAGACAAATCAGAAAAACGTTCAAACTACTGGCAGCAACAAATTAAAGCCTGGGAGTCTTCAGGTCAATCACAAAAAACATTCTGCCAGTCTCATGATTTAAATTATCACCGCTTTGGCTACTGGCGGCGTAAGTTTCTGACAGATGATGGTGGTGATGCACAGCAAACAACTGGTTTTGTACCCGTCAGTTATCATCAACAACCCACATCATCAGAACTCTCATTAATTTTACCTAATGGCCTGGTGTTACAGGGTATTGCCACTGACAATTTAAACGTTGTTTATCAACTCATCAGCCGACTATCATGACTCATTATTTTCGGCCAACGAATGACATGCCGCGTATTTACCTGTATCGAAATCCTGTTGATTTCCGTAAAAGCTTTCGTGGCCTTGGCGCTATTGTTGAGCAGGAGCTGGGGCATAATCCCTTTGATGGCGGGCTATATGCTTTTACCAATCGACAGCGTAACAAAATCAAATGTCTATACTGGGAGGATAATGGTTTTGTGCTGTATTACAAAAGCCTGGCAGAGGAAAAGTTTCGCTGGCCATGTGCCGGTGATGACCTGATGTTACTGACAGGGCAACAGATTAACTGGTTACTGGATGGTTATGATATTAGTCAGATGAAGGGCCATAAAAAACTGCATTATGACGCTTTATTTTAAAGCGTTATCGGCTCATTTTTGATATAATATTGCCTATGCAAATGGCAGTAAAAAAACAAGTAAAACAACCTGCTGACCTGTTACGTCAAACTAAAAAAATACTCATTGAAGATGATTATGAAGCGATCGCTAAAGCCTATAAGTCTCTTCTCAAAGAGAATCATGCGCTAAAAAAAGAACTGGCTCTACGGGAAGAGCAACTGCGTTTAGCCAAACTTCAGAAATTTGGCTCAAGCAGTGAAAAGTCCACTTTCCAGATAGACTTCTTTGATGAAGCTGAACTTGAAGAAGCCTTAAGCGATCTTGAAAGCCAACTTCCCGATGAGTATCCGCCTAAAAAGAAAAAACGAAAAAAACGTCAAGGCTTGTCTGCTAAGTTACCACGGGTACGTGTTGAACTGACATTAACCGAAGAAGAAAAGAAAGGTGCTATCAATACCTTCTTCACCAAGGTCAAAGAAGAGCTGGATATTATCCCGGCTCAAGCACAGGTAATTGAATACTGGCAGGAAAAAGCCGTCTTTGGTGAGGAAATCGGTGAAACTAAAATGATATCGGCACAAAGGCCGGTTCATCCTTTAGGTAAAAGTATTGCCAGCATGGCATTGCTGGCTTATATCATTATCTCTAAATATGCAGACAGCCTGCCATTATATCGCTTAGAGACCATACTCAAGCGCTATGGTGGCAATATTACCCGTACCACCATGGCGAACTGGATTATCCGCCTGGATGATGTGTTTAAACCCCTGATTAATTTACTGCGGGAACATCAATTATCATCAGATTACCTGCAGGCCGATGAAACCCGGGTTCAGGTACTCAAAGAAGATGGTAAAGCGGCCACATCGGATAAATGGATGTGGTTAATACGCGGTGGCCCGCCGAAACAACCGGCGGTGTTGTTCCATTATGATCCCTCACGCAGTGAAGGGGTACCGATGCGTCTGCTCGAAGGCTTTAAAGGTGTCCTGCAAACGGATGGGTATGCCGGTTACAATAAGGTCTGTCGTGACAATGATATTACGCGTATTGGCTGTTGGGATCATGCTCGACGTAAGTTTATTGAAGCCAGTAAAGCCTCCCCAATAAAAAAGAAAGGAAATAAAGTCAGCAAGGCAGATGTTGCCGTTGGTAAGATCCGTAAGCTTTATTCCATCGAAAGCAAGATTAAAGATCTGCCACCAGAACAAAAAACACAGCAACGTCAAAAACTGAGTAAACCATTACTGGAAGACTTGAAGCAATGGCTTGAAAAAAACATTAACCGGGTTCCCAAAGACAGCCTGACATACAAGGCCATTTTTTACACGTTAAACCAGTGGGAACTGTTAATCGGCTATTGTGATGATGGCAAATTAAACATCAGTAATGCGCTGGCAGAAAATGCGATCCGGCCGTTTGCTATTGGTAGAAAAAATTGGCTTTTCAGTGATACCTCACGTGGAGCCAAAGCCAGTGCGACTTGCTATAGTCTGATTGAAACCGCAAAAGCCAATGGTCTTGAACCCTACAAATATCTGCATTATGTGTTGCAACATATTGCTGCGGCTAAAACAGTGGAAGATATTGAAGCCTTGCTGCCCTGGAATATGAAGTAAGCATAACCTGGAAACGGGAGCAAGTAGGCTGGAACTTTGGCGCTTACATTGATCTCGTAAAATCAGATCAACAGCTGGGGTTAGATCACAGTTTTTGCTAATATAGATTTCGCCAGGATATGGTTGTCAGTCAAATAATTCCATATGGAGGTGTAAGATGACAAGAAAACCCCGATTCAACATTGCAGGAATACCACAACACGTCATTTAACGTGGAAATAACAGAGAGCTTTGTTTTTTGTGTCGAAGGTTATCAGCGATGTTTGAAAGATTTACAGCAATACCCATGAAATTCACTGTAGACTGAATCAGGAATTGGTCTTGGGTCGAGAGGATTTCGTCAGGAAGATTGGAAAAATAACAAAACGACAAGCCAGGGCAGCTAAACCTGGGTGGCCTGGTGTCGATGAGGTTGAGGCGATATATTATGTTATGTAGTATATTAGCGGAAACTGTGATCTGACCCTAATTACTCAAGCAACCCTCGCTAATAAATAATATTTACCGCAGCAATACTTACGCAAACATTACAGGCGTAATTAACCAGGTTTTCGCGCTATAATTATTACCTCTTCACCCAAAGGCTTAAAATAGTTCCCTATGCGTTCCACTAAACTAAACAATCTGGAACCCCTTTTCGCATATTTTGCTGGATTTTTTGTATCATTACGACCTAGAGTGCCCGTTCTCTGAATAACTCGGCTTCTGCGATACATACTCTTAGCAGAATATGTACTTGCCCAAATGTGCTCAACCTCAAACCCACTCAATCGCAAGCATTTGGCAAGACTCTCTTTTGTAAAAATATGTATGTGCCTCGGTGGCTCCAGACCACGCCATGACTCCTGAAAAATCAGGCGCCCGAGACTATCAAAGTTTGGGGTTACTATCACCACCCTGCCATCTTTTTCTAAAAGCCTGGCGCACTCCCTCAATGTGACAACCGGGTCTAGCAGATGCTCTATTACGTGACTCATTGTAATTACGTTAAAGCGATCCTCTAGTTCCGCAATCTCTTTTATAGAATTCTCATATATAGTAAGATCATAGGCATTTCGACCTACTCTTGCTGCATTTTTATCAGGCTCAAACCCTACACCTTGCCAACCGAGCTGATTCATAATACGTAAAAGCATTCCATTTCCATTTAACCACATAATACGATGACCTAATCTCTCCTTACGACTGCGACTCACACCGAGAATACGTGCAATTACTGTTAACCGCTGACTACCTGTCAATTCAGGATAATCAAACATCATTCCTAAAGCACTACGTTTCCAGGGAACAAACAAATCCTTGAGACCCTCATCCTTATTTCGATGAGATCTCTTTTCATCCATATTATGCGTGTAATAGGTTTTATAAAATCCTGGAATATCATCAGCCAAGGGTATTGGAGTAAGCCAGACCAGCCCACAAGATTTATTGTTACATCTATTTAAACCCCACTGACCCGGCACGTGATAGAGACTATCTTGTATTTTTTTATACATTACAGATCCATTACTACCGCATAAACTACAGGTAATTTCACAACCTGTATCTGAGACTTTACTCATATTAAATTCACTTTTTAACTGGGTCACATCCCACTCGTAAAATTCTTGCTAACTTGCCCGCGATAGCTTGAATAGAATACACCCTATCAACCTTCATTCTCGCTTTAGTCCCCATTGTACGACGCAAGTCACTATCATTAATTAAGGTTCGCAATGCGTCATGAAAACCTATTAGACTTACTACAGAAAAACCGTCCACGCCATTTTCAATCATATCTGCGTTTGAGCCCACTGCCGAGCATACCGTAGGAACACCTGAAGCCATATACTGTAATGCCTTGTAACCACACTTCCCACGCGTCCACCAGTTATCGGGCAGTGGCATTACACCAATATCAAAACATGCTATTTGCTCTTCCTGGTCTTCGAGGCTCCAAGAGATATTAACCACAGAAACGCCGGCAAGGTCGTACTGAACATTACTAACAACATGAAGTGCGATATTGTATTTTTTTGCTAAATCTTGCAGAACAGATCCAATTGCCGATAAATGATGAATATTGCCTCCACCACCGACCCAACCAATAATTATCTGATCATTACCATTATAAGTATTTTTAACAGCAACTCCATCTACCGGCACAGCAGACGGCAGAACTTCCACACAATGAGAAAATTTAGCAGCATGACTGGCAAGCACATTATTCCCAGCAATCACAATATCACTAATTTTTGCAAGCCGCCTGAACTTATGATCACGAGAACTACTGTAAGGTGATGACGAACTATCATCACGATAATATATTGCATCATCAAAATCATATACTAAACACTTTGACAAAAAACGAATGTAAATTGAGTCTAGGTAACTCAGTAACTTTTTTTGTAAAAAAACAACATTAAAACACCGCAGAATACGAATTAATTGAAGTTTGTCATTAAGTTTTTTTGGGAAACATATTGTGGTTACATTTATATCCAGCTTTTGCAGTTCAGGAATAAGATTCAACACACGAACTCTACTACTTGGCAGATGATTATCCTGATATACGAATAATACACTTATAGGCTCATTCATTACCACCAAAATACCCCTGTATTTATATTGGTCAAAATTACCAGCTCACTTGAATACTATCAGGATCATATAAAACTGATTACAGACGCTCAATATTATTTTTTTCTGCTGCATCTTTTTTTATAACTACGTTTTAACTGCATAATAAAACTTTCAATGGATGGAACTAAAAGATCCAAACGTCTTACTTCAGGTTTTGTTGAATTACTATCCTTTCTGATAACCATAAGACGATCAACTAGACTTAATTTTCGATAATTCGCGTGGCGTTTTAAAAACTAGTCGGCAGCTTTAATAACACCCATGGTATCAGGATGATAGTCATGCATACAGAGAACCCCTCCTGGACGTAGTAAACGTGACCAACGAAGATCCTTCATTACATATCTGTATTTATGTGAGCCATCGATAAATATAAAATCGTATTGTTCGCCTGCACTAACTGCTCGCTTAAACAGCTCATAACTCTTACCTATTCGAAAATCCACAGCATCAGACCTGATGCCATGCTGAAGTAAATTGTCCTTCACAATATCTAACTGACCTTCGAAATATGTCATTGGATCAACTACTATAAATTTAGGCCGATTATTATCAGAGTAACTCTGCATCAATCGCCAAAGTGTACCGCCAGCAGCAGTACCAATTTCCAGATGAAATTCGCTTAAAGCATTATTATTCAAAAGCTGAGTTACATATTCTAATTCATTGTCCGAGAGCTCAGATTCAAGTGTTAATGCACATGGTCGCATATTTATTTTCCAACTAAACCTTGCAAAACTAGTTTATGCAGTTTCGCATATTTTGCTATAATAGTAAAACCATCTGCCGTACACTCTTGAGATTTTTCTGTGAATAATCTAACTAGAGTTTAGAGTCTCAGAGGAGAAAAGTCTAAAAAAACAGCCAAATAACTTGACATAGCGGCAGGTATCGCGCAGCCGCGCCTTGAATACCTTTTGTTTTTTTAAAAGGTATTCAAGGCGCGGCCTATAGAAGAAAAGTCAAACTTCTGGAGGCCGCTTATGAACGCAACAGGATATGGACGTATCCCCAGCGAGCTGTGTTATTGGATAACAATTTTATGCAAAGTGCTACCCCTGCGATCAATTAAAACATAGGTATATGGGTGACTGCTCAAATGGCGAAGATTATAAATACAGTGAGCATTAGATGCTAACTATTTTTAAAATGATCGATTAAGCACCTGAGACCTTCTTCCAGTGGTAACAGGTCATGATCAAGTAGTGTCTTCATTTTAGTTATATCCGGCTGGCGTCTTGTCATGTCACCTTCTTCAAGCGGCGGAAGATGTATTATTTTTGACGATGAACCGGTAATACCGACAATTATTTCAGCCAGTGCTTTAACTGTAAAGGTGGTATCACTGCCTATATTAACCGTATCATTTTCTATTGCGCCAGTGTAATGGGCATTCAGGCATGCCTCGACGTTATCATCGACATAACAAAAGGTTCTCGTCTGTAATCCGTCACCATAGATAGTGATGTTTTCATTATTCATGGCCTGACGGATAAATCGTGGGACAACAAAATCTTCACTCTGGTTTGGCCCGTAGGTATTGAAGAATCGGAATATCAGATAGTTGAGACCAAATTCCTGATGATAGGTTCTGAGGTATGCTTCGGCGACATTTTTTACAATGGCATATGGTAGTCGTGAATTTAATGGTGTTGTTTGTTCATTTTGTGGTATTTCAAAGGGCTCACCATAGACTTCTGATGAAGATGAGAAATATACCCGTTTTACCCCGGTATTCTTTGACAGGTTGAGGATATGTTCAATCCCTTTGATGTCATGAAGTACCATAAGGGGGTTTTGTAGAGTTCTTTGAACCCCGACTACTGCGGCATAATGGAATACATATTTAAAATTATATGAGAAAAACAAGGGTGATATATCATCGTAATTATTAACATCGCATTTTATAAATGTAACATTGTCCAGATGTTGTGGAACTTTATGCATGTCTCCGGTCAGGAGATTATCGGCGATCACAATATCGTTTTCCGGATTTGTGGCCAGTTTTGCTATAAGTGCGCTAGCGACGTTACCAGCCCCGCCGGTTACCAGTATTCGTATCATTGGTTTATTCCTTCAAGTTTTTTTACAACATCAAGTCTGTGAGTTTTCTCTGCAGCCTTTTTAATCACATCAATGAATATGGGAATCACTGCCGATTCCGACCAGTTTTTATTAAATCCATCACGTCCATTTGCAGCCAGTTCTTGCCGATATTCTTTGTCGGCCTGGATTTTGTGCATTGCCGCCAGCAGGTCTTCTGGCCCGTCGAACAGGATACCACCTCGACTCCTGGATACAATCTCGGGGAATGGACCGATGCGCCTGGCCAGCACCGGGGTACCCTGGCGAAATGATTCTATCAGGATAATACCAAAAGTCTCGAAGCAGACGGAAGGAACAATGAGCGCGATGGCATGCTGGTAATATCGGTCAAGTTGTTCCAGCTGGACACGTCCGAGGAATTTTACACGTGGGTTTTCACGGGTAATCTGCTTGAGGGCATCGGTATATTCCCCATCCCCGGCGATTAATAAATCTGCATCCTTGTATTGTTCAAAAACGGGGATAACGTCGTCGAGACCCTTTATTTTCTCAAGCCTGCCAACAAACAGAAAATAAGGTCTGTCATGAGGTGAACTTTGATCAGATGACAGATGTTCCGGGTCAGCATCTGGAAGGAAGTAGTTTACGACTTCCATTTCACGACTGAAACCAAACTCCTTGTGCTTGTCGCGACTGAAGTCGCTCATGGCTATAAAAGTATCAACATTTTTTTGCATTCTTTCGAGTAAGCCGGTATATCGCCATAATTGAGGGGGGCGCCTGTAATGCAATACACAGCGCAGGCATTGTCTTCCTGTACAACGCTCTTTACCATGTCGCCACAGGACATGTGATGGGCAAATCAGCCAGTGTTCATGGGCCATATACAACTTTATCGCATTTCCATAAGCCATAAGGCCGGGTCCACCAACCAGAGATGTATTGTTATAGATGATGATGTCGTAGTTGCCATCAGCCAATAGTTTTTTTATTTTCCTTCCCTGTATTACCGGTCTCCCTGTTTGCTGGGTGAGCAGGATGGACAGCTTGCTGAATACAGAGCGCAGGGGAATGACCTCGATACCATCGGTGGGTTCAGGCAGCGGTGGCTCGGGATTGGGGCTGAGTACGTTAAAGGCATCAACATCGAGTATCACCGTCACAGAATGACCCTGTCTGACCAGAGCACGCGACAGGCGTTGGATGCCTACAGCATCACCACCAAAGCTGTATGGCGGGTAAAAAGTGGTAAACATGCAAAACCGCAGCCCACTCATGATGCCGACTCGCAGAAGACTGAAGATACCAATTTCATTGATTCCAGGTTCCTTTTAATAACCCTTGAGCAGCTTGATGTTCCGAATGATGTGCTATCTAAATTGCGATATATCTTCTTGATATTTATATTGTATTGCAGTATTTTGTTGTTTTCTTTTGTACTGAAATCAAGAATTGCAATTTGAGAAACTATAACCGAATTTTTTTCTAAAAACGACCTTTAAGTCGATGTAAATGTTAGAATTATAGGAGAATCTCCCCGATTTCTCATGGATGATCATGAAAAATATGGGTTTTTTGAGCTTTAGATCAATAATTAATGCCGTGAGAATAATATATACCATTTTTAAGGGGCATTCTAAGGGGCATTCAGCTCTATTGTTGCGGAATGCTCTGTTTAGCTCAAAACCGACTTGCGGTTTACGTTTTAACTATATTTATTATAGGTTAACGGGACATTAGCAGTGATATCGGGTAAATATTGATGTATTTTAGAAGCCATGTTCATGCTGCTTGCAAGACAGGAAATGTAAATGACAATTAGATCGTATCGCGTGCGTATTTTTCTTACTTGCTGGGTAATATTTTCTCTTCATTTTGCCACCGATTTTGTCAGAGAACATTATCTCGTTTTGAGTATTGCAGATGATTTCTCGTTTCGCCTGGATGGTTATGAGGATCTCCATCCCGATATCTTTGTAACAAAAAATCATGGGGCCCACCATGGTGCCAATCCTGGTGCATCAATGATAGCGGCAATACCTTATTTAGTGTTCAAGCCGATTGTTGATGCCATACAAGGGCGTGTTTTACAGAAGAGGAAAGAAACAGATGGCAAACAAACAGCTGTCTATAACGACCCAAGGCCTGACCGTGTCCTGTTTTATAAACAGATCAGGGAGCGAGGGCTGGATATCAAGTTTGGCCTGGTCGGTTTTATTACCCAGGTTTTCAGTATGGCTCCGTTATCGGCACTTAGTGCAGTTGTCATATTCAGTGTCTTTGTTTGGCTGGGTCTGGCTGCAAAAACTTCAATGTGGTTGGCCCTGCTCTATGCAGTTGGAACACCCGTACTGTTTCGCACGGGTTTTCTTAATCAGAACATCATGGTTGGAATTTTTGCCTTGTTTTCATTTGTATTGGCCTGGCGCCCCTATCATAAAACCAGAATGAGTGATAAAACCCGTCTGGCGTTAGCCGGTTTTTTTACGGGGCTGGGTCTTCTCTGCGATTATAGTGGAGTCATTCCTTTGGTTTTGATAGGGATATACGCACTGGTTAAACGTAAAGATGAGGTGGGTTTATCAAATGGCTTTCGCGAATCATTATGGTATGGGTACGGCGCAATACCCCCAATTCTTCTACTGATGTTATACCAGTATCTCAGTTTTGGTAATCCATTCTACCCCGGGCAACAATACATGCCACCTGTTGAGTATATAGAAATTGGTTACCAGGGGTTCGGCATGCCGCAATGGGAAATACTCCAGATGCTCTGGTTTGATCCGCGTTTTGGTCTTTTTGTATCAGGTCCTGTCCTGTTTCTGGCATTTTTTGTTCTGTTTCTCCAGCGCTCGGGCAAGAATATTGTTCCAATAAAAGAAACAGTCACCATACTGATCATTTTTCTTGCTGTATCGGTTTTTTTCAGCGCTGTTCAGTATTCCAGAATTCAGTATTACACAGGGATCAGATATCTGATGGCGATAGTGCCAATATTGTATATTCTTGTAGGGGCGGTTCTGGTCAGAATTCCCAAAATAGTTGCATACCCAATTGTGTTATTAACAGTGATTGTCTCCTGGAGTATAGCAATGGTCAGGAGTCAGGAAAGCATAATGGATTCAATAATGCGTGTATTCCTGGAGGGTTTTCAGTTACCATGGCTTAGTACATTATCCCGCATGGCAACACAATACATACCTCAACTTGAAGGTGAGAGGATCTCCGCATTGCCATTTATGGCTCTTGGCGCGGCATTAATTTATGGAATTTGGGCAATACGTTCGCCATTTAACAGTTTGGTCGAGAATGGGGAGACTAGATGAGTTCTGTAGAATCAAGCAAAAAGAAACTGATCTCGGTTGTTATACCTGCCTATAATGAAATAGAGGTTATCGACAGCTGTTTTACTCGTATATCAGAAGTCATGGATGGGCTCGATGAATTTGATTACGAACTGGTGTTTATTGATGATGGTAGCACGGATGATACCCACAAGCGCCTGGTAGAGATACAACAGGCGAATGAGTGTGTTCGGGTCATCAAGTTGTCAAGAAATTTTGGCCACCAGATTGCAGTGACCGCAGGTGTAGATGAGGCCAGAGGGGATGCAGTTGTTATTATCGATGCAGATATGCAGGATCCACCCGAAGTGATTCCCGAAATGATTCAAAAATGGTCTGAAGGTTATGATGTTGTGTATGGAGTACGTAAACGGCGCGTGGGTGAAAGCCGTCTTAAATTGTTCACGGCATCCGCGTTCTACCGGATATTGAGAAGTTTTACGAATATAGAAATCCCGGTTGATGTCGGTGACTTCAGGTTGATGAGTTCAAGGGCGGCTGATCAACTCAGGAATCTTAGAGAGAAGGACCGCTTTATCAGAGGGCTGGTAAGCTGGATCGGGTTCAGGCAGATCGGACTCCCGTATGAAAGAGATGAACGTCTGGCAGGAGAAACAAAATATCCTTACCGGAAAATGATCAAGTTTGCGCTTGACGGCATTACCTCTTTTTCCAATGTACCACTGAAACTTGCATCATGGTTGGGGTACCTGACATCATTACTGGCATTTCTTTATCTGGCCAGTGTGTTCGTCCAGAAAATAATGGGATACACAATCGAAGGTTGGGCCACAATTATGGTGGCCTTGCTGCTTTTGGGGGGTGTGCAGCTTATCTGTATTGGTATTATTGGCGAGTATATTGGCCGCATTTTTAATGAAACAAAATCACGGCCCATGTACATTATTGATACTGTGCATGGTTTCGATCCATCACTATCCAAAGAACAAAAACCGGAATGAAATCGCTTTTTATCACAGGTGCCAGCGGGTTTGTTGGGTCCTGTATTCTCAAGAGCCTCAGGCCTGATAAATTTGAAAAAATAGTATTATTAAGCCGAAGTGCGCCAACATTACCGGAACATCTGGCATCATCTGATAATATCAAGGTTATAAGTGCATCAATTGAAAATGTAGACAGCTATG
>ENA-ORDP01001716-ORDP01001716.1-marine-sediment-metagenome-genome-assembly--contig:-NODE-1716-length-11599-cov-4.354730_pt1 | contig 11599 bp, 9 predicted proteins | sample MGYA00248627_ERZ508539 | MGnify/ENA primary metagenome ERZ508539 (study PRJEB26208, sample SAMN05571518) | marine sediment metagenome | biome: deep sea; feature: Hydrothermal vent; material...
TTGTCACGGTTTCGTTGCTGGTATTTTTTGCCGGTGGGGCAGGCCTTTACAAAATCATGCAAAATCTGGTGGAACACGAAGTTAATGCAGATTTGTACAACCGTATTCAATACCTCTACGACAACATCCGCCAACTGAACTCTTTGGAAAATGTAACTTTCATTGCTACCGAACCCATTGATATTCAAAAAGTAAACAAGCCGGCACCTTCCAATTACCAGCTAAAAGATACTGTACTTTATAACCGGAACGTCAAAGGGTATATGCCTTATCGTCAGTTGAGTACTACGGTTAAAAGTGGAAACAGTTATTACCGTATCCGGATTTACAAATCACTTATCTCTTCCAACTCTCTTATTGAAAAAATTGCGTTGATTATCACACTTATGTTGATATTGTTTCTCACGCTGGCCTTTTTTCTCAATCGTTATATTTTTGGGAAAGTCTGGGCCGACTTTTTCGATACGTTACACATTATGCAGGAATTCAGCCTCGACAATCCGCAAAAAGAACCTTTTCAACCTTCCGAAATTATCGAATTCAACCAACTTAACCGTGAACTTACATGGATGATTGATAAAATTATTCATGATTATGAAGCTGTGAAAGATTTTACCGGAAACCTTTCGCACGAAGTACAAACACCGCTCGCTATCATCAAAAACAAAACCGAACTTCTTTTTCAGGAATCGCTCAACGAAAAACAATACGAGCTGACCGGTTCTATATATTCGGCCAACAACAGGCTGTCAGGTATTGTGCGCAGTCTCGGATTGATTGCGCGCATTGACAAAAACCAGTTTGTGGATAAATCGGCCATCGATATGAAAGCACTTATTCTGAAACAAACCGGAAATTATGAATCGCTCATCAGCTTGCGTCATATTACTTTGGAAACCCGTTTCGATGGCGATCCCAAAGTGGTTATGGACAAAGATTTAGCGGATATTCTTGTCAATAATTTGATAAAAAATGCCGTACGCCACAATATCGAAAACGGCTTTATTCACATCCGGTTAACGGGAAAAGAACTGCGTATCAACAATTCCGGTACTGACCCGAAAATGCCCACCGGCGAGCTTTTTGAGCAATTTTCACACGGTTCCGATAAGGGATTTATGGGTATCGGATTGGCCATAGTAAAGAAAATTACCGAACACTACCAAATGAAAATCAGTTACGAGTACCGGGATGAAATTCACAAAATTACAGTGGTGTTTTAAAGTACTTTAATGCACCATGTCCGGCCGGAAATCTTACGCTGCTTGGACTATTCGGATGTTTAACATCATAATCAACAGTATGCTGTTATTTTTAATCTTTCCAAACTAAATACCTTTCCGCTTTTACTACTGAATTTCAGAATTCCTACAGATTCCGATATTAATTTTGCCTACGCAAAAAAGAAAAAATGACAGGACTCATCGGGATAAGTTATAAGTCAGCTGATTTGGAAATCCGTGAAAGGTTTGCCTTCTCCAAAGAAGAGATAACCACTTTCACAAAACAACTGCTAAGCAGTGATATGATTCTGGGGGTAGTCGTTCTGTCCACCTGCAACCGTACAGAAATATATTATCATGCACCTCAAAACAGTAACAAGAATGTCCTTCAACTTATTATGGGTGCCTTGACGCTTCACAAAAATTACTACAACGAACTCAAACCCTATTTTTATTTCAAGGACAGCGAACAGATGGTTGTACATTTGTTTAAAGTTGTTTCGGGAATTGATTCACTAATTGTGGGCGAAGACCAGATTATCGGTCAGGTGAAAGAGGCTTTTCATTATGCTGAAAGCATCCAAAGTACCGATAAAATTTTAAACCGTTTGTTTACCAAAGCTTTAGAAACCGGAAAAAAGGTACGTACCCAAACGGAAATCAGCCGTGGGTCAGCTTCTGCCAGCTCGGCAGCCGTGAGCCTCTGCCATCGGCGTTTTCCCAATCTAAACAACCAAAACGTGCTTATGATTGGTGCCGGACAAACCGGTCAGCTGGTGTTGAACAGCCTTCGTAAATCCAATTTTAAATCTTTACGCATTGCCAATCGCACTTATGCCAAAGCGGAAGAACTATCGCTATTGTACAACGGAAAAAGTATTCATCTCGAAGATGTTGACCACTATCTTGCCGACAGCGATATTGTTTTTGTTGCCACCGATTCACCTGAGCCGCTGGTGAAACTCGATGCCATAAAGCGCGCACTGCAACAAAGAACACGGATGCAAAAACAACTGTTCTTTGACCTGTCTGTTCCCCGGAATATTGAAGTGGGAGTCGCCGGTTTGGAGGCCATCGACATGTTTACCATCGACGACCTGATAAAAATTGTGAAGAGTACTAACCAAAAACGTTTGAAGGAGATTTCGGCTGCTATGGAAATTATCCATCGTGCGGAAAATCACTTTATGACCTGGAAACACGAACAGGAACTGGTTCCCACAATTTTAAAAATAAAAGAAAATTTTGAGCTGCTCAACAAAATGGAAATAGATGAATTCATGAAAATTCGTTCCATAAAAGATGACAAACTCCTCAGTGAATACTCTCATCATATCACCGAAAAATTTGCACGGGTATTTATCAAAAACCTAAAAGCACTTTCAAAGAAGGCCGACAAAAGAGATTTTATTACTATGGCCGAAGAATTTTTTGAACTGTAAAATCATGGGTAGAACGGTAAAAATAGGTACCCGTGGCAGTAAACTGGCGCTGTATCAGGCTAACCTGACTAAAAGCGAGTTGAAAAAGCGTTTCCCTGAACTTGACTTCAGCCTCGAAATTATCCACACCAAAGGAGATAAGATTTTAGATGTGGCACTTTCAAAAATAGGCGATAAAGGACTCTTTACCAAGGAGATTGAAACGGCTTTGTTAGATAATCGTATTGACCTCGCCGTACACAGCATGAAAGATCTCCCCACTCTTTTTCCCAAAGGCCTGAAACTGGGTGCTGTACTCGAAAGGGGCGAACCCCGCGAAGCGCTGGTAAGTAGCGGAAAACGTACTTTGTCCGAATTAACGGAAAAAGATATCATTGCTACCTCCAGCGTACGCCGCAGAGCGCAACTACTGAAAATCAATCCGGATTTTAACATTGTGGATATTCGCGGAAACGTGGACACACGTATTAAAAAATGGGAATCGGGATACTGTACGGCTATGATTATGGCGGCCACAGGTTTACAACGGCTGGGACTTGAAGAAAATATCTCTGAGCTGGTAAATCCCACCCAAATGTTGCCTGCGCCGGCCCAGGGAATTATTGCCATCGAAAGTCGGAAAAACGATACTTTTATCGATAAGTTGCTTTCTCAGATAAACCATCGGGAATCCTGGATAAGAGGTCGGGCCGAATACACTTTTCTGGAAACTATCCAGGGCGGATGCCAGGTTCCCATTGCCTGTTACTCTGAAATCAAGGATGATCTACTTGCCATTAACGGCATGGTGCTTTCGCCAGACGGAACACAAAACCTGACCGGTGCTTTACAATGTGGCGTTTCGGAAAATGAAGCCGTGGAAACCGCAAAAAAACTGGCTTTCTCATTTCTCGAACGCGGTGCCATTCAAATTATTGCAGCCATTGAACGATAAACAGGAACATATTGCCCCCGGCGTTCGTACGGTCATAAGCATGCAGCCTGCCGAACGTGCCTCCAAACTTCGGAAAGCACTTGAAAACAGTAATATGCGTTTCTTCAATATGCCCATGATTCGCACTGAAACCGTAAAACTTAATACTGAAATACAAACGGTTTTTGACCGGCTGAAAAATTTTGACCTTCTAATTTTTACCAGCCGGAACGGCGTGAAGGCTTTTTATAAATTGCTGCAACAGGCCGGGCGGACACTTCCCGAGAAAATAAAAACTGCTGCCATTGGTAAAGGAACCGCCAAGGAAATAAAACGATACGGCTGGCAGGCCGATTATGTACAACCGGGACAAACTTCCCGTGATTTTGCTGCCTGGTTGAAAAATCAGGTGCTTAAAGGCGGAGAAAAAATCCTGCTGGCACTGGGAAATCTGGCGCCGGACTTTTTACAAAACCAGCTGTCGCCGCAGGCTTTCGTACAACGCATCGATGTTTACCGTACACTTCCCGTACAGGAATATGATACTGATCTTATGCAGAAAATAAGGAATGACCAATATGGGCTGTTGTTGTTCAGCAGCCCGTCTGCTTTTGCTAATTTTTACGACAATTATCAGCAAAAGAAAACGAACGCCCGATTGCGGATTGTTTCCATTGGTGAAACCACCACACAGGCAATTTTAAATACCACGCAGGCTTTGGTGCTGACGGCAAAAGAACCGGGAACCGATGGTCTGCTGGGAGAAATTAAACAATATTTTCATTAAAAAAACAAAACAATGAGCTTTCCACTGACAAGATTAAGAAGGTTGCGCCAAAATCCGGTGTTGCGCGACATGGTAACCGAAACCAAAGTAACCACCGACGACCTGATTATGCCTTTGTTTGCCTGCCCTGGCACCAACGTAAAGCATCCCATTAAATCCATGCCGGGCAATTATCAAATGTCCGTTGATGTACTCGTGGAAGAGTGTAAATCACTGATGGACGTGGGTATCCGTGCTACAATCCTCTTTGGTATTCCCGAAGAAAAAGATGATACCGGCATGATTGCCGCCCACGACGATTCCATTATTCCCCGTGCCATCGATGCCATCAAAAAAGCAGTCCCCGGCATGTTTGTCATTGCCGATGTGTGTAACTGCGAATACACTACCCACGGTCACTGCGGCGTTATTGTCGATGGCGATGTGGACAATGACAGGACTTTCGATTCGCTTGTGGCACAATGTATTACTTTTGCCCGCCACGGTGTGGATATGGTGGCTCCCAGCGATATGATGGACGGCCGTGTGCTGAAAATCAGAGAAGGACTGGACGCCGAAGGCTATTATATGCTGCCTATCATGGCTTATTCGGCAAAATATGCTTCCGCTTTTTACGGCCCATTTCGCGATGCTGCCGAAAGTGCCCCACAGTTTGGCAACCGTAATTCTTATCAGATGAATCCGGCCAACTCCAACGAAGCCATTCGCGAGCTGGAGTTTGATATTGCCGAAGGCGCTGATGTCATTATGATAAAACCAGCCTTGAGTTACCTTGATATCATCCGCCGTGCCAAAGACCGTTTCAATATGCCCATTGCTGCTTACAATGTGAGTGGTGAATTTGCCATGGTAAAAGCTGCTGCCGCAAAAGGCTGGATTGACGAAGACCGGATTATAAAAGAAATTCTGACTTCTATCAAACGTGCCGGTACGGACATGATTCTGACCTATCACGCAAAGTATTTTGCAGAGAAGTTGCAATAACTTAAACCGGAAAATAGATGTTGAACCATAAGAAAAGTATTCAGGAATTTGAGAGAGCGCAGAAAAGTATCCCCGGCGGGGTGAATTCACCGGTGCGGGCATACAAAAGTGTAGGCATGCCACCGGTGCTGATAGATCATGCCAAAGGCGCCCGGATTTTTGATATCGATGGCAACGAATATATCGATTTTGTTTCCTCTTGGGGACCGTTGATTTTGGGACATGCCAGAGAGGAGATTGTGGATGCCATCAAAAAAACAGCGGAAAAAGGAACCTCTTTCGGTGCTCCTACCGTTATAGAAACCCAAATGGCAGAGCGGATTATCGAAATGATGCCTTCGGTAGAGAGTGTACGCATGGTCAACTCCGGAACCGAAGCTACCATGAGCGCTTTGCGCCTGGCGAGGGCTTTTACCGGCAGAGAATTGGTGCTGAAATTTGAAGGTAACTACCACGGCCATGCCGACAGTTTTCTCATCAACGCCGGTTCGGGAGCCATGACTTTCGGCGTTCCAAACAGCCCTGGCGTTACAAAAGCTACAGCCAAAAATACGCTGGTGGCACCTTATAACGACTTGCAGGCAGTGGAAAATTTATTTGTCCGAACGGGTGATAAAATCGCCGCCATTATTGTGGAACCGGTGGCTGCCAACATGGGTGTTGTGCTTCCGCAAAAAGGTTTTCTCGAAGGTTTACGCGAGATCACCCTGAAATACGGCGCTCTGTTGATTTTTGATGAGGTTATTACCGGATTCCGTTTATCCAAAGGTGGCGCTCAGGAACTTTTCGGTATTGCGCCCGACCTGACCACCATGGGAAAAATTATTGGTGGCGGACTACCGGTAGGAGCTTACGGCGGGCGAAAAGAAATTATGGAAAAACTGGCGCCGGAAGGGCCTGTTTATCAGGCCGGAACACTTTCGGGAAATCCGTTGGCCATGGCTGCAGGACTGACAGCGCTGAATATTATCAACGACAACCCACAGATTTACCGACAGTTGGAACAAAAAGCTGTTAAACTGGCCGAAGGTTTCCGGAAAAATATTACCGAAACAGGCACTAAAGCGCTGGTAAATCAAATCGGCTCCATGCTCACTCTGTTTTTCAACGATGGCCGGCAGGTAACCTCTTATGCTGAAGCAGTCGCTTCCGATACGGAACGTTTTGCTCAGTATTTCAGGCTTTCGTTGGAAAGTGGGATTTATCTCGCTCCTTCTCAGTTTGAGTGCGGCTTTGTCTCAGATGCACATACAGATGCCGACATCGACTTTACCATTAAAGCCAACCGTGAGGCATTGATGAAAATGGAGAAAAACAATTAAAGGGGTTAAGAAAGCGTTAAGTTCGAGGCTTTCGAAGTACAGAATTTCAGGAGTTAACTAAAGTAAATAACTGGATTTCTGTACGAGAGTAACAGCTTGTCCCGCTTTAAGCGGGGAAGAAATTGATGCTTTTTTAACTCCGGAATAAAAGGAACAGAGATGACTTCACTATTTTTAGATACGTTGAAAGGAAAATCCACTTCCCGTCCGCCGGTCTGGTACATGCGGCAGGCAGGCCGCGTATTGCCTTCTTATCTGAAAATCAAAGAGAAATATACTTTCTGGCAACTGATGAAAGACCCGAAACTCGCTGCGGAAGTTACACTGCTACCTGTCAGCGACCTCGGTGTGGATGCTGCCATTTTGTTTTCAGACATTCTGGTGATTCCTTACGCAATGGGTATGGGCCTGGATTTTACCGATGCAGGACCGGTTTTTGAAAAGCCGTTGAAAAGGTGGGATAATCCGGTGGAAATGATGAAACCGGAGCCGGAAAAACTAAATTACATTTACGATGCCATTGAGCAGGTGAAAAAAGTCCGTCCGGAAAACATGCCGCTGATTGGTTTTTGCGGGGCACCACTCACCGTGTTAAGTTTTATGCTGCAGGGGCTGGGCAGCCGTTCCGACTTTTCAGATGCGGTAAAATGGATGTTTGCCCATCCGGACAATTTGTTGCCGCTGATAGATGCCGTTACGGAGATGACGCTGATTTATGTCAAAAGCCAAATCAAGCATGGTATCGATGCTTTTCAGCTTTTCGAAACCAATGCCGGGTTGATACCCAACGAATTTTACAGGCAGGTATTTCTTCCTTCGGTGGAAAAAATTGCACAGGCTGTCCGCGACGAAGGCGTTCCATTCATCTTTTTCCCGAAAGGGATTGGTGACGGATTACAAATGCTGGGGCCTCAACATGCCGATTTCATAAGTGTGGACTGGCTGACACCAATGGACAGGGCGAGAGAAACCTTAGATGATAGTATCGGGTTACAAGGCAACCTTGACCCACGGGTGTTGTTTGCAGACAAAAAAGTTATTGAGAATGAGCTGGAAAAATATTTAGATTTCGGCCGGAAGCATCAAAACTGGGTTTTCAACCTGGGGCATGGCTTTCTGCCGGGAACGCCTTTTGAAAACGCCCTCTTTATAACCGACTGGATGAAAGAACAACACTGGAGATAAACCATAAAACAATAAAGAACATGAACCTCGAAATATTTAAAAAATATAACAAACCAGGCCCGCGCTATACCAGCTACCCACCGGCTACCTTCTTCAAAGGCGGTTTTACAACGGAGCAGTACATCGAACAGATCATCCGTTCCAATGACGATAAGCCACAAAACATGTCGTTTTACGTACATATCCCGTTTTGCCCCAGACTTTGTCATTTTTGCGGCTGCAATACAGGTATTTCCCAAAAAGAAGAGGTTATCCGTCGCTATGTGAACGCCATCATTACTGAAATAAACAATATTGCAAAATATCTTAATAAGGACAGGAAAGTCAGCCAGATACACTGGGGAGGAGGCACCCCGAATTCTATTAAACTAAATTATGTGGAAGAGATCATGGCCACTTTTCGAGAACATTTTCAGTTTATTGAGAAACCCGAAATTGCCATAGAATGCCATCCTGCTTATCTGGAGTATGAGGATATTGACCGTTTGACGGCAGCCGGATTCAATCGCCTGAGTCTCGGCGTTCAGGATTTTGATGAGGAAGTTTTAAAGCTGGTCAACCGTGCCCCTTCAAAATATCCGGTAAAGGATTTGGTACGTTATCTGAAAGAGAAGGGTTTCCGGGGGGTTAACTTAGATTTGATTTATGGACTTCCGGGGCAAAACCGGGAGAACTTTGCCCGCAACATTCGAAAGACCATCGAAGTCTCACCCGATCGCCTGGCTACTTTTTCGTATGCTCATGTACCGTGGGTGAAAGCCGCCCAGAAAATTTTAGAAAAGCGGGGGCTGCCCACTCCGGACGAAAAGCTCCAAATGTTTGAGGTCGGTCACAATCTGCTTACCGAAGCCGGCTATGTGGCCATCGGCATGGATCATTATGCCAAAGCTGACGATGATTTGACGATTGCGCTGAAGAACAAAACATTACAACGCAATTTCCAAGGTTATGTCACGCGCGAAACAACCGGCCAGGTTTATGGTTTCGGCAGTTCGTCCATCACACAGATGTGGGGCGGTTACGTGCAAAATGTAAAAACAGCGCAACAATATATACAGAAAATCGAATCCCACGGGCTGGCTCCCGACAAAGCTTACCTTATGACCGACGACGACCTCGTGATACGCGAAGTGATTGCTGAAATCATGTGTAACGGCCGTATGGATTTTCATGAAATAGGTCAGCAGTTTGGCAAAACGGCAGCCGAAGTGAAAGAGATTGTAGCTTTTAAACCTGAAAAATTAAACGAATTTTTACAGGATGATCTTGTAAGTATCAACGGGAATGAAGTGAACGTGCACAAAGAGGGTTTTTTCATTGTCCGCAACATTGCAATGGCTTTCGACCCGCTGTTGGAAATTTCTGATGCCATGTATTCCAAAACTATTTGAGCCGTCGTATTTTCTTCGGTTTCTTTCGTTGCAATTCCTAAGTAATCTATGTGTATTTTTGAACCAACAAAAAAATCATGTATAACCTTGTTCTGAACATTCATATTTGGACCAGCGTTTTGTTTATGGTCATCTCCATCGTACTCTCGATAATAGTTACAAGAGGCTATTTTCTGAAAAAGGAATTTTATGGGAAACTATGTATCTATTTAGAAAACAGTTTTATCCTGTTGTTGTATCTCGGGCTTGTTTTGGGCTTTCTGCTTTACTTTATCATGGAGCCGGCTAACAAATATGCCATCCAGTCGGCTGCTGAAGTCAACCGTGTTCTGTCATTGCGGTTTTGGTCTATCGAACATTTCAGTGTAATGCTTTTTGCATTAATTCTGGCTCAGATTGGGAAAATATTTACCAGCAAGTCGATCAGTCATCATGCCAAATTCAAGTACGCCATGATTTATTACGGTGCGGCTACCATCGCCACGCTTATTTCCCTGAGCTTTTATCTCGCTAACAGGTAAAAAATGCCTAAGACACTTCAGGCATTTTAGGCACTTCAAACTTTAGGCACTTCACACTTCAAGTACTTTAGGCACTTCGTTAAATCATTTTCTTCGGATCCACCCATTCGGTAAACTCTTCATCAGTAACAAAACCCAAAGCCAGTGCAGCTTCACGCAAAGTAGTTCCTTCGGCATGGGCTTTTTTGGCAATTTTGGCTGATTTCTCATATCCAATGTGCGTATTCAGTGCGGTAACCAGCATGAGCGAGTTTTCCAGATTGTGCTGAATGTTTTTCAGGTTGGCCTGAGCACCGGCAATGGCTTTGTCGGCAAAAGATACGCAGGCATCGCCCAGCAGACGGGCCGACTGTAACAGGTTGGCAATCATAACCGGTTTGAAGACGTTCAGCTGAAAATGTCCCTGCATTCCGCCGGTGGTTATGGCCACATCGTTGCCAATAACCTGAGCGCAAACCATAGTCAGTGCCTCATTTTGCGTGGGGTTTACTTTACCGGGCATAATAGAAGATCCAGGTTCGTTGGCCGGCAGATTGATCTCACCAATGCTGCATCGCGGGCCGGATGCAAGGTAGCGCACGTTGTTTGAAATATGCATCAGACTGACAGCCAACTGTTTCAATGCTCCTGAAGTCTCCACAACAGCGTCGTGAGCCGAAAGAGCTTCAAATTTATTGGGCGCGGTTTTAAAAGGAAACCCGGTAAGTTCGGCAATTTTTTCAGCAACTTTCTCAGCATAACCCTCCGGGGTGTTCAGCCCGGTTCCTACAGCCGTTCCGCCCAAAGCCAGTTCTGTCAAATGTTCCAGCGTAGCTTCCAAAGCTTTTAATCCATGGTCAAGCTGCGAAACATATCCCGAAAATTCCTGTCCCAGTGTCAGCGGCGTAGCATCCATCCAATGGGTACGACCGGTTTTTACAAAATCTTTAAACTCTTCGGATTTTTTCGCCAACGCATCACGCAGATGTTTAACACCCGGAATGGTAACTTCCATCAGCATTTTATATGCGGCAATATGCATGGCAGTGGGGAAGGTGTCGTTGGACGACTGTGATTTGTTGGCATCGTCGTTTGGATGGAGAAATTTCTTTTCATCCGTCAGTTTTCCGCCTTTTATCACGTGTCCGCGGTTGGCAATCACTTCGTTCACGTTCATGTTCGACTGCGTACCCGAACCGGTTTGCCAGATAACCAGCGGGAAATTGTCGTACAGTTTTCCGGCCAGAATTTCGTCGCAGACCTGTGCTATTAACCGGGCTTTTTCACTATTTAAAACGCCGAGGCCTGTGTTGGTAAGTGCCGCTGCTTTTTTCAAATAGGCGAAAGCATCAATAATTTCCCGTGGCATAGAAGCTTCGGGACCAATTTTAAAATTCATTTTTGACCGTTGGGTTTGTGCGCCCCAATATTTATCGACAGGGACCTGCACTTCGCCCAAAGTGTCATGTTCTATTCTGTATTCCATGGTTTTATTGTATTAGGGTGGGTTTTATTTTAAAAATAACGTATCAATTTCTTCGGCAGGGTCGCCCCAAACAGCTTTATTTCCTCTTACCACGATAGGACGTTTGATAAGTTTCGGATTTTCAAGCATAACTTTAATCCACTCTTCATCAGTAAAATTCTTTCCTTTGAAATTCTGCTTGTAAATAGCCTCCTGAGTGCGTATCATCTCCTGAGGCCTCTTGTTCAGCCTCATCAAAAGCATCCTGAACTCATCTGTGGTAAGCGGATTTTTAAGGTATTCAACAATTTTAAAATCACTGGTTTTACTTTGCAGAAACTGCAGGCCGGCACGTGATTTTTTACATCGGGGATTATGATAAATAGT
>ENA-ORDP01001717-ORDP01001717.1-marine-sediment-metagenome-genome-assembly--contig:-NODE-1717-length-11596-cov-4.877307_pt1 | contig 11596 bp, 5 predicted proteins | sample MGYA00248627_ERZ508539 | MGnify/ENA primary metagenome ERZ508539 (study PRJEB26208, sample SAMN05571518) | marine sediment metagenome | biome: deep sea; feature: Hydrothermal vent; material...
CGTCGGAATATTTTCTCATTTCCTCTTCCATAATAATCAACTCTTTGGTACGACCGGCCAAAACGGTAATCACTTTGTTTCCGGCTTTTTTCAGGGCTTTCACAATGGGCATCATAGGGGCAACCCCCACGCCTCCCCCGGCACAAAGCACGGTTCCGTAATTTTCGATATGGGTAGGGTGTCCCAGAGGGCCGACTACGTCAAGGATTTGGTCTCCGACTTTCAGGGCAAGAAGTTTGGCAGAGGTAACCCCCACTTTTTGTATGACCAATGTGATGGTACCTTTTTTCGGATCGCCATCGGCAATGGTTAACGGAATTCTTTCCCCTTTTTCGTCCAGCCTGACAATTACAAAATGGCCGGCTTTACGGGAATTGGCAATATCAGGAGCTTCCAGAACGATTTTTGCAACATTTTCCGAAAAGAACTCCACTTCAACTATCTTGTTCATATATTCTTTTTTAGTTCATTAGGACTCAGATTATGAGTGCGCAAATTTAGAAAATTTGGAGGTATGGAACGATGATATATTGTTTGTTTTTAACAAATTGCAGAAAATCTGTAAATTAACATTTCAATTTATATTCAGTCTAATACAATATGTTGCGGTGAGAATAAAATATGAGAATTGTAGTTGCTGACAGATTAGAGATTAACACCTTCTGAAGGCTTATTTATGTATCACATAAATCCTATTTTTCCCATCCATTTTTACTTTCAGTGGCCGGGCGAAACGGACATGTCGGAAATAGCTTCCCTCTTCAACAACTTCCTGCTTTTCAAGTATTTCGTAGTTAAGCTTATTATCATGCATTTCGGATTGGATAGTGAAATAGCCTACGTTCATGCTGGTGACATTATGGAAAAAATGAGATCCTGAGGAGGCATCCAGAGGGAAGTTCTGCAAGCTTGTTTCCACCATAACTTTGGCATTGGAAATTTGTGCCCAACGCACCGGAATGCCAATCCACTTGTCGCGGGTACCCCAGCGTCCCGGCCCGATAAGGATATAATGCATGTTATCACGTATCATTGTTTTGTTAAATCGTTCCGCTTCCAGCCCCATCTCTACGGTTTTTGATTTGTCGAATTTCTTCGGATCCACGTAAATGACATCCCGGATGCTGTCGATCAGCCCGTTTCCCATGCCCGCCTTTGTATAAAGCACTATGTCTTCAGGTTTTATCTTGTTCATATCCACTTCACAATCGGCGCTCTGTGAGATGAGTGGTTTTATCTGCAAAATATAAAAAGTAGCTTTGCCCTCCTCATCGCGGTTCATGTCCACGGCATATTCCATCTCTACCGCAGTTCCCATGGCCTCTTTTCCCAGTTCAAGCAATACGCTCAGTGTTTTTGCGAGCGGAATATAGTTGTATTTCAATATGTTGGCGAAGTTAACAATGCGCGGTCCCGGTCTGGAGAGTCCGGGATAGATGGTGTTGTTGTCGGGATTGTAAACAGAGGCACAATGCTTGAGAGTCCCTTGTGCTTCCGCCAGGCTGATGTCGGCTTTGGTTAGCCCTGCATCTTCTCCTTCCATCAGGTCTAAGTCTGATTTATCCAGGTCCACAGCGAAGAAGTTAACCTGGGAGTTCTTAAACTGGTCTTTAGGCGAGTTTATTTCCACACCAGGATATTGTGGCGAAAAGCGGTAGAAACGGTGACCTTCCACCACATATTTTCCCAGTCCGATTGCCGCTATGGCAAAACCTTCTTCCGGCTTCATGTGGGCAAAAGGATAATAGTTGTACGATTGTGCCACGCCACTAATGTGCGGATAAAAAAGGTTGTCGTACCGGTTTCCCACCACTTCTTCAATTATCACAGCCATGCGCTCATCTTCAAGTTTGTAATTGATGGCTTTAACATAGTCTTTTGAGATGGTGGAATACAGGGAGGCATAGACCAGCTTTACAGCATCGCCAAGTTGTTTGTGCCGGACAATAAAATCCTTGTGGCTGTTGGGTAGAATATAAGTTTCAAAAATGCCTGCAAAAGGGAGAGTGAGTGAATCTTCAAAAAGGCTGGAAGAGCGTACCGCGATAGGATTTTTGATATGCCGTAAAATATTCTTTAGCTTCTCCGACAGGTCTTCAGAGAGTTCTGTATTTAGAAAAGCGTGTTTAATTTTATTTGTATCCTTTTCAAAAAGTGCAAGCTTATTCAGTTTGTTTTTGGTCATAAATTCCTCAAACTCCTTGGTACCAATGATAAAAGTCAATGGAGTTTTTATGATAATGCCGGTAACGTATCGTGAGAAATCAAAGTTGTGAATCAGCGCATTGATGAAAGCCAGTCCGCGCCCTTTGCCTCCTAACGAACCATCTTCGAGTGTGTACAGGTTATCAGGATTTAGGCTTATATCCGGTTCAAAAGGTATAATATTTCCGCTTTCGGCTTCATCACGATGCTCTTTAATCATGGCTATCAAGGACTTCCGTAGTTCGGCCACATTCTTGTAATCGCTCACCTGTTTGGGACTGATGAAGTTAGCTGCTTTAATTTCCTGCCGGGCCATAAGCCACATGGAAAAGTGGTTTCTGTTGGCATGAAACAGCAGCGAGTCATCCGGGATGTTATGCAACTGCTGCTCAAATTCGCGGATGTTTGCCGCCTTTGCAATGGCGTTTCCATGGCGGTCTTTGAAAATAAAATCGCCAAATCCCAGATAGTTTGTAATAAAATCCTGAAAATCTTCATACAAAGTTTCGGAATTTTTGTCGATGAATAGCGAATGGTATTTCTTTGCTACTTCCGCATAAGAGGGATCAGCAGATTGCATGATCACCGGCAGGTTCTTCAGCTCTTTACGGGCATAATCGAGTAGTTCTACACCGGCATTGTCGTTCACTTTGCCGTGGCGTTCATATTTCACATCTGTAATCAGACACAGCAGGTAATCCTTATACTTGTCGATGATGTCCACAGCCTGCTCAAACGATGGGGCAAACAATATTTTCGGCCGGGCACGCATACGCAGGACTTTATACAATTCGTCCGTGCTCACATCATCAATAATACGCTTGGTTTGCTCCATCAGCACACGATACAGAAACGAAAGATAACGCGAAGAGTATATCGGAGAGTCTTCGGCAAGCAGGATAACCCTGACTTTACCACGACGCGTATCATTCTCTACATTCATCTGGTCCTCAAGTAGTTTAATCATTGAGAAAAAGATGTTACTGTCTCCGTTCCAGGAAAAAACATGGTCGATAAAACGCAATTTCATCTGTTCGCTCCTAAAATATTCTGCATCGTTGTTATTGTTCAATAGCAAAAAAATGGGGATATAAGGATATTTCTCCTTGATACGTTTGCTGGCAATAATTGGCGTTTTTTTATCAGCACCAACCATATAAATAATCTGATCAAAATGGCGTCTTTTTAAGATGTCAAAAGCCTGTTCAACCGACGATGTCCCGGTAATACGGGGAATAGAGGTGAGATTCAGCTGACCATATTGCCCCAGCATGTGCTCCGAAAAACGCCCTTCCCTTTCTATGGCATAGGCATCGTAAAGGCTTGATATTAAAAGAATTTCCCTGACTTTAAAAGGCATTAAATCGTGATAAACGTCACGGGTATGTGTATTTTTGTTCAGGAAACGTTGCAAAAACCGGCTGCTGATAATTCCTTTCTGCGACTCACCTTTTTCCGGTGCCTCTTTTTCCTGATCCATGGGCTGCTGCATTCGTTCCTTTTTGTTCAGGTAACGCTGAATGATGTTTACCAGACTCTTCAGGAAATACTCCTGATTTTTACTGTCATATTCACCTTCTGTTTCAGCTTCACGTGTGCAAAAATGCAGAGAACCCTTTTTCCCCGAATGTGTAAAGAAATAAATCTCATCACACGAGGCTGTTTTCTCTTTTCCGTTGCCTTTTGTGCCATATTCCTGGCCGTCGTATGTAATTCTGAAAAAGTCAAAATGCTTCAGCTGTTCCTGCTTCGACATTATCTCAACAATCAGCTTTAGCGTACTCTCCACATTCCTGTTTTGCCGGATAATATGATTAATTTTGCTCATTGCCTCCAGCAGGTTCATGTAGCGATGGGATTTATTCTCAGACATCTTTCCGATATTTTGAACAAATATAATCTAAAATTATGGCACTATATTGTTTTCTACGGGTAATATTCAAGAAGTAACAAATCGGAAAAAACAAATAAACTCAAAAAAACAATTTTCAAACTTCCGGAGAAAACAAACTTTTTTTAGATCATCTTCTTTGTTTGTAGTATCGCATTCAGCTGTATGAGAAAATGTTTAGGAGGACTTCTGATCATCGCTGCCCTTCCTGTCAGGTGGAGGAATTCGCTATTTAGAAAAATAAAAAATGCCCAAAGTCATGCCTGCTGCCCTTACATCACCGGCTCAACGGATAAAGTACAGAAGAAGGTTTTATGTCATCGCCAAGCTCACTGAACGGTAAAAATACCTTTTGGATACCCATGGCAGGCGGTGCAATATCAAATACATTGTAAATCAGGTAAATACCATTTCCACTGAAGGCGATATTCTTGCTAATGGGGATACTATCGTAATAAAAGCCTGTTTTTTTCAGTGAAGTGCTATCGGAGAGCCCGTTGTCCGTTCTGATTTTTTTGTTGATGAGCTTGGTCAGTGCTATTTTCATTTCCGGTTTGAAGGTATTCTCAGGGGTGAGTTTCTCTCCATCTCGTAAATCGACTATGTCGTACGAAATATGTTCCATAGGATTTCCCCGACCGGAATACCCCAGTTTTTTGTATTGCAGGCAAAGGAGATTGTAACCATTAAAAATCACCGAAACCTGCACTTTTTTTTTCATATTAAATCCCAGCTTGCGGTTAGTTTTCCAGTGGCTGTTCATCTCACCAAACCAGTTGTAGAAATTATGCTCGCTTTTGCTTAACATGCCTGCCGGCAACTGCCCGGGCTTAAACTGTCCGGAAAACTGTTCCTGAATAAATTTTTTCACCGAATCATCAATAGCCTGAGAAATGTGGGCGCTGCTTTTGGGATAGAGCAGGGTAAGTTCAATTTCTGCCGAAGGTGTACCCTGTACTTTGGGAGCCAGTTCTTTTTCCGAATGCAGATAGAAAACGTTCATCGGCATACTGCCTTCCGGATAGCTTTCGGTGAGGGTAAATGGCCGGATAGTGTTGTTCTGATCATACCAACTTCCCACGAAACGCTGGTCATAAAACAATCCGTCAATGGTTGTGTCGCCAACGTGAAGTCGTTTAAAAACCACCTCGTTATGCTTGTCAATATCTCCGTAAAGGGTTACAATATGTGACAGGTGCATCAGGCTGTCGTTTACGTATAGGCTGTAGGAATAATTGCCTTCCATCCCAGAGCCGGAACGTTGAAAATTGCCGGCAACATTGATGCTGTCACCTATCTTTCCGTTCATTCTAAAATAAACATTTTTTTGCTGTGCAGTAAGCGCTGCCGGTAGGAACAAAAGGGTAAAGGCAAGAAAAGTTAAGTTTCGTTTCATCATTGTTTTGCCGGAAAATTATTGTCTTGACAAAAGTAGTAATAAATAAAGGTGGAGGGAATGCCCGTAAGGAATATTTTTCCCCTTAATCATTAACAATACAGATACCCATATTAGAGGTCTGTTTGTTCTTTTGAAAAAGGAAAATATGCCGGGATTTGCCTGATATGTCTTGTGGGGGTGTTATTAGTCCCGCGGATCGGGTTGTAGCGGCATTTTGGCCATCTTCTCCACTTCGAGGGTAGCATAGCCATATTCGTCTGTAACTTTCCCCCTCAGCAGGTAAATGCCGTGTCCACGGAAGGGATACTGCTTTGAAATGTTGGGAAAATGGGTGGTGTCGAACATTTCGCCGCAGTCGTCGAGGAAAGTGGCAAAATGCATCATCTCTTTTCGCTTGGTGCGGACATATTTAATGTTGACGAGCAGGCCGAGCATGCGTACGTGGTGACCGGTGTGTTTTAACATTTCCATCGCCCGTACTTCGCCACGGAATTTGGTTTGCAACATGTCGAACCGGGAGAGGGTAACCGGAAACCCCAGCAGCTCTATTTCGTCATAGGCATCCTCTAGTTTGCCTGACACGAGAGCCGGAAGCTTAAACTGACGCCGTCTGGTTTGGAAAAGCATTTTACCTGCCGGTCGTTTTTTCTCTGCCTTCACCAAAAGATGGGCTTCCCACAGCAATTCCGGTTTGCTTTTACCGGTAAACCGGAAGGCGCCACTGCGTATCAGCAGGATGAGTTGTTCTATACAGGATCCTGTTCGCCGGATGAACACTTCGAGGTTTGTAAAATCACCGTTCTTTTCTCTTTCGGATAACAATTTTCTGACCATTTTTTGTTCCAGTCCCGACAAATGAACCAACCCGATATAAATATCTGTTCCGTGAATGGATGTTTTGTATTCACTGCGGTTGATGCAGGGTAAGTGGATGTTGCCTCCCTGCCGGTGTGTTTCGTTGAAATAGACCCAGGTAGGATAAAATCCGCCGAAATTGTTGATGACAGCCACCTGAAATTCCAGTGGAAAATGCGCTTTCAGGTACAGGCTCTGGTAACTCTCCACGGCGTAGCTTGCCGAATGGGCTTTAGAAAAACTGTAGCCGGCAAAGCTCTCTATCTGGCGCCACACTTCCCGGATGACATTCTCCTGGCGCCCCATCTGCTTGCTGTTGTTGAAAAACTTATCTTTTATGTGCTGAAATTCTTCTTTTCCCCGAAATTTCCCACTCATGGCACGACGCAGCACATCGGCATCAGCGAGGTCGAGACCGGCAAAATGATGGCATACTTTGAGCACATCTTCCTGGTAAACCATCACCCCATACGTTTCACTAAGTTGTTCTTTCAGAACGGGATGGATATGTTTAAATCCATCCGGACTATGAAAACGCCGGATATACTCGCGCATCATACCGGAGCGAGCCACGCCCGGACGGATGATAGAGCTGGCAGCAACCAGCGTCAGATAATCACTACATTGTAACTTTTTCAGCAGGCTCCGCATGGCAGGGCTTTCTATGTAAAAACAGCCGTTGGTTTCCCCGTTTTTCAACATGGTCTTTACTTTTTCATCCTTTTTGAAAACTTCTGTCTTGTGGATGTCAATGGTAACGCCCCGGTTTTTCAGGATGAGCTCCACCGCTTCTTTTATGTGTCCGATGCCGCGCTGACTTAAGATGTCCAGTTTCTCAAAGCCCAGGGTTTCGGCTACATACATGTCCCATTGCGTGGTGGGAAAGCCTTTGGGTGGCAGGTCGAGGGCAGTGTAAAAGCTGAGCGGTTTTTCGGAAATCAATATGCCACCGGCATGGATACTCCTTTGGTGGGGAAAACCTATGAGCTTTTGTGCCAGTGCGTGAATGTGCCCGTGAAGCGCGCTACCGGTGGCTTCGGTTTCCGGAGAAGCTACCAGTTTGTCTATTTCTTCTTTCGGCAGTCCGTGTACTTTTCCCAGTTCACGGTAAGCTGATTTTTCTTTGAAAGTGACCGTGGTCCCCAGCAGTGCCACGTGGTTGGTACCATACCGACTGAAAATATAATGCTGAATTTTTTCCCGTTCTTTCCATGAGAAATCCAGGTCAAAATCGGGTGGCGAGCTTCGCTTTGGGTTGATAAAACGTTCAAAATAAAGATCCAGCTCAATGGGATCCACATCGGTGATGCGCAGACAATAGGCCACAATGCTGTTGGCGCCACTACCCCGTCCCACATGGTAAATGCCTTTTTGCATAGCGTATTGGACGATGTCTTGTGTGATGAGAAAGTAGGCAGAGAAGTCCAGCTTTTCAATAATATCCAGTTCGCTTTGCAACCGCTTTTTGGCTTCGTTGTTTTCGTTGCCATAGCGATATTGCAAGCCATCGCGGGCCAGCTCTTCCAGCTGTTTTTTATCTTCCGAAACACTTCCTGTAAAAGTTTGTTTATTCTTAGATTGTGAAAAATCAAAGTCTATTTCGCAGTTGTTCAGTAATTTACGACTATTTTCGAGAACCGGCTGAAATGCTTCAAACGCCTTTTCTATTTCGGCAGGGGAGAGAAACGTTTCGTCAGAAGAAGCGTACATGCCCGGTTTTAGATGACTGAGTAGCAGGTTGTGGTCAATAGCTTGCATGTTTTTGTGAAGATACTCATCAGCTTCGTTTTCAAAGGTTACAGGCTGGAGGACGACCTGCTTATCCCGCGGCAATTTTGTTCGGAGCAACTTCCCTGCCTGCGAAGGCCTGATGCCTGCAAATTCATTTTCACGCAAAACTTCCGGCATGTTCTCCTGCGCGTAAATCACAAAAACATTTTTAAAAGCCGGTGCGCTTTCCTGTATTTCGGTTTTTCCGAGGTTAGTCTGTGTCCTGTAACTATTCAACTCTCTGAAGCCGTTCTGGTTTTGTGCCAGCCCGACGAAAAGCAATCGGTCTCCCTGCCGGAATTCCATGCCTGCCACCGGCTTAATTCCTTTTTTGTTACAACTTCTTACAAAATCAACCACGCCGGAGCTGTTGTTGATGTCGGTGAGTGCCAATGCATTGATGCCCATTGCGGAAGCTTTCTCCACCAGTTGTTTAATGGAAAAAGTTCCGTAGAGCAGGCTGTAATACGAATGGCAATTAAGGTACATGAAACCGCTTTTTTTGCGTTTCAAAGTTAAGGGAAATCACATATCGTTCAGTGGAGTTTCAAACAGCATCCTTGTATTGTATATGCTTCAGGTGTGGATGCCTGAAGCGGGGTGTTAACTTTTCGTAACCCCTATTTATCATTGGGGAATATGTGTAAATTTGCATTGTGAATGTGAAATTCTTTTGAAAAAAACGAAGCTATATGTATCCAAAAATTAGTGACCTGATCAATGCGCTCTTCGGGACGCATATAAATTTACCCATCATGAGCTATGGATTTTTTGTGGCCATGGCCTTTCTGGTGGGCGCTTATCTGCTCTATCTCGAATTTGTCCGTAAAGAAAATGAGGGGCTGTTAAAGACAACAACGAGGAAAATTACAGAGGGAAAACCGGCATCTGCCAGTGAGTTGTTTGTCAGTTTCGCTGTCAGCTTTTTCCTTGCTTTCAAGGCTTATGCTGCCATCACCGACTATCAGCATTTTGCCAACGATCCTCAAAGTTTTCTGTTTTCCAGTGAGGGCTCCATCTGGATAGGGTTGCTGGTTGGGGTGCTTTATACGGCTTATGTGTGGTACGATAAAGACAAACGCAAGCTGAAAAAACCTGTTACGAAAGTGGTTGTGGTGCATGCACACGAACAGATATGGATGATTGTTCTCGTGGCAGCGGTTTTTGGAATTATCGGCGCTAAAATTTTTGACCAGCTGGAAAACTGGCAGGCCTTTCTTGCCGACCCCATGGGACAACTGTTTTCGTTCAGCGGTCTTACTTTTTACGGCGGACTTATTGTTGGAGCCATTGCGTTGGTCTGGTACGGCGAAAAGCACGGCATTCCGTGGAAACCCATGGCCGACAGTTTTGCTCCCGGGTTAGCCATTGCTTATGGTATAGGCCGCATCGGTTGCCATGTGTCCGGCGACGGTGACTGGGGCATCGTCAACCACCTGACCAAACCGCACTGGCTGCAATTCCTCCCCGACTGGCTCTGGAGCTACACCTATCCGCACAACATTATCAACGCAGGCATTCCTATTCAGGGTTGTACCGGCCCGCATTGCATGCAACTGCCACAGGGCGTTTTCCCGACATCGGTTTACGAAACCATCATGATGATTATCATTTTTGTTATTCTCTGGTCTATACGCAAAAAGATAAAAACAGCCGGCGTTTTGTTTTCCATTTACCTGATTTTCAGTGGAACAGAAAGACTTCTTATTGAGCAAATCCGGATCAACACAACCTACAACATTTTCGGGCATCTCATCACACAGGCAGAAATTATTTCTCCAATCCTTGTGCTTATCGGCCTTGTGGGTTGGTATGTTTTGGAAAAAAGAGCAAAATCAGAGAAAGAGGTATGAGGAAGATTATTTTTGGCATGTCGGCCATCATTTGGCTGCTCGTTGCGGGATGTGGCGGAGGCAGAAAAACAAAAACGCCTGTTACGGAACGTAAAAAATCAATTGAAATAAAGTACGCCAAGGATTTTGCCGTCTTCAACCGCGACGGCAGGCAGGAAGTGGTGGTGTATAATCCGTGGCAAAAAGGTGAAGTGCTGGCACATTTTGTGCTGGTGAAAAGTCATCCCCGTAAAGGGGAAATAAAAGTGCCGTTAGACAGTGTGGCGGTTTTTTCAGCTACGCAGCTGAATGCTTTGCGAATGTTGGGTGTTCTTGACAAGGTAACCGGCATTTCGGAGGCGCGGTTTATTTCCAATCCACAAGTGAAAAAAGCGCTGAAAGCCGGTAAAATGACTGAGCTGGCGGCCGGCGGCCATTATTTTATTGAAAGTATTTTGCAACAAAGGCCACAGGCTATTTTCTTTTCGCCTTTTCAGGGAAATCTCAAACTGCCCCGGACTTTGTCCTCACTGACAGCTATTCCATATCTTGATTATACTGAAAACAGTCCGTTGGGCAGGGCCGAATGGATTAAATTCAGCGCTCTGTTTTTTGGAAAGGAAAAGGAAGCAGACAGCATTTTCCGGCAGATTGAAAAACAATATTTGTACTTTAAAAAGATGACCGATACGCTGCATGAACGTCCTACGGTTTTTTCGGATAAGTTTTTCAACGGTCAGTGGTTTATGCCCGGAGGCAAAAGTTACATTGCCCGGATTTTTCAGGATGCCGGCGCCGACTACCTCTGGCGTAACGACAAGCATGTAGCCAGCTTCCCGTTAAACTTTGAAACAGTCTTCCAAAAAGCACAGCAGGCAGATTTCTGGCGTATTATCGGCACTTTCGGGAGCCGCCCTTCCTACGATGAAATAGCTAATGAAAATGAACTTTACACCCACTTCAACGCCTTTCAAAAGCATCACATTATTTATTGTGACCCGGAAAAAACGGCTTACTTTGAGCGTAGCGCCATGGAACCGCAATGGGTGCTGGCCGATTTTATCAAAGCTTTTCATCCAAAGTTATTGCCTGATTATCAGCCGGTCTTTTATCGGGTTCTGAAATAAAGAGGGGCAAAAGAGGGCAATTCTCCACCATCCGGTTTTGAAAAGGCTTTCCTGTAGTAAAAAAACTTTAATTTTATTGCCGAAAAGAAAAAGATGCATTCTACCTTCCGAAATAATTTGTGGTTTTTGCTGCTGGGGTTATTAACCGTGGTACTTTTTGTTGCTAATCTCGGTTTCGGCTCGGTCATGTTGCCGTGGACAGAGGTGATGAAAGCATTGTTCCATACATCCCATGCAGATGCTACGGCGTTGGTCATTGTAAACCAATACCGGATGCCACAGGCTATTACTGCACTTGCCACAGGGATTCTGCTAAGCATGTCAGGGCTGGTGTTGCAGACACTTTTTCGCAATCCGCTGGCCGGGCCTTCGGTGTTAGGCATCAGCTCCGGCGCCAGCCTCGGTGTGGCGATGGTGCTTCTTTCAGGAAGTGTTGCCGGTGTCGATTTGACATCGTTGGCTATCGTGGGAAACCTTACCGTGGTACTGGCCGCTTTGGCAGGGGCTTTGCTCGTGC
>ENA-ORDP01001718-ORDP01001718.1-marine-sediment-metagenome-genome-assembly--contig:-NODE-1718-length-11596-cov-3.671259_pt1 | contig 11596 bp, 9 predicted proteins | sample MGYA00248627_ERZ508539 | MGnify/ENA primary metagenome ERZ508539 (study PRJEB26208, sample SAMN05571518) | marine sediment metagenome | biome: deep sea; feature: Hydrothermal vent; material...
CGCCATGGATGGCGCAAGTACCGTGAATGGCACAAGTACCGTGAATGGCACAAGTGCCGGTTTTGCAGGAGCAACAAACCGGCCGGCTCCTATTCTCGGACAGCCTCCTAGCAGTAAATCTATAAATGAATTCAAGGAGGTGAATTACTTAGGTTGGATAACAGGAATTCTGATCCTATGGCCAATTTGCAATAATGGCTCCAATAATTCCGGGTTCATCCTCGTCAATAGCCACGAGGGAACCTGAAAACGCCGGCTCAGATGCCAAGCACTGTCACCTCTCCTGAGCCGATATTGAAAAATCCGCTGCAAGCGAAAGTTATTACGAAATTCATCCACCAATAAAGCATGAAACCCAGCCCGTTGACGTTCAAATTGATCAATAGCCGTTTGCTGTAATGCTGGTAATTTTAACCATTGTCCAACCCGCAACGAATAGTTGTGATTGATATGATTAATGCGTTTGAGTGTACTGGTCGATCCCAGACCCAACCAGTCTGCGTAGTGACCTAAAGTTTCTTCCGGCTGCACCCGAATACGGTAACTTTTCCCGGAACGGGTAGTACTCGCATGGATCTGAATATCAAGTTCCGCGTCGGGAGGTTTGATCAACTGCTGAAATGCCATTGCCTGGTCCGAAACTCCCCGCGCGACCGATGAACGTGTGGTAGTCGACCGTTGTGCCTTGACTACCCTTGAAGGAATGGCTGTGAATAATCTTTGCCCAGGCCTCAATACACTGCGTCGAGTTAATCCGTTGATACGCAACAACTGCTGACAACTGATGGGCAAGCGCTGGGCGATCCGGCAAACTGATTCACCTCGTTTTACAACATAGGATGAGCTACTGACCCTTAGCTTTGGACGGATCCTCTGTCTTGTTGCCACAACAACGGACTTACGCTGATTTTGGCGTGCCACACGAATAGCGGTAATCTGTCGACGAGAAGGCACGTACAATTTCTGTCCGGCACGGATCAAACTGCGTTGATTGAGTCGGTTGCGGGCCAGCAATCGTCGGCAACTGACCGCAAAACGGGCGGCAATACCACAAGCGGTATCGCCCCGGCGCACCCGATAACGAATGGCCCTTAGGGTTTCATCAGGTAGCCGGGCAAGACGTCTGAGTTTTGCTTTCTTACCTGAGGTTCCGGATGGTAAATTCAAGCGGTAACCTACGGGCACTAATTGCCAGTTCTTCCACACCGTAGGCGTCAAAGCTGGGTTAAGCTTTCGCAGGGTGGCCACGGGTACTGAAAACACCTTAGCCAATCTTTTTGCTGAGGCCGCTCGCCGCAAACTGACGGTTGTATAGCGTTGTGGCTTGATGGTGACGACACCAGGAAAGTAGCGCTGATAATGGCTGGCAATTTGACGAGCTGCCAGAAAACTTGCGTAAAAATTCTTTACTGCTGTCTGGAAATGTGGGGAACGATAAGTCGCCAGTACCTTGCCAAAATCCGGGCCGATTTTTTTAACCGCCCGGCGCATGCCATTGACCCCATAATTATAGGAAGTCACGATAAAAGGCATCAGCTCAGCCGCCTTGATCCGGGGGCGATATCGTCGTGCATCCGCTAGCAAGCTGTCTTTGCTGTTACGAAAAAATCGGGCCGCGGCCATCGTTGCCTGTTCCGGGTCCAGGCGCTCATCGACAGCAACACCGGTTTGCAATCCCAGACTCCTGGCGGTGCGGGGCATGATTTGCCACAGACCGGCCGCGCCAACACTGGAATAGGCAGACGGATTATAGGCCGATTCAACAAAGGGCAGATATTTCAGATCCGCGGGCAGTCCCGCATCACGCATAACCCTTTCGACCATACGCTGGTAGCGTCCAAAGCGCTGCAACGCTTTGCGAAAACGATCCTTGTTACCCTGTTGACAACGGATACGTCCAGCGGCAGCACGTAGCTGCTTGCGCGATGGCGTTACAAAAAGTTTCAGCAGACGCCGTCCCTCGCGGCTTCGTGCAAATGTGCCGGATTTGGGTTTTGCCGCCAGGAGCAACAACCGCTGGCGTATTTTTTTACGTTTTTTTTCAACCCGCCGTGGTGCTCTCCTGCGGCCACAGCCCAATTTGCTGTTCATAACCGCATACACTCGCTGCGGTTGTGCCGCATCGTGCAGAACCACCTGCTGGTTATTCCAACGTGAAAAAACCTGCACCCAGAATAGAGCGCGCCGGCGCACCTCGGTAGTACAAGGAAATGTCCTGCTGCAATTCAAGGCTTGAGGTCCGGCAATGCTCTTTTGTTGTGGTAGCAGTGACAACAAAAAAACAGCGAGTACAAATTGTACGACCAGGAACAGTCTCCCATGAGACTGTACTATTTGTATATTGCCCAGCACAACGTTCTCAGATTTGTCATAGTGCAACGAAATGAATATTTTATTGGTTCAGCTGAGTTGAAAAAATCAGCCAAAATCGATCTCAATCGGTGCAACAATTGACATTTAATATACCGGGTGTATTCTAGGATCACAGTCAGGCCTACACCCTGATTGTGCCAGAATACAGTCCCTTCTGCCATGGTCAATCGGTACAATACCCCTCAATGAGCACACAAGGAGCACAGCATGCCTCTGATTCGTTCTCAGGACTTTATCGACAGTATCGAATCCGCACTCCAGTATATTGCCTGTTACCACTCCAGTGATTTTATTGCTGCCATGGCCAGAGCCTATGAGCGGGAACAATCTCCTGCAGCCCGTGATGCCATTGCCCAGATTCTGACCAATTCCCGAATGGCCGCCGAGGGTCATCGCCCGCTGTGCCAGGATACCGGGATTGTGGTGGTATTTCTTCGAATTGGCATGAACGTTCGTTTTGAAGACGGCGCTGACATCACCAGCATGGTCAATTCCGGCGTCCACAAAGCCTATACCAATCCGGACAACCCGCTGCGTGCCTCGGTCGTTTCACCCCCATTTGGTCAACGCATTAACAGCCGTGACAACACCCCGGCAGTCATTCATACCACCTTGGTCCCGGGTAACAAGCTGTCGATTACGCTGGCTGCGAAAGGTGGTGGCTCAGAAAACAAATCCCATTTTGCCATCCTCAATCCCAGTGACAGTGTCGCAGACTGGGTTGTAGAAACGGTTAAAACAATGGGGGCCGGTTGGTGTCCCCCCGGGATACTCGGTGTCGGCATCGGTGGCACGGCCGAAAAAGCCATGCTTCTGGCCAAAGAGTCACTGCTGGACCCAATTGACATTCAGGAGGTCGCCGCCAGGGAGCAGAAATCAGTCACCGATGAACTGCGCCTGGAGATCTATCGACGGGTCAACGAACTCGGTATCGGTGCTCAGGGTCTGGGTGGAATAACAACTGCGCTGGATGTCAAAATTCAGCATTTTCCGACCCATGCAGCATCTTTACCGGTAGCCCTGATTCCCAATTGTGCGGCGACCCGTCATATCCATTTTGAACTCGATGGATCCGGTCCTGTGGATCTGGTGCCGCCAAGCCCCTCCGACTGGCCAGACGTTACCTGGTCTGCCGCCGCAGAAACCCGGCATGTCCACCTGGATTCTTTGACCAAAACTGATGTACTGGACTGGAAGCCCGGTGAGATGCTGCTGCTCAGTGGCACCTTTCTGACCGGGCGGGATGCTGCACACAAACGGCTGGTCGAACTACTAAAGCAGGGCCTGCCACTGCCCGATGGCGTCGATTTTCATAATCGTTTCATCTACTACGTTGGCCCAGTCGACCCGGTCGGTGATGAAGTGGTCGGCCCGGCCGGACCGACCACCTCATCGCGCATGGACAAATTCACTGAAACCATGCTCTCCAGAACGGGTCTACTCGGCATGATCGGTAAGGCTGAACGTGGCCAGGTCGCAATCGATGCCATCAAACGCCACCAAGCGGTTTATCTCATTGCCACTGGTGGTGCCGCCTATCTGGTTTCACGAGCCATCAAAGCGGCCCGGGTGGTGGCATTCAAGGATCTGGGCATGGAAGCGATCTATGCCTTTACGGTGGAGAATATGCCGGTTACGGTAGCGGTAGATCACCAAGGCAACTCGATCCATAAAAGCGGCCCTGACTATTGGCAAAATAAGATCGCGGGCATTCCCATCAAGACCACATAATCCTTGTTGTCGGCCATGGAAAATTCTTAGGAGGCTATCCAAGAATAGAGAACCTACTGCAGAGAAACCGTCTTTGGCATAGATCATGCATTCAGCGCTATGCACTCTAATGTACCATGTATTCTGTCTACACCCGCTGCTGCAGGAGGCCTTAATGAATTACCTTGCTCCCTTACTGTTTGGCAATAACTCGAGCACTCTGCCAAATTCACGAAATATACCTCAAGGTTTTGGTCAGAATGGGGCTTTTCTAGCGTTATATCGTCAACAAATGCAGGGCTATCCAACAAATGGCACGGGTTTTGGTTCTCCCATGTTATCGCCGATGGCAGGCGGCTATTCGCCGCCAGCGTACGGCATGATGTTGCCACCAGTGATGCCCATATCCTCCATGAGCACTTCATATTTGTCGTTACAAAGCGGGATGCTCAGAGGTCTTACTTCGAGCAACGGAAGTGCAACGATTGGTGATATTCTACGCGCCCTGAACCCTGATGCAGTCAACGGCCAAGCGACAGCTGCAACTTCTGAGCAATCGGCCGCTACGACAGCAACCACCACTTCAACTTCACCCTTACTCGCCGCCCTGCAGTCCGATGTGGCATCACAACCACAAAAAATTGCCGACAAATTTGCCACCCGAATTGATCAACTCGCCAAACAAGGGGTGACCGACGTAGCCTTAACGGTGGAAAACCCACAATACGGCCCGATAGGAATTGATCTTAAAATTAACTCAACCGGTGCAGTTGATCTCAAATTACAAACTGAAAATCCACAACTGGCAAGCTGGTTGTCCGGGCTGAAATCCCAAATACAACAATCTTTGGACAATAATGGCCTGAGTCTGCGCAGCCTGACAGTGGATAAAAGTGCCCCACCCGAGTCCATAGCATTCGATCAAAATGCAGCACCGGGTCAGACTTCCCAGGGTTCTGCTGCACCATTTACTTTGCTCGAATATTATCTGGCGCAAGCCATGAACCAAAATGCCCTAAGCTTTGTCTCCTAACGTTGTCTCGGTTAACATGAACTAAACCCAATCGAGGGTGTAGCCCCCTCAGCCTGAAAATACTGCTTTGCTTTGCCGGTGTGCAAGTTTGTAAACTGGCAGGCTGGTTCAGGCCTATAGCCAAACTTTCTCAGCGCCCTAATCCAACGTGGTGCATAGCGTTTGACCGCTGCTGGCTTGACGTTACCGGGCAATCAGCAAAACACCGGTCAGAAAAAGGCCTGGATCCCGGTCTGAGCCCGACCCAATATCAGCGCATGGATGTCGTGGGTGCCTTCGTAGGTGTTGACCGCTTCTAAGTTCATGGCATGACGGATTACGTGGTATTCATCCGATACCCCGTTACCACCGTGCATATCCCGGGCCACGCGGGCGATATCCAGGGCCTTGCCGGCGTTATTGCGCTTCATCAAGGAGATGGCCTCGGGTGCGGCCTGGCCCTGATCCAGCAACCTGCCGACTTGCAGGCAACCCTGCAATCCAAGGGTGATTTCCGTTTGCATATCGGCTAATTTTTTCTGGATCAGTTGATTGGCTGCCAGCGGGCGACCAAACTGTTTGCGCCCCAGGGTATAGTCCAAAGACCGATGCCAGCAGTCTTCAGCAGCACCGAGGACTCCCCAGGATATGCCGTAGCGAGCCCGATTCAGACAGCCAAATGGTCCCTTGAGGCCCTGGACATGGGGCAACAGCTTGGCTTGTGGGACGAAGACGTTATCCATGGCGATCTCCCCGGTAATCGAGGCCCGCAGGGCGAACTTACCCTCAATTTTGTGGGTCGTCAAACCAGCCATGTCGCGCTCGAGGATAAAGCCACGAATGATACCGTCATCATCCTTGGCCCAAATGATGAAAATATCGGCTATGGGTGCATTGGTAATCCACATTTTGGCCCCATTAAGGCGAAAACCTCCATCGACTGCGTGGGCACGGGTCACCATGCTGCCAGGATCCGATCCATGGTCCGGCTCGGTCAGGCCAAAACAACCCACGGCTTCTCCCCGGGCCAGTGCCGGTAGATACGCTTGTCGTTGTTCATCTGTGCCATAGGCATGGATGGGATGCATCACCAGGCTCGATTGCACACTCATGGCCGAACGGTAACTGGAATCCACCCGCTCCACTTCCCGGGCGATCAAGCCATAGCTGACATAGTTCAGCCCGGCACACCCATAACCCTCAATGGTGGAACCGAGCAGTCCCAACTGGCCCATTTCCTGCATAATGGTACGGTCAAAATGCTCATTACGATTCGCCTCCAGAATTCTCGGCTGCAATTGTTCCTGACAGTATTTATAGGCACTGTCACGTACCATCCGCTCTTCTTCGTTGAGCTGACCATCCAACAGCAAGGGGTCGCGCCACTGGAACCTGGGTTTTGTCTGTGAGTAGGTCGTCATGGAGTACTTATCCAGTCATAGAGGGTGATTGGGAGGGTGATATGGGAGGGCGATATGGGAGGGCGATATGACTCATTCTAAATATACTGTCCGCTATCCACCTTGATCACTTCACCGGTAATCATTCGGGCAGCATCCGAGAGTAAAAATAGCACCGTATTAGCGATGTCTTCAGGTTCCGCGAGGTGTTTCAAGGCAGTCTCCTCCAGCGCTTTCTGAAGGTATTGCTCGGGTATTTTTTTGGTCATTTCCGTCAATACCATGCCTGGTGCCACGGCGTTAACGGTAATCCCTTTAGGTCCCAATTCCCGGGCGGCCGTTTTCGTCAGGCCAATGAGCCCGGCTTTGGCCGCACAGTAATTGGCCTGACCGAATTTACCCCGCAGACCATTGATAGAGGCGATATTGACAATATGACCGCTACCCAGTTCACGCATCGCCGGTGCCAGGGCACGAATAACATGAAAAGCCCCGCTGAGATTCACATCAATCACTTGCCGCCATTCGAGATCACTCATCTTGATCAGGCTACGATCCCGGGTGATACCGGCATTGTTGACCAACAACGATAAATCCGTAGGTAATTCGCAGGCTATCTCCCGAACCTGGTCCGGATCACTGATGTCGAGTTGGTGAAAAATTCCGGGGCTTCCATGTTCAGGGTTTTCAACCAAATCAAAGATGTGGACTTCAGCGCCGGCTTTCTCGAGCATACGGGCAATGGCAAAACCAATCCCCTGGCTGGCACCGGTAACCAAGGCTTTTTTATTGGTAAAATTCCACATGGATCAACCTCATAGGGGGCAGTGCAGGGCGAGTCTTTGTGTCGGAGCAAAGCCACAGTGGGCGAGAAAGCGACTCAAACCATGGTTGTTCCAGGCCACTTCGGTTCTGATCTGCTCCACACGCAAGACCTCGAGGTTTTTCAGCAGCTGGGCCAGCAGCTCGGTACCGAGCCCGGCACCCTTATATTCCGGGCCGACACCGAGGGTGTCGATCACTGCGGTCGAGTGGATTCTGCCGAATTCTCCATAATCCAGCCTAGCCATCATGAAACCGGCCACCATTCGGTCGACTTCTGCCACCAGGGAGATACGAACTCCTGAATCGGTCAGTGCTTCAGCCATTTTCTGCTGCAGGTAAACAGAGCGATCACGCCCGGTAATGTGGCGGTCGATACGGCAGATATCCTCTGCATCGTCTTGATCCAGGGAACGAATAATGGGTGATGATTCCCATTGCTGCTCCAGGTTATCGAGCTCTTCCTCCGTTTCGCCGTTGGCCAGCGCGGTGCTCGGCCTGGCCAGTACGATACGTGGCGATAACTGAAATCCCATGGAGGAAAAATAGGACAATAACGGTTGTTGCTGCCATCCAACCTGGGTTTGCATTTCCCGGCACCCGGCTGCTCTTGCGGTATGACTTAGCCGGTCAAGCAGCTGCGTACTAACCCCCTGGCCCTGAACTTGTGGTCTAACCCCCAGGGCATCCAGCAGCATGACGGGTTGATTGTGACCAAATTCACCTTGTAGTATGCGCCCCAATAAATAGCCAGAAAATTGGCCATCGATGGTGGCAACATGACCGATATAGGTAGCTGGGGCACGTCGTATGGCTTGCAGTCTACGGTTAAAAAAATCCGGACGCTCGCCGCCCTCCAGGCTGCCATCTAAGGTGATGACCTGAGCCACATGTTCCGCATCCAGGTTTTTGATCTGCACCGTAAGATCTGACATAGAACTCTCCTTTACCAGGAATTACCAGGCGACAATTGTTTCAGCATTCACCCTCATGCTTCATAGATCACCCATGCAAGGATCACCCATGCAAGGCTTCGTATTTGGCCTGCAATTCTTCCCTTGTTTCGCGAAAATCAGGATGCTCTTCAATGCAGTCGGGTGGGCAGACCAGCTGACACTGGGGCTCATCCTCAGCCCCAACACATTCGGTACATTTGAAGGCATCGATCACATACAGTTCATCGCCCTCACTGATGGCATCATTGGGGCACTCCGTAACACAGGCATCACAAAGGGTGCAGTCTTCATTAATCATCAAAGCCATGGATAAAACTCCTTAATAGTTCATAGTAAATAAAGGCGTTTGCTGCAATTCCATTCGCGGTATCGAGCATTACGAAGCTTTGGCCAGCTGCTCCTGCTGTGCCAGCTTGTGAAAACGAAAAGCGCCCCAGATGGCGGCGCCAATGGCGCCCGTATAGGCTGAATCCGGGTGATTGACGGCCTGGGTTTTTAACTTCATCTTCACCATGGTATCGTTAATCGCTGCTACCAGGCCTTCATCCAGAGCCAGACCACCGCTCAGGAAGGTGATCCCTTCATTCGCCTTGATGACACGTAACAGCTTGACCAGTCTACCGGCCATGGAATCGTGGATGCCACGCAATATGTTCGGCGTGGTAATCCCCCGGGATACCATGTTGATAACGTCTGTCTCCGCCAGCACGGCGCAGATCCCGGAAACACTTTCCGGAGCATCTGCCTGCATGGACAGCTCGCCGATCTCGCTTTGTGCAATACCTAAATACCGGGAAATATTTTCCAGAAACTGTCCGGATCCGGAAGCACATTGGCTGGTCATGCGGTAGGTCAAAACCTTGCCCTGTTCGTTTACCTTGATCGCCCGACCATGCAGGGCACCCATATCCAGTACGGAACGGGTCTGCGTGTTGAGATAGATGGCACCGCGGGCATGCGTGGTCATAGAGTAGAAATGACCGGTGGAAAAGGTAATGCTTTCACCCTCCCCGGTGGTGGCGACGTAATCGACATCCCCTTCCCGGATACCCGCCTGCTCCAGTACTTCGTCAAAGGCCTTACGGGTCAGGAGTACCGGATCACGACGGCGAATCTTGAAGTACTGACGGGCTAACCAGGTTGTTGCATCGCCTTCGGTCTCAAACAGGACTGCCTTGATCCCGCCGGTACCGACGTCGATGCCTGCGCTGATGGTCATGCTATGCCTCCTCGACCGCACGGCGTGCAAACTCTGCACCGCCCAGCGCGCCGGTATAAATGGAATCCGGATCGATATTGATCGTTACTTCACCGTAATTCTCGATCACCAGTTGACGCAACTCTCTTACTGCTGCTTCATTTTTAGCCACCCCACCGGTGAAGGTAAATTCATTGGTGACACCGCCGGATCGGGAGATAATGGACATCGCCCGCATAATAATGGAGCGATGCAATCCGGCCATGATGTCTTCACGCTTCTCACCTAAAGCCAGACGATCACGCAATTCAGCACCGGCAAAAACGGTACAGGTGGAATTGATGCGCACCGACTTGGTGGCTTTCATGGCCATTGGCCCCAATTCGTGCAGACCGATATTCATTTCGTCAGCGATATAACCCAGATAACGACCACAGCCTGCCGCACAGCGATCATTCATCTGAAAGTTGACCACGATGCCTTGTTCATCCACCTGGATGCCCTTGGTATCCTGACCGCCAATATCCAGTACGGTCCGTGTACCCGGATACATCAGGTGGGCACCGAGACCGTGACAAAGGATTTCGGAACGAATATGTTCTTTGGGAAACGGCAGGCGAACGCGACCATAGCCGGTACCGACAACATAGGTTTCCTCCAGCTCAATATCCAGAACGTGACGGATTGCCGCACGAATCTGTGCCGGTTCAACGGTTAAATCTTCCTCTTTGAGCACCCGATCAAGTGCGCGCAGGAATTTCTCACCAAGATTCTCATTCGGTGGTCGGTTCTCTACGTCGATAATGGATTTATCATAGACATTGACCAATACGTCAAAAACCGCCCCGGTCTCCTTGGCGGTTTCTTCTGCCAGGTTCATATACTCAGAGCCCGCCAGATCCCGGAAAAAATCAGATTTTCTGACCACACCTGGAGCAAATAATTTCGCCAGTTTGTCGCCCATTTGCCCAAAAATAAGATCCAGCGTTCGACACAATACTTCTCTTTGGCCCAGGTAACGCAAATCATCAGAATACCGAGCACAGGTTTGGTGCAGATCATCAAGCTGTTCGAGAAACAACTCAAGCCGAAAATGCCGTTCTAAACTGTCCAGCAAACGTTCAACCTGCTGTTCCTGCAACCCGGTTAGATCTTTCAGTGTCCGATGGAACAAGGTCAATCGAGTGCTGACCACAGCCTCCAGCTTGGCAACCTGACTCGCTGTATCATAATTGGAGCGTGAGTTGGTGATGCCACGTCCCAACACCTCTCCTTGTTCATCCATGACCACCGCCTTGGTGGTGGTCGACCCCAGATCAATACCAAAATAACATTTCATGATTACTCCTCATTCATGATTGCTTTTCAGGCCACCTTCGCAGTATGCTGTCTTTTCTGACTCAACATCTGAAAATAGCTTTCCAGGCGATTCTTGACATTGGCCGCTGAAAAATAGCGGGGATCCACCAGGGCCGTTTCGATAAAACCACCCGGTTTGCCCGTGCGCTTTTCAATCTCTTTCATCATCATCAGCTGGCCGGCGGAAAAACTGTTACAGCTCTTGATCGAGTTGATCAAGAGGCCATCCGCCTGATACTCATCGATATATTTTTCCAGCATATCAACGCGGCATGGCAGATTTCGATTGGTATAACAGCCCAGACAATATTCCGCCAATGACTCCAGGGGCCGGTCAGGATTATGGCGAAAACCCAGGTCATAGACACCACCGACTTTGGTATAGGTACTGGCCACCACCACCGCACCTTCGTCATAAAACATTTTCCAGAATTCACGAAAGCTGGTCCAGTTTGGTGGCCCTTCGACCACAATACGGAATTTTTCCTCACCCATATCCCCTTCGGGTGTGATCGGTCCCAAGCCTTGTGCCAGCCTTTGTTCAATTTCACCCCGCAGCAGGGTGTAGTAGTCAATCGCATCCTGAGTACCACGAAAGGCGGTAAAGATTGGGCCAATATAATAAACCCCGCCGAAGTACGCATCGATGGGAGAACGGATATTCTTGGCGCTTTCCAGCACCCAGACCAGGTCATCTTCAGCTTTAGCCGAGCGCGCCAGGTTTTCACGCAGAAGGTCAATATCAAATTTCACTCCAGAGACCTTT
>ENA-ORDP01001719-ORDP01001719.1-marine-sediment-metagenome-genome-assembly--contig:-NODE-1719-length-11596-cov-3.238194_pt1 | contig 11596 bp, 11 predicted proteins | sample MGYA00248627_ERZ508539 | MGnify/ENA primary metagenome ERZ508539 (study PRJEB26208, sample SAMN05571518) | marine sediment metagenome | biome: deep sea; feature: Hydrothermal vent; material...
CCAGGCAGGTCAAATTGAACCTGGATTCGGGGGTCGAAATTCGGCAACAGGAACTGGCCGACAAAATTGCGTGCAATTTGTACGGCACCCGGCTTGATCTGTTCAGCGCCTCGAACATCACTCGAAAGTGGCGGGATGATCGGGTTTTGCGCCTGCTTTATGTGTCGGAATATTATCCCCATAAAAGGCCGGGGATGATGGCTGAAGTTGTCGCCCGCTTAAATGAAATGGGAGTTAACACCAGGCTGACCATTACCATGACCCTGGACAGCCTGGGGGCCTTTGCCGGCAGTGATGAAGATCATTATCTGTTGAGCCAGGGGGTCGAACGGGGCCAGGTGGAAATGATCGGTCGCCTGCCCTACCGGGAAATTCCCAGTCTGTACCGGGATCACGATATATTCGTGTTTCCATCGGTCGCCGAAACTTTCGGTCATCCGCTGGTCGAAGCGATGGATTCCGGAATGCCGATCCTGCTCGCCGAACGCCCGGTCAATCGCGAAGTGTGCGGCGATGCGGCGGTCTATTTTGACCCGCTTTCCATTAGCGATGCGGTCGAAAAGATAATTTTATTGGATGCTTCACCGCAGTTGCGCCGGACGCTTTCTGAAAACGGCGTGCGCCGATGTGCCGGCACGTTCGAGTGGGAAGGCCATGTGGAACGACTGATAAACGAATTTGGACGGATCATCGGCGAGCGTGAAAAAACGTGTGTGGCATAGCGGGCATCGCCGGTTTGCAGGTGGTCAACAGGGAGGCCGTGCAGGCCATGGCAGACCTGATGATTCATCGGGGCCCCGATGGCCAGGGCGTGTGGTCATCAGTGGACCGGAAAACCTGTTTTGGGCACCGGCGCCTGGCAATCCTGGATTTGAGCGAACGCGGTGCCCAACCGATGATTAGTGGTGACGGTGGCCTCGTCATTACCTATAACGGCGAGCTTTATAACTACCGGGAATTGCGGCACAAGCTGAAATCCCAGGGCAGCGTTTTCTCCAGCGAGAGTGATACCGAAGTGGTGCTCGAGGCCTATCGGGTGTGGGGCATAGATTGCCTGCAATCCTTCAACGGAATGTTCGCTTTTGCCATTCACGATACCGCCCGCAACCTGATTTTTTGCGCCCGCGACAGGTTTGGTGAAAAGCCGTTTTTGTTTGTCTCGACCCCGGCCCTGTTCGCTTTTGCTTCTGAATACAAAGCGCTGTTCTGCCTTGAAGGCATTGCCCCGGATATCGATGAAACCCGGCTGCTGGATTTTCTCGATACCCCGGCCCATGGCGTCGATGATCGGCGTCAAACCCTGTTCACCGGTATTTCTCAGTTGGCGCCGGGGGAATATCTGTTGCTGGATCTGAATGATCTGTCCTGGCAAGCCACGAGCTATTGGACGCCGGACACCGGGCGCACGCAAAAAATGTCGTTTACAGACGCCGCCGAGCGGCTTCGTTGGTTGCTGACAGAGTCTGTTTCCTTGCGTCTGCGCAGCGACGTGCCGGTGGGATCCTGTTTATCGGGTGGTCTCGATTCCGGGTCCATCGCCTGCCTGTCGCGCCAGCTTTTCGGCCCCGATCAGGCCTATCATGTTTTTACCGGTCGCTTCCCCGGATCGACCGCCGATGAAGGCCCGTGGGCCAGCAAGATTACCCAGGCGGCGGATCTGAGCAGTCATCAAACCGTGCCTGGGGCGGACGGATTGCTGGGTGACATGGCCGATTTCATCTGGCTCAATGAACTGCCGGTCGATAGCGCCAGCCAGTATGGTCAATGGTGCGTCTATCGGCTGGCCGCCGAAAATGGCGTCACCGTGTTGCTCGATGGCCAGGGCGGCGATGAAATTCTGGCCGGGTACGAACAGTATTTCGCCCCTTATCTGGCCAGTCAACGCCGCCAGGGCAAAGTTGTGACGGCTGAACAACAAGCCATCCGGGAGCGCTATCCCCAGGCCCTGGCGGTCGCCGATCAGCGGTGGAAACACAAGTTGCCCTGGAGCCTGCGCCTGGCCCTGGCCCGGATCACCAACCGGGGCAGCGATATGGCTTTCGGGGTTGCCCCGGAATTTGCCGCAAGCCTGGTCGCAGGTCGCACCCAGGACAGTATCGCGGACGATCTGCACGCCGTCTTGCGGCGCGACCGGTATGGTTACCTGACCACCCTGTTGCGCTATGGGGATCGAAATTCCATGGCCCATTCGCGGGAAGTGCGTATGCCGTTTTGCGATCACCGGATCAGCGAACTGGTTGCCACCTTGCCACCGGATTACCTGATGGGAAATGGCGAAACCAAACGCCTGTTGCGTCAGGCCATGAGCGGTATTCTGCCCGAACCGGTGCGGCAGCGATGGAACAAACAGGGGTTTCTGCCGCCACAGGCCGATTGGATGCGAAACGATCTCGGCCATGCCGTCGAGGACTTATTTCACCAGTCTTCTTTCGCCGAACGGGGTATCTGGCACGCGCCCTGGTGGCGCAAGGCGTTGGCGCGGGTGCGAAACGGCGACGATGCGCTGGCGACAAACGTGTGGAAACCCTTCATTGACGAGATGTGGCGGCGGCATTTTATCGACCGGGTTAAATCTATGCCCCAATTGCCGCCCCTGTGCGAGAGGGCGTCTTGATTATGCGGGCGGTCTTGATCAATCATTGCCATCCGCAAATGGACCATGTGTGCGCCGTCCGCATGGCGACATTCGCCACGGCCATGGCCCAACGGGGCCATCAGATTGTGTTGCTCAGCGGCGCAGGCTCGGGGCACGTATCAATCGCCGATCACCGGACCCGCATGGCAAACCACGACTGGTCAAGTCCTTATACCCTGCCGTGCAAGCCGGCCCCGGCACCGCTGCTTGAACGCCTGCACCAGGGCCGTCTGCCGAGCGGTATTCGACAGGCGGTGGTGGCGGTAAGCTATCTGCTGCAAGGGGGCGTGTTCTACAATTGGCGGCGCGGGGCGGACGATGCTATCAACTTTCTGGCCAGCGATTTCAAACCGGACATAGCCTGGGCGACATTCGGTAATACAGATGCCTGGAACATCGGTCGGGACCTGGCCCAACGGGCCGGGTGTCCCTGGGTCGCCGATATGAAAGACAACTGGGATCACTATATCCCCGGCCCGTTCAGGTCCTGGTTGAGCGGGCGGTATGGCACTGCGGCTGGGTTCACCGCCTTGTCACAAGCCCACGGGGACATGGTTTCCCGTCGCTTCGGCACCGCCGCCCAGGTCATTTACAGCGGCTTTGGTAATCCCCAAGAGGCACCATCGGAAGCCTTTCGCCTGGTCATTTCCGGCAGCATATATGATGGCCAAATGCTGGCGGTCATGGGCAAGGGCGTTCAGACATGGCTTCAGGATATGCCGGCGGAAACAGCAGTGGAGGTCTGCTATTTCGGCAATGATTGGAAAATGGCCGAGCGGGTTCTCGCGCCTCTGGACGCCTACTGCCGTGTGGTCAGCCGATCTTTCCTGGCCCCGGCCGAGCTGGCCCCCTTGCTGGCCGGTGCCACCGCCATCCTGTATCCCCGGCATGGGCCGATGCTGTATCATCACAAGTTCGGCGATTACATGGCGACCGGACGCCCGGTGATCTGCCTGCCCGGCGAAACCGCCGAATGCCGGGCTATCGCCAAAGCCATCCATGCGCCGTTTTTTTCCTGTGAAGACGCCGATCAGGTTGACGCGGCCCTGCGGGCGGTCACCGCCGGGGATTTTCCGAAATTGGATAAAAACAAGCTGGCAGCCTATTCATGGCGGCGACAGGCGGAAATCCTGGAAGCCGTATTTATGGATGCAATTGGGTCATGAGCCTGTCTCACCTGGCCCGGTATGCGTTCAGTTTGTCGCCCAAAACGGCGCTGCGGAAAGTGCTGGGCTACGGTCGCAGAATAATCATCGGGCATGTGCGCGGGGTGATGTGGCGGCAGCGGGAAAGCTATGTTCCGGTGCAATCCGATCCGCCGCCCCTGGCCAGGCTGCTCGGTGCGCTGGCTGACAAGCCAACAGACATCGACTGTCAATCGGTTCTGGCCCATCGGTTTGATCTGCTGGGGTCCGGGCCGAGAGTTGTCGCCGCGATGGGCCACGGCGAACCCCTGTCGCCGGGCAATCAACAGCGTGCCGCCGCCATCCGGGCCCTGATCGACGCAGATTATTCGGCGATCGACTGGCAGGTCGATTTCAAGTCCGGTTATCGCTGGCGGGCCGACCGATTATCATCGTCTCTGATCTACGGGCACCGTCCGGGGGTCGATGTGAAGGTGCCGTGGGAACTGGCCCGGTGCCAGCATCTGCCGTGGCTGGCTTACGGCAATCAGGTGGCGGAATTTCGCAACCAGGTGCTCGATTTCGCCGCCGCCAATCCGCCCGGTTATGGGGTTAACTGGATGTGCACCATGGATGTGGCGATCCGGGCGGCCAACATGTTGCTGGCCGACGATTTGCTGGAGGCCGAACTGGACGCCCCGTTCAGGGCCGAATTTCAGGCCCTGATTGTCGCCCATGGCCGCCATATTTTCGCCAATCTGGAAAGCCAGGGGGCCAACCATTACCTGGCCAATGTGGTCGGTTTGCTGTTCATCGCCGCCTATCTACCCCGTGGCGAAGAAAGCGAGAAGTGGTTGACTTTTGCCAGCGACGAATTCGTCACCCAGATCGACCGTCAATTTAGCGCCGACGGGGCCAATTTCGAAGCCTCGACCAGCTATCATCAGCTATCGGCCGAAATGGCGATTTTCGGCACGGCGTTATTGCTGGGGCAGGGCAAGTCCGGGGCCCTGCCGTTGTCACACATGGAAAAACTGCAACGCATGGCCGAATTTTCCATGCACGCGACCAAGTCCAATGGCCGGGTGGTGCAAATTGGCGATAACGACAGCGGCCATTTCTTCACCTTGACCGTGCCTGTCGATCTGGATCACCGGGCCTTGGTCGGCGCCATCAACGGTTTGTTCGAGCGGGACGATCTGGCCCGGTTCTGCGGCAAAGATCAGGATTTCAATGGCCGGGTTGTTTCCGCCCTGGCGGCAGGGGTTACGCTACCAGGCGGTCGACCGACACCGGTGGTTTATTCAGGACCGTCCGAACCGGTTGACCTGAACCTGACCGGTGACATTAAAATCGTGCCGCCTGATGCCTCCGTTTTGCAGGACCTGGAGGCTTTCAGCTATCCGGATTTTGGATTGTATGGCTGGCGTTCGGAACGCTTCTTCCTGTCCGTGCGCTGCGGCCCCATCGGCCAGGATGGCAACGGAGGCCACGCCCATAACGATGCCCTGGCGGTCGAACTGAATATCGACGGCGAAGACTGGATCGCCGATCCGGGAACCGGTGTCTATACGGCGGCCCCGAAAATTCGTGATGCTTATCGCTCGGCCAGGGCCCATTTTGTTCCGGCCGGCGGAACCGGCGAACCGGCCAGCCTGTCCTTGGGACTGTTTCGCCTGGAAGACCGGGCCAGGGCCCGGTGCCTGGCGTTTTCAAAAGATGGTTTCGAAGGCACCCACCAGGGCTATGGCCGCCCCTTGCACCGGCGTATAAAAATCATCGACGATCACATTCGCATCACCGATGGTTTTTCGGGTGATCCGGGGCAGGGGATGGTCGTGCAAGCTTTTTCCGATGGCCAGTCATTGCGCAAATATCTGGGCCTGACTCTGCGGTTTTCGTCCGGCTACGGCCTTTATTGATATCCGGCCGCCTTGATGAGTTGGTAAACGACGACGCCGCCGCTGACGATGGCGACCGGGTAGATCAAATAACGCTGGCCGAACGTTTTCCGGGCTTCCAGTTGCGCCGCCTGAACGCCCCTGATCCGGGCCTCGCCCTGGCGATAGAAGGCAGACAGCAAGGTTGCCGTTTGCACGATCCGACGGTCGGCGTAGGGTTTTTCCTTATCGATCAGGGCGATGTTGTCAAAGGCGGCGGCGGCGGTTCTGCCGTGCAGGGAATTGGCCCATTCGATGCGTTCGGCGAAGTAACCGGCGTAGTTGGCACCCTGGCTGTCGCCGGAATTCTGATAAGCCATAGACAATGCCGCCCAACCGGGCTGATGGGCGGGCCACAGGATCAGTCCGGTTTGCAGGGCGGCGATGGCCTGGGCATGATCACCCTTCTGGCTCGCGGCTTTGCCCTCGGCGATGGCGGCGACGGCTTGATTGTAGCTGAAGTGACGAAGCGGTTCGGCAACTGGATTAGCCTGTCGATCACTGGCGCAGGCCGAGACGGACAGGGTTAGAACAATTGCGACAAAAAATCTTTTCATCGCAAGAGTCTAGCCCACTTGTTCGATTTATTCATCCTTGAAATCAAGTGACACTGAATTGATACAATAGCGCAGCCCGGTGGGCGCCGGGCCATCGTTAAACACATGGCCCAAATGGGACTGGCAGCGGGAACAGGTGACTTCGATGCGGACCATTCCCAGGCTCTTGTCTTGATGTTCGTCAATACTGCCGGACTGAATGGCGGTGGAAAAACTGGGCCAGCCGCACCCGGCGTCGAATTTGTCACTTGAGGTAAACAATTCCTCACCGCAGCAGACGCAGATGTAGGTGCCGGGCGCACTGGCGCTGTCGTATTTGCCGCTGAATGGACGCTCGGTGGCCTTGTCGCGACAGACGGCGAATTGCTCCGGGGTCAATTGGGATCGCCACTGGTCTCTGGTTTTCTCGATTTTGTTGCCCATGTTTATGCTCTGGCCTTGTTTTGGAAAAGTTGTTAAAACCATTCCAATATTGAACCTGATATGAAAATCATTCAACGGAGTTCTCCTGCCATGCTGGCCCTTGTGTCACCCGCCAAGAAACTTGATTTTTCGGACGCGGCGGTCGATTTACCCCATAGCCAGCCCAGATTTCTGAAACAGTCGGAACAATTGGTCAGGGCGGCGCGAAAACTTAGCTGGTCCCAACTGCAACGCCTGATGAAGCTGAGCGACAAGTTGACGGAGCTGAATTTCGCCCGTTTCAAGGCTTTTCGCACCCCGTTCACCAAGGCCAATGCCCGCCAGGCGGTGCTGGTTTTCAATGGCGATACGTATGTCGGTTTGGATGCGAAAACTTTAAGCGCCGATGACCTGGCCTTTGCGCAAGACCATCTGCGCATTTTGTCGGGGCTGTACGGCACCCTGCGGCCGCTCGACCTGATTCAACCTTACCGGCTGGAAATGGGTCGCCGTCTAGGGACCCGCAAGGCTGCCGATCTGTATGAATTCTGGGGCCAGGACCTGGGCCGCGCCATTGATCAAAAAGTCGCCGGAGACAAGGAACCGGTGGTGATTAATCTGGCCTCGAAGGAATATTTCAAGGCGGCCCGTTCGAAAGAAATGAAAAGCCGGGTTATTACGCCCGTTTTCAAGGAAGTTAAAAACGGCGAGGCCAAAATTCTTGGCATGTTCGCCAAACAGGCGCGTGGAATGATGGCCCGCTACATGATCATCAATCGGCTGGAACGCGCGGAGGATTTGAAAAAATTCAAGGATGGTGGCTATCGCTGGCAAGCGCATTTGTCCAGTGACGATACATGGGTTTTCACCCGGCAACGCTGACTGCATGGAATCACCCTGCACACGGCGCACGCGGGCCGTTAAGGTGTTATTACTGTTGGGGCAAGCCACCCACGGTGGTCGCCATGGTGGTGAACTTGTTGAGCGCCCCGGTGATGCCTTTGAATACCTTGTTTTTGTCGGTAATTCCATAGCGTTCGGCCAGCCACGCGGGGTCCGTATAGGCCAATTTGACCTTTCCGTCGGCGGCCTTCCAGACCAGTACTTTCAAGGGTAAGTCCAGGCCGATCATGGCATTGGATTGCATCAGCGGCGTGCCGATTTTGGGGGTGCCAAAAATAAGCACTTCGGCCTCGCCCAGTTCCATGCCGATGCTGGCGGCACCCTTGCCGTGATTAATGCGCTTGAACACTTTAATGCCCTTGCGTTCCAGCGCCATACCGAGTCGATCAATGGTCTTGGCGACGCCGAATGCGCTGTCCTTGACAATCAGGCCATCGCCAGCAGCCGTTGCCAATCCGCTAAAGCCCAACAAAAGTATGAAAACGACAAAAGCCCGAACAAGGGCCGAATTGTGAATAGTCATGCGAAAAATTTCCCCAACATTTTTAGAATATGAAAAATAGAGTAGGGGAAACTAACAAATATGCGATGAGTGTAAATTCACAAGTGTGTTATGTGCAACCTGGACTTAATCAAAAAAACAGGGTCAGGAATTATCGGCGATGAAGGCGGCGATGCGGGGCTGGATTTCATCGCGCCAGCGGCGACCGTTAAACACGCCATAGTGGCCGACGCCCTTTTGCACGTACCTGACCTTGCGATCATCGGCCAGGTCTGAGCAAAGATCATGGGCGGCGCTGGTCTGGCCGACGCCGCAGATATCATCTTTTTCGCCCTCAACAGTCATCAGCGCGGTTTTTTTGATTTGGGCCGGATCGACGGTAACGCCCCGGTGGGTCATGCGGCCCTGGGGCAGGGCGTGTTCCTTGAAGATGGTTTCGATGGTTTGTAAATAGAATTCCGCCGGCAGGTCCATAACGGCGAGATATTCGTCGTAAAATTTCCGGTGCTGATCGGCTGAATCACCATCTCCTTCGACCAGATGGTTGTACAAACCTATATGGGATTCCATGTGCCGGTCCAGATTCATGGTCATGAAGCCCGAAAGCTGCACGAAACCCGGATAGACACGACGCATGGCGCCGGGCAGGGGCAAGGGAACGCGGGAAATAACCGCATGTTCGAACCAGGCGAGCGGCTTGCCCTCGGCGTGACGGTTGACCTCGGTCGGATTGATGCGGGTATCGATCGGTCCGCCCATCAGGGTCATGGAGCGGGGCTGGTCCGGATCGTCATCCGCCGCCATCAGGGCCACGGCGGCGAGCAGCGATGCGGTCGGCTGGCAGACGGCGATGACATGCACGTCGGGACCCAGCAAGTGAATGAAATCAATCAGCATGTCGATATGGTCATCGAGCGTGAAGGGCCCTTGGGACAATGGGATTTCACGGGCGTCCAGCCAATCGGTGACGAACACATCGTGGTCCGGCAGCATGGCCCGCACGGTGCCCCGCAGCAAGGTGGCATAGTGGCCCGACAAGGGTGCGATGATCAGTACCCTGGGGGATTTGCCGGGGGTTGTTTTTTTGCCAAAATGCAGCAAGTCGCAAAAGGGCGTGCTCAGGCGGGTGGTGATGCTGATGGGGACGGATTTGCCGTCGATCAGGGTCTCGCAAATATCCCATTGCGGCTTGTCATAGCGCTTTGTAACGCGGTCGAAAACCTCGCACGCCGCGGCCATGGATTTGCCGAACGGTGTATAGGACAGCGGATTGTAGGGGCTGGAATAAATCCATTGTCCGGCGTGGCTCAGTTTTTTCAAAGGGGCCAGGGCGGCGTGGGCGATTTCAAAGCTGTGGTAAAGCATTCAGGGTCCTTCGGTTAAGTCTGTTCGCACTTGCGAATTCGCACCTGCGAACAGACTACCCTGTGATGTCGATTGGAACAACTGCCAAGTAGAATAATCTTTAGTCAGTCGATGCCTTGTGACGCAGCCACTCACACAGCTCGAACGCGATATCGCGCCGTTCACCGACCTCAGAAACCTGCATTTCACCCAGTTTCGAGGCGACATCTTCGATCAACTGCCGGTACTGGTGGCTGATGCCGGCTTCGACCATTAATTCGGTCGACAGGCGGTGAATTTCATCGAGCAGGTCCTGCGTCGATGATGTTGTGTCGCTGCTGTGCACCCGCTCCACGGGATTTTCCCGGATCAGGTCGAGACGATCCATATCCGGGTCGCTCAGATTAAGGGTCGGGGCCAGGCATTTGACCTTTTCCAGATCGACCTGACCTTCGAAAGTTTCGACCCCGGCGCTGGCCAGCCGCTTGCTCAAATCCGACCTGGAAACGCCGATCATCCGGGCCGCTTTCGAGACTCCTATCAATTGACTCATGAACCTGTTCCTACCTGTAGGCGACTTGTTTGCACAGCTTGACAAAGTTGCGTTTCGACATGTGGTCGGCAAAAGCCGCATCCGCCGTTCGATCGACGATCTCCTGATACAGGTCCGGGGCCTGTTCGACCAGTTCCGCTACCGCCCACGGGAACCGGCTAAAAGCATCCACGGCCATGGCCAGGTCGGCCTCGATCCGTTGCCTGAAAGTATCGGCCAGGGGGGGCGAAGAGTCCAGCCCTACAATCAGTGTGGTTATGGTATCGGCAATGGTCAGCAGGGCCGCTTTCGACCAGCAATCAGGTGATATCTGGCTGTTGAATTTTTCAAGCAGGGCTTCGCTTTCAGGCTCAAGGGCGAACAGAATATCGAATTTGTCGGTGACGCCCGAGGCATAGAGCGAGAACACCTGGGCCAGAACCGGATGCAGGTTGGTGGCGGCGCATTCGTTAGAGCCGGGGCAGGTGTCACAGGATCGCATAGTACATACCTAAAGAGGATGACAAGAACATTGTCAATGAATTCGGGGAATGCAACAGTCCGGCAATATTTTTTTTGAGGACTCACCGCCAATGGGCAATGCCAAGCAGATCGTGACGACCGCCGTACCGGGAATTTTCGTGTTGCTGTGGAGCACCGGATTTATCGGTGCCCGGTTGGGTTTGCCTTATGCCGAACCGTTCACGTTCCTGGCCCTTCGGTTTGCGATTATTACGGTGTTGCTGACCTTGATCGCCTGGGCCTGGCGCGCGCCGTGGCCAAAAAGTCTGCGCGAAGCGGGCCATATCGCCATTGTCGGCTTGCTGATTCAGGGCAGTTATCTGGGCGGTGTGTTCTGGGCTATATCCCAGGGTATACCGGCGGCAATTGCGGCCCTGATCGTCGGCGTCCAGCCGGTGTTGACGGCGGTCGCCGCCGGGCCGTATCTGGGTGAAAAAGTCAACGCCCGGCAATGGATCGGTTTTCTGATTGGTTTTGGCGGCGTCGCCATGGTGGTTGGCGACGATATCGCTCCCGGCAGTGGATCGGCTATTGGCATCATCGCCTGCGTGGTCTCGTTGCTCGGCATCACCCTCGGCACCCTGTATCAGAAGCGCCACTCTCAGGGCATGGATTTGCGCACCGGTTCGGCCATTCAGTTCGCCGTGGCGGCGCTGCCCATGCTGGCCCTGTCCCTGGTTCTGGAAGACGGGGTCATTGAGTGGTCCGGCGAGTTCATTTTCGCGCTTAGCTGGTTAATCGTGGTGCTGTCTTTGGGCGCCATGACATTGCTTTACATCATCATTCGCCGCGGCGAAGCCTCGAAAGTCGCCAGCCTGTTCTACCTGGTGCCGCCGGTGGTGGCGCTGGAAGCCTGGTTGCTGTTCGATGAAACCCTGGAAATCGGCGACATCATCGGCATGGCCGTGGCCATGGTCGCCGTCGCCCTGGTGGTCCATACGGGTCGCAAGGGATAGCAATTACTCTTCGGGCATTCCGGCCTGGCGCAGGGGTTCTTCATATATTTTTCGATAAGCCGGATCGTAAATTGGTGTGACTTTGATGAAACCCCTGATTGTCGCCGGCGCCGGGTTAGAGCATTTCCGAGATATTATGAACCATTCTGACCCTGTTATTTTGTTTCGTGACGAGGAAC
>ENA-ORDP01001720-ORDP01001720.1-marine-sediment-metagenome-genome-assembly--contig:-NODE-1720-length-11589-cov-2.901942_pt1 | contig 11589 bp, 15 predicted proteins | sample MGYA00248627_ERZ508539 | MGnify/ENA primary metagenome ERZ508539 (study PRJEB26208, sample SAMN05571518) | marine sediment metagenome | biome: deep sea; feature: Hydrothermal vent; material...
TAATAAGCATAGAACTGCGAGGCATGATCCTAAATGAGCTAGAAGTTAAAAAACCGCATCCTTCTGTTATTGGTCCGCATCAGGTGGCCTCAGTATACTTCGAATCCCTACAACAACCCCATGGTCTTGAACGAACTGTGGCCGCTTTTCGAGACGATCAGGTGATCGTGCAGGACAATGCCCAGCTTGGCGGCGGCCTCAAACACTTCTTTGGTCATGTCGATATCGGCCTTTGAGGGGGCGGGGTCGCCGCTGGGGTGATTGTGGACCATGATCAGCGCCGTGGCCCCCAGCTCCAACGCCCGCTTGATCACTTCGCGCGGGTACACCGGGGTGTGATCGACGGTGCCTTTTTGCTGCACTTCGTCGGCGATCAGCACGTTTTTCTTGTTCAGGAACAAAATGCGAAAGCGCTCCGATTTCTCATAAGCCATGGTCGCCTTGCAGTATTGGATCAGCTTATCCCACGATGCCAGCACCGGCCGGTCGATGATTTCATCGAAGGCCAGCCGGTGCGCCGCCGCCTGCACGGTCTTCAGGGCGACCACGGCGGCTTCACCAATACCGTCGATGGATTGAAGATCGACCGGCTCGGCACTGATCACTTCGGCGAAAGACCCGAAGCGTTTCAGCAGGGCCTTGGCCAGGGGTTTGGTGTCGCGCCGGGGCAGGGCCGGAAACAGCACCAGTTCCAGCATCTCGTAATCGGCCAGAGCATCGGCCCCGCTTTTCATGAAGCGCCGACGCAACCGTTGCCGGTGACCGCCGTGTTCGGTTTTTACTTTGGCATTTGTTTCATCGGGCACGGCGATGGCTTCACAATCAATCGTGATAGGGGTAGTGTGGTGATACCCCTGATCAATATGCCCTAAAAGGTCGGCCTGTCCAGACCAGCCGGGGAACGGGTGAAGATTTCGTAGCCATCGGCGGTGACGGCGAGGGAATGTTCGAACTGGGCCGACAAGGATCGGTCCTTGGTCACCGCGGTCCAGGCGTCGCTTTTGATCTTAACATCATAGCCGCCGATGTTGATCATCGGTTCGATGGTGAAAAACATCCCTTCCCTGAGCACCGGGCCGGTTCCGGGAACACCGAAATGCATGATGTTGGGGGCGTCGTGGAAGACTTGCCCAAGCCCGTGGCCGCAAAAATCACGGACCACGGAATAGCGTTTCTTTTCGGCGAAATCCTGAATGGCGTGGCCGATATCACCTGTCGTCGCCCCCGGACGCACCGCTTCAATGCCTTGCCACAGGGCCTGATAGGTGGCATCGACAAGATTGCGCGCCTTCACACTGACGTTGCCGAGGCAGAACATGCGGCTGGTGTCGCCGTACCAGCCGTCCAGGATGGATGTCACGTCGATGTTGATGATATCGCCGTCGATCAGCTTCTTGTCGCCGGGAATGCCATGACAAACCACATGATTAATCGACGTACAGACGGATTTGGGAAACCCCCGATAGTTCAGAGGGGCCGGTATGGCCCCATGATCAAGGGTGAAATCATGCACCCAGGTATTGATCTCATCGGTGGTGATGCCGGGCTTGATCATCGGCGTGATGTAATCCAGGGTCTCGGCGGCCAGCCGCCCGGCCTTGCGCATACCATCGAAATCCGCCGCCGTGTGGATTTTAATGGATCGTTCCTGGGGGTAGCTGGTATGGCTCAGTTCGTCATTCATGGCTTCGCGTTTACCGTTACTTTCATCCTCAAAGGCCCGGAAACCTTTATTTCCTCAAGGCTCAGATTGCAGCCATAGCATAATACTTCAACGCCGGCGGCCATAGCCTTATCAAGGGCGCTGGCGTAGTCAGGATCGATATCGGCGGCCACGGAAAAATGATCGGCATCGGTTCGCTGTACCAGATAGACCATGGTCGCCCGATGGCCATCGCGCACCATGTCGGAAAGCTCGACCAGGTGCTTGGCCCCCCGGGTGGTCACTGAATCCGGGAACTCGACCGGTCCTTCGCCACCCGGTTCCCGTTTCAGGGTGACGTTCTTGACCTCCACATAACATGTCGGCCGGGCCGGGTCCTGCAACAAGATATCAATGCGGGAATTTTTGCCGTACTTGACTTCCCGCCGCAGCGTCTCATAGCCCGACAGTTCGGCAATGGTGCCGTCCAAAATGGCTTGTTCGACAATTCCGTTGGCCAGGGCCGTATTGATGCCAACCAGGGTTTTACCAATTCTAATCAATTCCCAGGTGTAGCGCAGCTTGCGATCCGGGTTGCGGGCCGGCGACAGCCAAACGTCTGCCCCCGGTTCCTTGACCGACAGCATGGACCCGGAATTGGCGCAGTGGGCGACCACCACGTCACCGTTGGCAAGTTCCACATCGGTCAAAAACCGCTTGTAACGCTTGATTAGTTTGCCGGGGATCAGGGGATCGGGAAATTTCATGGCCGGAATGTAGGCAACTGGAAAGTCTGTGGCAAGGGGAAGCTACGCGTCTGCTACCCAACCGGTCAGGTAGATGACCTGAAAGGTCGCCGGGATGCGTCCGTCTTCATCGCCAAATGTTTCCTGATAGGCAGCCATGGCGTGCATCATTGTGGTTCGTTGAGTGAACCCTTTGCGATTTTTCGCGACCGCGTTGGTTTCGCCCATGCCGCGCAGGTCGGCCAGCAGGCCCATGGGATGTTGGTAGGAAACGGTGATCGTCTCACTGTCGGCAACCGAACCGGTAAAGCCGGCCCTGGCCAGCAAATTGCCGCCATCGCGGACATCGGCAAAGGGCGATACGCGCGGGCTCAGGCCGCCCTCGCAGGCGGCCTCGGCAGCGGCCAGGGCGTGGCGCAGTTCTTTCAGGGTATCGCCGCCCAGCATTGCCGCCAGCAACAGGCCGCCGGGCTTGATGACGCGTTTTAGCTGGCTCAGGGCGCCGGGCAGATCATTGACCCAGTGCAGGCTCAGGTTGCTCAGCACCAGATCAAAACTGTCATCGGCGAAGGGCAGGAATTCTTCATCGGCAGCGGTCGCCAAGGGTCCGGCGGTGGCGGCCATGGCTTGCGACAGGTCGCAGGCAAACAGGGTTTCGATAGCGCCGCGCCCGTTCAGCCGCCGCCCCAGGCCGCCGTTGTGGCAGCCCAGATCCAGGGCCACGGGGAAAGACCGTTGGATATCGTCCAGCCGATCGGCCAGCTTTTCAGCCACGTCGGTGATCAGAAAATCGTGTTCACCGAAGCTTGCCGCCGCCCGGTCCCGGTGGCGACGCACGGTGCGGCGGTTGAAAATGAACATCGAGTCAGACATTGTAATGTTATGGCACAGACCACTTCATCGGTAAATTTCGCTGTCGCGCTCGATCTGTTGCTGCCGCCCCAGTGCCTGGGTTGTGGCGTGCTGGTCGAGACCACCGGCGGCTTGTGTGGCGAGTGCTGGTCGGCGATCACTTTTGTCGGCGACCCCGCCTGTGCCCGGTGTGGCCTGCCCTTTGAATTTGCCGATGCCCAGTCAAATTCGAAATTGCAGTGCGCCTCGTGCGTGCGTCAGCCAACCGTGTTTGCCCGCGCCCGCGCGGTGATGGCTTATGATGATGCCAGCCGACACCTGATTTTGGCCTTCAAACATGGCGACCGCACAGACGCCGCGCCGACCTATGCCCGCTGGATGGCCCGCGCCGGGGCGGATTTGCTCGATCAGGCCGACTTGATCGTGCCGGTTCCCCTGCATTGGTCGCGCCTGTTTTCACGGCGCTACAACCAGGCCGCTTTGCTGGCCCGTGAAATTGGCGCGATTGCGCGTAAAACTGTCGTTCCTGACGCGATGTGGCGGACCCGACGCACGCCATCGCAAGGGCGGCTCGGGGCCCTCGCCCGGCGGCGCAATGTGGGCGGAGCGTTCAAAGTACGACGGAAACATCTGACTCTGCTGGCCGGTCGCCGGGTGTTGCTGATCGATGATGTCATGACCACCGGGGCGACCGCCAACAGCTCCGCGCGAGCCCTGCTCCGCGCGGGGGCCGGGGCGGTCGATGTGCTCACCCTCAGCCGCGTGCTCAGGCCGTTTCCTGCATTGTAACGGGGGCTCGAAAATTCTATATTACGAGTCACTGGAAACTTTCCAGACAATGGAGATATGAAGATTGGCCGAGGTAGAAATATACACCACCCCGATTTGCGGCTTTTGTCAAAACGCCAAGTCGCTGCTGAAAAAAAAAGGCGTCGCCTTCACCGAATACAACGTCATGTTCGATGGTACCAAGCGGGGCGAAATGATTGATCGGTCCGGTGGTTCGACATCGGTGCCGCAAATATTTGTCGATGGCAAACATGTCGGCGGCTGCGATGATCTGTTCGATCTGGAATTCGACGACGAACTGGACCCGCTGCTGGGCCTGGCCTGACAATGAAATTTCGAGCCGCCTGTATTCAGACCAATACCGGCGCTGACGTGGCCGCCAATCTGGCCGCTGCCTGTGACCTGGTGCGCCGCGCCCGCGATGATGGGGCCGACCTGATTGCCTTGCCTGAAACCTGCAATGTGATGGAGTCAAACAAACAGAACCTGCTTTCCAAGGTCGGCCCGGAAGCCGATAACCCGGTGCTGCAAGCCTACAAAGACCTGGCCCGGCAAACCGGGGCCTGGATTTTGCTTGGTTCCCTCGTGATCAAGGATGATAAGGCCGAAAAAATGGCCAACCGGTCGTTCCTGATCGACAACGACGGAAGCGTGCGCGCCCGTTACGACAAGGTCCATATGTTCGATGTCAACCTGGGCGGTGCCGAAGATCACCGGGAATCGAACCACTATCAGGCCGGCACCGAGGCCGTCCTGGCGAGCACGCCCTGGTGCCAGCTTGGCATGACCATTTGTTATGATCTGCGGTTTGCCGATCAGTTTCGAATGCTCGCCCATGGCGGAGCCAAGGTGATCGCCACCCCCTCGGCCTTTACCCGCATCAGCGGCCAGGCCCATTGGCACATCCTGCAACGGGCCAGGGCGATTGAAACCGCGTGTTTCGTCATTGCCCCGGCCCAGTGCGGCGATCATCCCGGTAATCGACAGACTTATGGCCATTCGCTGATCATCGATCCCTGGGGCAATATATTGGCCGATGGCGGCGATCAACCGGGATTTATTGCCGCCCATATCGACCTGTCCCTGGTCGACCAGGCCCGCCGCAAAATTCCGGCACTGAGCCATGACCGGGAAACCGATTTGATCAAATATTCGTGACCCGCTAATATTTTGAAATCGTATATTGTCTTGGTATCGCGAGCGGGTTTTATTGATCATGAGGCGTGAAATGCGTGTGCTCGGGGGAGTATTATTTGTCGCCGCCTTGCTGGCGGCGCACCGGGAAAGCGTTCGTCAGGCTTTCCTGAGCATGTGGAAAAGTGAAGCCGGTAATAAATTGCTGGCGAAAGTTCCCCTGAAAGACGTGGTCGTCGCCTCTTCCGCTGATTATGAAATTCTAACGAAACTGGGTCCCGCAAGATTCTATCCACGGGATTGACGCTAAAGGTTCAAATGTCCGTTCGCAGAAAATTACTCGCTTTCAGCATATTCATCGCCCTGATCCTTGGCGGTTATGTGGTCTTGATCTGGTATCCTGGTGCCGAGCGACAGGCGATTCGCGACATCGAGGCCAATATTCACGACAAGCTGGCGATCACGACGGAAGTCCTGGTGCCGCTGATGATCAAGCGTCAGTATGCGGCCATTTACGAAGACCTGGACGCCATTTTGCAAAGACATAAAGATTGGCTGACACTGACATTATTCGACGATAGCGGACGCAAGATATACCCGCTTGTCGCGGTTGCCCGACCCGAAGACAGGGAATTGCGAATAATCGATCATGATATTGATTTTCGCGACAATCGGATGGGAAAACTTGTCCTGGTCGCCGATCTGGAACCTTCGCTGAACGGATTCAGAACCCGATTGCTTCGGCTTTCCGCCGTGCTGTCGATGATATTTGTGTTGTCGATGACGGTGATCATCTATTTCGTCGATGTTTTTGTCAGCGCGCCGGCCCTGAAGCTGGCCGACCTTGCCGATAAACTGGCCCAGGGCGATTATCACAGCCCGCTGCCCAAGACCGGCAATGATGAGCTGGGGAAACTGGCCCGGGCGTTCGATGATATGCGCCAGGCGGTGCTGGAAAAAACCGGAACGGTGCAGCAATTTGGCCAAATCATGGACGATTCGATCAACGAAATTTACCTGTTTGATCGAGAGACCCTCCTGTTCAATCATGTCAACAGGGCGGCGCGGGAGAATCTGCAATTCCTGATCGACGAAATACGCACCATGACGCCGGTCGATATCAAGCCTGAAATGACTAAAACTGAATTTCGCCATCTGATCGCGCCGTTGCTGTCAGGCGATGTCGGTAATATTTCCTTCACCACCAAACATCGCCGCAAAGACGGCAGCGATTACCCGGTCGAAATCAACTTGCAACTCTCCAAGGTGACAGACCCGCCGGTATTTGTCGCCGTCTCTCGGGACATTAGTGAACGCCTTGAAGCCGAGCGGAAAATGCGTCAAGCCAATGAAAACCTGGAAGCCCGGATTTATGACCGGACCCGCCAGTTGCGTCTGGAAATAGAAGAACGCAAGCGGGCTTTTGTCGGGCAGGAAATGGCCCGGGAAGAAGCCTACGCCGCCAGCCTGACCAAATCCGAGTTCATGGCCCATATGAGCCACGAACTGCGCTCCCCCCTGAACGCCATTATTGGCTTTACCGAGGCCATCAAATTCGAAGTGTTCGGCAAGATTCAGCCGCCCAAGTATGAAGAATACATCAATAATATTATGGTGTCCGGCCAGCATTTGCTGGAATTGATCAACGACATACTTGACCTTTCGGCAGTCGAAATCGGCAAACTGGAATTAACTGAACAGGAAGTCGATATCGAGCATGTATTTACCATCGTCGTCAGTATGCTCAGGCCACGGGCCGAACAAAAACGAATTCGTATCATTATTAATGTCCACCAACCGTTTCCGGGCCTGATCGCCGATGAACGCCGGATCAAACAGATCATGATCAATTTTGTATCCAATTCGATAAAATTTACCGAGAAAAAAGGAACCATTGAGTTGAATGCGCGGATGCGGGACGATGGCACGATGGCCCTTTCGGTGACAGATTCCGGAATTGGCATGAGCGAAGACGAGTTGAGCACCGCCCTGACCGAGTTTGGCCAGGTCCGGAAAAATTCGTCGCGGGCACATGAAGGTACCGGATTGGGGCTGCCGCTCAGTGCCGCCCTGGCAAAAGAACATGGCGGTGGCCTGGATATCGAAAGCGTGCCGGGTCAGGGCACCACCATAACGGCCTGGTTCCCGGCCAATCGCGTCATTCCCCTATAGCGGGCCCCTATAGCGGGCCCCTATAGCGGGTCCAGGGGCTGGGGCTCAGTTTCGGCGATGGCGCAGATGCGCTGAATGACACCGGGCAGGGGGCCTTTGTCGATGATCCCGCTTTCATAGGCAAGCACTTGCAAATGCCCGCCGACCCGTTCCAGCAATTCGCCGCTGATCAGCAGGTGATCGGGGTTGCGCGGGCGGGAAAAGCGTTCGTTGCCACGCCCGAAGGTCTCGTATATCAGCACGCCGCCGGGGTTCAATGCCGCTACCATGGGCCCAAGCAAAGGCCGAAACAGGTAGTTGCTGACGACAATGCCATCGAAGCGCCGTCCGGCCAGAAGCCCGGAAAAAATATCATCCCCCTGTTCCAGATCGGCCTCAATGATCTGGGCACCCTGCCGGTTTTCCAGGTTGCCGATGGCCGAGATATCCCGGTCCACAAACGTCACCTGATAGCCCCGATCCAGCAGATAGCGGCCATGCCGACCACCACCGCAGGCCAGATCGAGGACACTTCCGCCAGCCTCGATCAGGGGCGCGAAGCGGATGATCCACGGTGAAGGTTCGGTAATTTGCAGATGTCGGGGTTTTTCGGGGGTCATACAACCGTCATCGCATGGGCGGCCTTATTTGTCGCCTGTTAAGTTTATTGTCAGCAATTCGAGGTAGGGTGCTATGAATATCCTGGAGGTTGAATTCAATATGATCCTGTTTCGCCTGAAATGCTCCCGTGACCATGAATTTGAAGCCTGGTTCCGCAGTAGCGCGTCCTATAATGAACAGCTTGCCCATGGCGATATCGATTGCCCGGTGTGTGGCGATAAACATGTCGGCAAGGCCCCTATGGCGCCGCGCCTGTCCAGCAACTCGGCACTGGCGAAAAAGCACCCGACGGACAAAGGGTCGGAACAACGGGCCCGTGAAGTGGCCCGCCAAATTCTTGAAGCGACCGGAAAAATTCGCCAGGCCGTGGAAGAAAACTTCGAATACGTGGGCGAAGATTTCGCCGATGAAGCCAGGGCCATCCACTACGGCGACAGCGAACAGCGGGACATCTACGGCGAAGCCACGGAAAAAGAAGCGGTCGATCTGGACGACGAAGGCATCGCCGTCAGCCGCGTCCCCGGCCCAAACCGGCGGACGCGGTCTAAAAACTAAAACATTTCCGCTCCCCCTTTTAATAATATGGCATTTTTGCCCTATTATCTTCTGGACGATATGGCATTTTTGCCATATATATTATTCCTATGAACAGAAACGTGGCGCTCAAATTCATAAGGGCGGCAGCCAAAGCCAAGGGTCGGCAGGTGCGGCTCAATACGAAATCGGGCAAGGGAAGTCACGCGAAGCTTTACGTTGGCCAGGCGCGCACCACCATTCCGAACAAGGTTTCGCCGCTTTTGTTGAAAATCATTTTGAAGCAATTGGATTTAGAGGACTGATAAATGCGCAAATTGGAATACCCCTGTACCCTTGAAGAGGATCAGAAAGCCGGAGGTTTTGTGGCCTCGTTTTCAGACATCCCCGAGGCCCTTACCGGCGGTGAAACGGTTGCCGAAGCCCTGACAATGGCGGAGGACGCTTTGTCCGTGGCCCTGACCTTTTATCTGGAGGAGGACAAGGATATTCCGCTTCCCGGCAGTCGCAAGGCGAACCAATACCTGGTTTCGCCTTCGGCGCTGATGTCACTCAAGGTCGCCTTGCGCGAAGCCTTGAAGGAATCGGACAAACGGCCCGCCGACCTGGCCCGCATGATGAACCTGGATTTCAAGGGCGTTTCGCGTGTCCTGGACCCGAACCATGCGACCAAGTTGGCGACCCTGGAAGCGGCTCTCGGGGTGCTTGGCAAGCGTGTGCTGATCGCCACCGATGATATTGCCGCCTGATATTCGTCGTCACATCTGCTAAGTTTCCTTGATCGCCACCGCCAGATAATTGATATCCAGATCACTGGGCGAGAGCACCCATTGATCGGCCAGGGGGCGGTAGATCATGCCGGTCAGGTCGGTGATGTTGACCCCGTGCGGGCGCAATCCGCGCCCCAGTTCCGAGGGTTTGACAAACCTGGACCAGTCATGAGTGCCCATGGGCAGCCAGCGCAAAATGTATTCGGCGCCGATTTTGGCCAGGGCCAGGGCTTTCAGGGTGCGGTTGATGGTCGACAGAAACATGATGCCGCCCGGCTTTAACAGGGCGGTGCTGGCGCGCAGGAAAACATCCACATCGGCGACATGCTCGATCACTTCCATATTCAGCACGATATCGAAATCGGCCCCGGCAACCGTGGCCAGGTCTTCCGGCAGGACATGGCGATAATCGATGTCCAGACCGCTTTGGTCGGCATGGATACGGGCAACGGCTAAGTTCTTGTCGCCCGCATCAATACCGGTGACGCTGGCCCCCAGCCGGGTCAGGGGCTCGCATAACAAACCGCCGCCGCAGCCGATATCGAGTAGCCTGAGACCCGCCAAAGGCTCGGTGGCCAGGGGATCGCGGTCGAAATGAAGCGCCGCGTGGTCGCGGATATAGGCCATGCGTACCGGGTTGATCTGGTGTAAGGGGCGGAATTTTCCACGCGGGTCCCACCAGCTTTCGGCCATGGCGGTAAAGCGTTCGACATCTTCGGGCGATGCGGTGGTCGGGTCGGCGTGATTCATTTGTTTCGAACACTGTTCTTGTGGCCACGGTACCGGATGGCCGGGGTTGCGTTTTTTCAATGATATAGAGTATGAATACGCGCCCGTCGCCCCGCAACAGGTTCATGCAAAGAAAATCAGAAAACCCCGTGTGACGCTTCTTTGAAGCGGAGCCCACGCAGGGCGGAATCTGGGGTAATGGAATGGAGATTTTGGGACCCGGAGAAACATGGCGCGTATTGTTCAAAAATTTGGCGGCACGTCGGTCGGTGATATCGAGCGCATCAAAAACGTCGCGCTTAATATCAAGGCCGAGGTCGAAGCCGGTCATCAGATCGCCGTGGTCGTCTCGGCGATGTCCGGGGTAACCAACTCCCTGGTCGATTATGTCAGCCAGATCACCCGGATTTCAGACCGGCGCGAATACGACGTTGTGGTGGCATCGGGCGAACAGGTAACGTCCGGATTGCTGGCCCTCGCCTTGCAGGAAATTGGCGTGTCGGCGCGGTCGTGGCAGGGCTGGCAAATTCCCATCCGCACCGATAACGCCCATGGCAGGGCTCGTATTCTGGGCATCGACAACGATGCCATCGTCGCCAGCATGGCCGCCGGTAACGTCGCCGTGGTGCCCGGTTTTCAGGGCATCGCCGACAGTGGCCGGGTCGCCACCCTGGGCCGGGGCGGGTCCGATACCTCTGCCGTGGCCCTGGCCGCCGCCTTAAATGCGGACCGCTGTGATATCTATACGGACGTGGAAGGCATTTTCACCGCCGACCCGCGCATTGTCGCCAAGGCCCGTAAGCTCGATAAAATCACCTACGAAGAAATGCTCGAAATGGCCTCGGTCGGGGCCAAGGTGTTGCAGACCCGTGCCGTCGAAATCGCCATGAAACACGGGGTGCGCCTACAAGTGCTCTCGTCGTTTGCCGATAAACCCGGAACTCTTGTTGTAGATGAGGAAGAAGTCGTGGAACAGGAACTAGTCAGCGGCATCGCTTACAGCCGTGATGAAGCAAAAATCACCCTGATAAAAGTCGCCGACAGGCCCGGCGTCGCCGCCCGTATATTCGGCCCCCTGGCCGAGGCCAGCGTCAATGTGGATATGATCGTGCAGAACGTCTCCGACGATGGCAAGGCCACCGATCTGACCTTTACGGTGACCCGGGGCGACCTGGAACGGGCCGTACAGATTATTGAAGAAAACCGGGAAGACCTGGGTCATCAAGACCTGGTCGCCGATGCCGATGTGGTTAAAGTGTCGGTCATTGGGGTCGGTATGCGCTCTCACGCCGGGGTGGCCCAACGCATGTTCAAGTCGCTGGCCGATGAAGGCATTAATATCCAGGTTATTTCGACCTCGGAAATCAAAGTCAGCGTGCTCATTGCCGAAGCATACACCGAACGTGCCGTGCGCGCCCTGCACACGGTCTACGGCCTGGACAAGGATTAGATCATGAGCGCAACGGGCGAGCAAAAACTCGATGCCTTATGGCGGCGCGGCCGGGACTTCCTCGGCTGTCCTCATGCCATTCTGGGCGGCGCCATGTCCTGGTTGTCGGACCGCCACCTGGTCTCGGCCATTTCCAACGCCGGTGGCTTCGGCGTCATCGCCTGCGGATCC
>ENA-ORDP01001721-ORDP01001721.1-marine-sediment-metagenome-genome-assembly--contig:-NODE-1721-length-11585-cov-3.926279_pt1 | contig 11585 bp, 9 predicted proteins | sample MGYA00248627_ERZ508539 | MGnify/ENA primary metagenome ERZ508539 (study PRJEB26208, sample SAMN05571518) | marine sediment metagenome | biome: deep sea; feature: Hydrothermal vent; material...
TATCCCCTCGGCAACTGCGTCCTGCGTTGCCCTGCCCCTGGGGGAGAGGGAGTTACGGGCGGCAGTAGTGCCTTGTTAAAATTTGATCTTATCCACAAAACTTTTCACACCATCAATCCATGAACTGGCCTTGGGGCTGTGGTGGGTATGTTTTTCATCCAGTGATGACTGGAACTGATTCAGTAAATCTTTCTGCTGGCCGGTCAGTTTAACCGGGGTTTCCACCATCACCCGACACATCAGGTCACCGGTTGCACCGCCACGCACCTGTTTAACACCCTTGCCTCGCAAACGGAACACGCTGCCACTCTGGGTCTCGGCAGGTATCTTGAGTTTAACCTTGCCGCTCAGCGTGGGCACTTCCAGTTCACCGCCCAACGCTGCGGTAACAAAGCTGATGGGTACTTCGCTGTGCAGGTTGCTGTCTTCGCGGGTAAAGATCGAATGGGGCTTGACGTTGATCTCGACATACAAATCACCCGGTGGGCCGCCGTTTTCGCCGGCCTCGCCTTCACCCGACAGACGTATGCGGTCACCCACATCAACACCGGCCGGTACTTTAACCGACAGGGTTTTGGTTTCCTGTATACGCCCTTTACCATGACATTTTCCACACGGATCACTAATCATCTTGCCGGTACCATGACAACGCGGACAGGTCTGTTGCACCGAGAAGAACCCCTGCTGCATACGCACCTGCCCATGTCCACCACAGGTAGCACAGGTAGACGGTGAGCTGCCCTTGCGTGCGCCGGAGCCATCACATTCGCCACAGGCGGACATGCTTGGCACTTTAATCTTGACGGTGCTACCGGATACCGCATCTTCCAGATCCAGATCCAGCCGGTAGCGCAGGTCGGAACCACGATAGGCACGCTGGCCACCACCACCGCGGCTGCCACCGAATATATCGCTGAACACGTCACCAAAGACATCGCTGAAATTACCACCTGCAGCCGCGCCGCCAAAACCACCCCCGGCAGACTGGTCAACACCGGCATGCCCGAACTGGTCATAGGCTGCGCGTTTCTGCGCATCACTGAGGATGTCGTAAGCTTCTTTGGCTACCTTGAATTTTTCTTCGGCCTTGTCATCATCCGGATTGCGGTCCGGGTGATGCTTCATGGCCAGACGTTTGAATGCCTTTTTGATTTCTGCATCGGAGGCATTCTTTGCCACACCCAGTGTTTCGTAATAGTCCTGCTTTGCCATATCGTGTTTATTCGCCTGGTCACTGTTATGAATGTTCTATCCTTCAGACAGCACACAACGACAGACGGGAAACCCGGCTGTCGTTGTGTGGTGCGAGCCTGCCTGAGCAGGCCTTTATGCTAATTTACTTCTTGTCGTCTTTAACCTCTTCGAACTCGGCATCAACGACATCGTCAGCAGTGGCATTTTCAGATGGCTGCCCATCCTCTGCAGAACCCTCTGCTGCACCTGCTGCCGCGCCGGCTTCGGCCTGTTGTGCATAGGCGCGTTCTGCCAGTTTACCTGCTTTTTCGCTCAAGGCCCTGGTTTTGGCTTCGATCTCGTCCTTGTCTTCACCCTTCAGGGCTGTTTGCAGGTCTTCGATGGCTGCTTCGATTTCAGTCTTTTCATCGGCTTCCACTTTTTCTGCCAGGTCTTCCAGCGACTTTCTGGTTCCATGAATCAGGTTATCGGCCTGATTGCGCGCATCAACCAGCTCGTGGAACCTGGCATCTTCATCAGCATGCGCCTCGGCATCCTTGACCATGTTGTCGATTTCGTCATCAGACAAACCACTGGAGGCCTTGATGGTGATGGACTGTTCCTTGCCGGTCGCCTTGTCTTTCGCGGTGACGTGCAGGATACCATTGGCATCAATATCAAAGTTCACTTCAATCTGCGGTACACCACGCTGTAAAGGCGGTATGTCGGTCAGATCGAAACGACCCAGTGATTTATTGGCCGTTGACATTTCGCGCTCACCCTGCAGTACATGCACAGTCACCGCGTTCTGGTTGTCTTCTGCCGTTGAGAACACCTGGTTAGCCTTGGTCGGGATAGTGGTGTTCTTTTCGATCAACTTGGTCATTACGCCACCCAGGGTTTCAATACCCAGCGACAACGGTGTGACATCCAGTAACAGTACATCTTTAACTTCACCACCCAGCACACCACCCTGAATCGCAGCGCCCATTGCTACCGCTTCATCCGGATTCACATCACGGCGTGGTTCCTTGCCAAAGAATTCTTTTACTGTTTCCAGCACCTTGGGCATACGGCTCTGGCCACCCACAACAATGATGTCGTCAAGATCAGAAGCGGACAGGCCGGCATCCTTGAGTGCAATTTTGCATGGCTCCATTGAACGTACAATCAACTCTTCTACCAGCGACTCCAGCTTGGCGCGGGTAATCTTGATGTTCAGATGCTTGGGACCGGATGCATCAGCCGTGATATACGGCAGGTTCAGATCAGTCTGCTGGCTGGAAGACAGTTCAATCTTGGCCTTTTCAGCAGATTCTTTCAGGCGCTGCAGGGCCAGCGGATCATTGCGCAAATCAACACCCTGATCCTTTTTAAATTCATCTACCAGGTAATCGATCAGGCGCTGGTCAAAGTCTTCACCGCCGAGGAAGGTGTCACCATTAGTGGATAACACTTCGATCTGGTGTTCGCCGTCGATTTCAGCAATCTCGATGATAGAAATATCAAAGGTGCCGCCACCCAGGTCATAAACCGCCAGTTTGCGATCGCCTTCCTTCTTGTCCATACCAAAGGCCAGTGCGGCTGCGGTAGGCTCGTTGATAATACGTTTGACCTCCAGACCGGCAATCTTGCCCGCATCCTTGGTCGCCTGACGCTGTGAGTCATTGAAATAGGCCGGTACGGTGATGACCGCTTCGGTCACTTCTTCGCCCAGATAATCTTCGGCGGTCTTTTTCATCTTCTGCAATACACGTGCAGAGACTTCAGGCGCGGCCATTTTCTTGCCATTGGCCTCAACCCAGGCATCACCATTATCGGCCTTGACGATCTTGTAAGGCACCAGGTCGATATCTTTCTGTACTTCTTTATCGGTGAATTTGCGACCGATCAGGCGTTTTACCGCATACAGTGTGTTTTGCGGGTTGGTCACCGCCTGACGTTTGGCAGACTGCCCAACCAGTACTTCGTTGTCATCTGCGGTGAAGGCGACGATAGACGGAGTAGTACGGTCACCTTCGCTGTTTTCGATGACCTTGGGGCTGCCGCCTTCCATTACCGCAACACAAGAGTTGGTGGTACCCAGGTCTATGCCAATGATCTTACCCATTGTCTGTTATCTCCATTGTAATGTTCTAATTTATGTCGTTTAACTAATTACTGGACTATGTAAGGTCTTTAGGGGGTGTTTTCAAGCCTTTTCATCAATTTCTTGTGCCGAACCACCGTTTTCAACTGCCTTTGGCCCACCGGTAGAGACAATGACCAGTGCCGGACGAATCAATCGACCATTCAGGGTGTAGCCTTTTTGCACCACGGTCACCACGGTATTGTTGGGCGCATCCGTCATTTCCTGCATCGACATGGCCTGATGAAGCTCCGGATTAAATTTCTCTCCGGCCGGGTCTAGCGCAATGATGTCAAACTTCTCCAGCGTGCTGGTCAGCATTTTCAGGGTCAGCTCGGCGCCTTCCATCAGCTTGCCCGGGTCGATCTGCTCGCCACCGGCGGCCTGTATGCCCAGCTCCATGCTGTCGCGCACCGGTAACAACTCCAGTGCTATTTTCTCCAGCGCAAACTTGTGCGCATTAGCCAGATCACGCGCATTGCGTTTTTTAATGTTTTCCAGCTCGGCCTGCATATGCAGCAACTTGTTCCAGTTGTCATCGGCCTTGGCGCGCTCGTCTTCCAGCAAGCCCACTAATTCCTGGTGGTCTGGTGCAGCACCTGCCTCGGCTGCGGCACCCTCTTCCGTATCGGCTGGCGCTTGCACTACTTCTGATTCAGCATTAACTTCTGAATCTTTTTCCTTCTTAGTCATTTAGTTACCCTGGCTTGTTAATCTTGTTTGTAAACATAAATTCATGTTCATAATGGTTGCTGTTGTTGATATATGGGATTAAGTCCTGGAATTCAAGGCCGCGCCCAATACTTTTGCGGTGATATCAACAATAGGAATGACCTTGTCATAGGACATGCGGGTGGGGCCGATCACACCGAGCACCCCAACCACCTGGTTATCAACCGAATAAGGCGCGGTGACCACGCTGCAGTCACCCAGTACCTGATATCCGGATTCGTCGCCGATGTATATCTGTATGCCATCATTGTGCAGGCACTGGTCGAGCAGATGGATAATTTCCTGCTTCTGGTTAAACGCGGCGAATAAATTACGCAGATTATCGATATCCGATAGTTCCTCGAACTGCATCAGGTTGGTTTCGCCCGCCATCACCACGCTGTCTTCACGGCCGGCCTTGTTATCAAAGACCTTTTCAGCCATCTCGACTGCACGCGACATCAGGTTATTCATGTTTTCCTGTGCGCGCTGCATTTCGTCAATAATGCTCTGCCGCACAGTGGAGATATCGGCCCCGCTGAATTTCTCATTCAGGTAGTTAGCCACCTGTTGCAGTTCGCCTTCGCTGTACTCGCGGTTCAGTTCGATAACGCGGTTATGCACCTCCTGCTCATTGGTAACCAGTATCGCCAGCACCCGGGAGTCGGATAGCGATAAAAACTCAACATGACGCAAAGCAGTACGCTGCGGCCTGGGCACCATCACTACACCGGCCAGCCGGGTCAGACCAGACAGCATTTCCGACGCACTGGCGACCATAACCTGAGTGTCTTGTACTGCATTAAGTGTTTGCTGCATATCTTTGATTTTATTCTTGTTAACGCCTTCCATTGTCAGCAGGCTGTCAACAAAAAAACGAAACCCCTGATTGGTAGGCACGCGTCCGGCCGAAGTGTGCGGTGAGCTCACCAGCCCACAGTCTTCCAGATCAGCCATCACATTTCGAATGGTGGCCGAACTGACTTTCAGGTTGGCAGTCTGCGCCAGTGTTTTGGAACCGACTGGCTGTCCGTCGAGGATATACTGCTGCACCAGCGCCTTGAGTAACGCCTGGTCTCTCTCACTGAGTTCTTGTGGGGCTTTGTTTGACATCGGGTATGACGAGCAACTCACGCTATGGCTGGCACTCTTTATGGTAGAGTGCCAGCCTGGTAGCGTCAATGTTCTTTAAAGTACACGCGACCGGTACACGGCGCTTAACTTGGAGTCGTGCATGGCTCATGGTAACGTTGCCAGAACCTGTTAAGAATAGATAACAACATGAAGCAGCCTTTCAAAACAATCGGTCTGATCGGAAAATACGGCAACCCCGACGTGTCCGAAACCTTGCGGCTGATTTATGACGACCTGGTAAATCGTGATCTGACCGTTCTGCTTGATGAATCCTCTGCCAGCTTTACCCGGGACAACCCGCCACAACAGGTTACGCTGGATGAAATCGGTCAGCAGTGTGATCTGGCGATTATTGTTGGTGGCGATGGTACGCTGCTGCATGCGGCTCGTACGCTCAATCGCTACGACATCCCGATGATGGGAATCAATCTGGGGCGACTCGGCTTTCTGGTCGATATCTGCGCCGATGACATGCATAAGCAGCTCACAGATATCCTGTCTGGTGGCTATCTGGTCGATAGTCGCCTGTTATTGCACGTCGAGGTGCTACGTGATGGCCAATCAATCCTGTCCAGCGACGCACTGAATGATATTGTGTTACACAAACGCGAAATTGCCCGCATGATCGAGTTCCAGACCCGAATCGACGGCCAGCATGTCCACACCCAGCGTTCTGATGGCATGATCGTGGCCACCCCTACCGGCTCAACCGCCTATGCACTGTCGGGTGGCGGACCCATCGTACATCCACAGGTAGATGCGATGCTGATTGTGCCTATTTGTCCGCATACACTAAGCAACCGCCCTATCGTGGTACAGGCCGCCAGTTGCATTGAAATTGAGATTACCCATGGCGGTGAAAGCGAAGGACAACTTACCTGCGATGGCCAGGTCAATGTACGTCTGAACAGCGGTGATATCGTGCGCATCAATGCCAGCCCTCACCGCCTGCAACTGTTACACCCTGAAGATTATGATTATTTCGAGATTTTACGTGCCAAACTGGGCTGGGCAGGACATCATTAGGCCACACAGGCTGAGCCCGACTACCTGTCCGGTAACAAAATAGAACTAAAGAACTTCATTATGCTCACTTCAATTGAAATCCGACATTTTGCGATCGTAGAGCACGCCACCCTGTCGCTGGAGCGCGGTATGACGGCGCTCACCGGTGAAACCGGGGCAGGCAAGTCCATACTCGTTGATGCGCTGGGTCTTGCCCTGGGCGATCGCGCCGACAGCAATGTGATACGTCAGGACGCCGACCGCGCTGAAATCAGCCTGACTGTCGAAATCAACAAGCTGCCCGCTGCACAGGCCTGGCTACAACAACATGACCTGGATGACGATGGGCTGTGCATCATCCGACGTGTGATCACACGAGAAGGCCGCTCGCGCGGATATATCAATGGCCGCGCATCAACCATGCAGTCGCTCAAGGAGCTGGGTGAAATGCTGGTCGATATCCATGGCCAGCACGCCCACCAGTCATTATTGCAGCGAGACATCCAGCGCACCTTACTGGACGAGCATGCCGGTCTGGTTGAACAACTTTCCAGCCTGGCATCGCTATTCACACAATGGAAAGATAAAACCGAACGCCTGCAGCGACTACGCAGCGATAGCAGTGACCGCCTGCAACGGCTGGATATGCTGCGTTACCAGGTAAAAGAGCTGTCAGAACTGGATCTGCAGGAAAATGAATGGGACACGCTCAATAATGAACACAACCGACTGGCCCATGCCAGTGAGCTTAAACAAAGCACCGAACAGGCACTGACTCTGCTCTACGAGATGGATCAGGGCAGCGTTCAGCAGCGCCTGGAAACACTGGCCGGTGACTTGTCACGACACAGCGCCATGGATGCGGACCTGAAACCGGTGGTAAGCCTGCTCAACGATGCGGCCATCCAGGTCAATGAGGCGGTGAATGAATTGCGCCACTACCATGACCGGCTGGATATGGACCCGGCACGTCTGCAATGGCTGGATCAACGCCTAGGCGCGATTCATGAACTGGCGCGTAAGCACCATTGCGAACCCGGCCAGCTGCTACAACGTCAACAGGAGCTGATCACCGAGCTGGACGAGATCGACCAGGGTGATGCCGCACTGGAACAGCTGGAAAGCGAAATCAGTGAGCTGGAAAAGGCGTACGACCAGCTGGCGCAGGAGATCGGTCAGCGCAGGCGCAAGGCAGCCCGCTCATTCAGCAAGGCGGTCACGGCTGAATTACGCCAGCTGGGTATGCCTGAGGCCCAATTTGACATCGCAATCGATGATCTTGACCCACCCCAACGCACTGCCCACGGCACCCAGACCATTGAATTTCGCGTGTGCGCCAATCCGGGACAGACCCTGCAGGCCATCAGCCGCGTCGCCTCGGGTGGTGAGCTATCGCGTATCAGCCTGGCCATACAGGTGATCGCCGCAGATAACACCCATATTCCGACCCTGATCTATGATGAGGTGGACAGCGGTATTGGCGGGGCAATTGCCGAGGTTGTCGGTCGCCGCCTGCGCAGCCTGGGTAAATCACATCAGGTTTTATGTGTGACTCACCTGCCACAGGTCGCCTCCATGGCACACCAGCATCTACAGGTGAGCAAATCGAGCAAGGACAAACAGACACGTACCCGCATACATCCGCTGGATCACGATCACCGTATTGACGAGATCGCACGTATGCTAGGCGGCATGGAAATCACCGCCCAAAGCCGTGCTCATGCCAGGGAAATGATCGCGCTCGCAGAAGCTTAACCGAAAGAATACTTGCCGAAAATTAATCTTTCAGGGTCTGGCACTGCTCGCAAATACCATAGATATACAGCACATGGTCGGTCATTTTATATCCGGCACGCTCAGCAATCGTATGCTGAAGCTGCTCAATGGTCTCATCAACAAACTCGTCAACCTTGCCGCAGCGTACGCACAGGATATGGTCATGGTGCGCGCCCTGATTAAGCTCAAACACCGAGTGACCACTGTCAAAGTGGTGGCGCGACACCAGGCCAGCCGATTCGAACTGGGTTAACACCCGGTAAACCGTGGCCAGACCAATGTCTTCGCCCTCTTCTATCAGGTTTTTGTACACATCTTCCGCACTAAAATGACGACGTGCATTTTTTTCGAGTATCTCGAGGATCTTGACCCTGGGCAGCGTAACCTTGAGGCCTGCCTTTTTAATGTCACTGGATTCCACAATAGTATTTCCATAACCGTAGTAGTCAGAAGGTGAGAACATGCGTTATCATTGCCACGTTGTACGTGCGGATAATGCAAATGAAAAAGCTTCTCATTACTATTATATTCCCGGTCATGCTATTTGTCACCGGTTGCAGCCTGCTGCCCAAACCCCATCGGATCGATATCCAGCAGGGCAATATCATCTCTCAGGATGACATCAATCAATTAAAAGTAGGAATGAGCAAAAAACAGGTGCTTTTTATCATGGGCACGCCCGTTATCCAGGATCCGTTTCATCAAGCCCGCTGGGATTATTACTACAGTCTTGAGCGCGGCCGCGTCCCGGAACCGACCAATCACGTCACTCTGACCTTTCTCAGCGACCAGCTGATCACGATCAATGGTGATATGCAACCCGTACTGCAGACCGGCACAGAAGATAAATCTAAACGCAGCAACGTTATTACCATCATACCGAAAGAGGCAAAAGTGGGTATTTCGGCCCTGATCAACTCGATGGTCAACTCGGTCAGGAGCGATGATGCAAAATCAGGCGCCCAGCCTAAAACCATCACCAAACCTCAGGCCCCCTCTGTACCTGGACAGAAAAAGGATAAATCCGGTGGGTTTTTTGACTCGTTCATCAATTTCTTTAAAGGCGACAGCAGCAACAAACAGGAAGCGACCGTCTCGCCTACTGAGTCAGCATCCGATGAGCAGGGTCCATCTGCTCTGGAACAATCTGTGCCTGGTTTAAATCTGGATTCCTTTATCCATTCTGGCTCGGAAGAAAATAATCGTGAAACAGAACCTGCTGCCATCCCGGGTGAACCGGCGACCGAAGAAGTACCAGAAGAGCAGCAAGATAGTGACACAACTCAGGATTCGCCGGACACACCCACTGAGGAACAGCCTGCCAAACCGGGGCAATCCTGGACAGACATGAATCTGGACTCCTTCATCAAGCCCTACTCCGATGACAAGGAAGCCGACGAGTCACACGATAGCAACACTACGGAGTAGCCGTCCTCACCAGGCGGCGACCGGTTGCGGGCTATTTCTTCTCGTGGTGGCCGCCAAACTGGTAGCGCATAGCTGACAGCAGGCGGTTGGCAAAGTCTGCCTCGCCCTGTGAAGAAAATCGATCGAACAGCGCTGCGGTCAATACATTGGCAGGCGTACCTGTCTCAATGGCCGCTATACTGGTCCAGCGACCCTCGCCCGAATCGGACACCCGGCCGGAAAAGTTATCCAGCTCTGGATCATCGCGTAGCGAAATAGCGATCAGGTCCAGCAACCACGAAGCCACCACACTGCCACGCCGCCACACCTCAGCCACTTCAGCCGTATCGATATCGTACTGGTAATGTTCCGGGTTTTGCAGTGGAGAGGTTTCCGCATCGGCCTGCTGATCCTGCTTGCCGATGTTGGCATGCTTAAGGATATTCATGCCTTCTGAAAAAGCGGCCATCATGCCGTATTCGATGCCATTATGAACCATTTTCACAAAATGTCCGGCACCATTGGCACCACAATGTAAATAGCCCAGCTCAGAACGGGACGGTTCACCACTACGCCCGGCGGTACGCTCAATATCACCGACGCCAGGGGCGATGGTTTTGAACAAAGGGTCCAGATGGTTGACCACCTCATCCTCACCGCCGATCATCAGGCAATAACCTCGCGCCAGTCCCCATACCCCGCCACTGGTGCCCACATCCACATAATGCAGGCCTTTACGGCTGAGCTTTTTGGCCTGAGCAATATCATCCTTGTAATAAGAGTTACCGCCATCAATGATGATGTCACCGTCCTGCATCAGGCCGGCAAGCTCTTCCACCACCGTATCAACCACCGCTGCCGGCACCATGATCCAGACCACTCTGGGTAATTCAAGCTTGCTGACAAAGTCAGCCAGGTCAGAAGCACCGGTGGCACCCTCTTTCTCCAGCGTGGTGACCGCCTCGGGGCTGCTGTCATATACCACACTGGTGTGCCCATCATTCATTAACCGACGTACTATGTTGGCGCCCATGCGCCCCAGACCCAGCATACCTAATTGCATCACAGACTCCTGTTCAGACTTGTATGCGTTCTATCCTAGTCCTGATAGGTTAATGCAACAACCACACATGCATAGATGATTATTTAACACCCTGCACGGTCACATGCCATTGACTCACACCATGCCATGCGGGACTATCAGACCATATGCCTACAGTTGTTAACATGAGCTGCACCAGAGAGGAATACTATTGAAGGTCATTGCGGGCGATATTGGTGGTACCAAAACATCACTGGCACTGTTTGACGTCAGCGGCACCAAACCGGACATGCTGGTTATGGAAACCTGGCCCAGTCAGGACTATGCATCCCTGGACGACATTATTAAGCTATTTATCAGCACCCGGCCCGGTACTTATGAGTATGCCTGCTTTGGCGTTGCCGGTCCGGTACGCAACGGCATCAGTCAAACCACCAATCTACCCTGGCATATCGATGCACAAAAGCTGGCGCAAACAGCAGGGGTTCGCCGGGCCTGGTTACTGAATGATCTGGAGGCAAATGCCTGGGGCATTAACGCACTGGATGATGAGGATTTCTGTATCCTTAATGAAGGGCAACCCGATGCTTACGGTAACGCCTGTGTCATTGCCGCCGGCACCGGGCTTGGGCAGGCCGGCATCACGATGGATGGCCAGCATCTGCGACCTTTTGCATCAGAAGGCGGACACGCAGACTTTGCGCCGCAAACTGAAATGGACATTGCATTACTGCGCTACCTGCAACAACGTTATGGCCATGTAAGCTGGGAACGCGTGGTATCCGGTATGGGGCTGGTTAATATCCATGAATTTCTTCACGCTCACTATGGCACCGAACCACCACGCTGGCTGGTCGATGAAATGGCTAAAGAAGACAAGGCCGCCGCTATTTCAAAGGGTGCGCAGTCAGGTCAATGTGAGATCTGCAGTGAAACCCTTGATATGTTTGCACGACTGTATGGTGCCGAAGCCGGTAACCAGGCGTTGAAGATCATGGCCACCGGCGGCGTTTATATCGGTGGTGGCATTGCACCTAAAATTCTCGACAATCTCAGAGAACCTGCCTTCATGCAAGGATTCTGTGGCAAAGGGCGTATGCAATCCCTTATGCAAAGCATGCCGGTAAAGGTGATTTTGAATGACCGCACTGCGCTATACGGACCAGCGGTGTATGCGGCTACTCTTTTGAATCAGTCTGACAAATCAAT
>ENA-ORDP01001722-ORDP01001722.1-marine-sediment-metagenome-genome-assembly--contig:-NODE-1722-length-11582-cov-11.755617_pt1 | contig 11582 bp, 13 predicted proteins | sample MGYA00248627_ERZ508539 | MGnify/ENA primary metagenome ERZ508539 (study PRJEB26208, sample SAMN05571518) | marine sediment metagenome | biome: deep sea; feature: Hydrothermal vent; material...
TGTTTTGCAAGAACAAAATAGCTGAAGAATCGACTGCACGCTTATATCCGGCTTCGTGAAAGAATTTCTATTTAACAGTTTTGTGCGAATGAATTCGCACCTACATTTTCCCATTCAGCTTCCATTCAGCCCCCAAGTCGTATTCTTTCTCCATGGTCAGAAAAACTGATCGTTTGTAAATCAAAAGGAGAATGAAAATGAAATACGCTACTTTAAAAATTCTTGCTGTATTTTCTGCTATCGTGATTGTATCGCCTGCCAGGGCAGACTATCAGGAAAGTAGTGATACCTATTATGATCAGGCTAAGGTGCTCTCTGCTGTGCCTGTTTATCAAACCGTGAGTGTTAGTACACCGCGCCGGGAATGCCGTCAGGTACCGGCTGCATACCCTGGTCGAGGACATGCCGGCAATCCTTACAAATCCGCTACACCGATTGTACTTGGTAGTATCGTAGGTGCCGCTATCGGTAATCGGTTCGGACAGGGTACCGGCAAGACTGTGGGTACCATTGCAGGGGGCATACTTGGGGGGTCTGTTGCACGTGATGCTCAGTATCGATACGGTAATCAGTCGCGTGGGCATGCTTATGGACACTCTACCGTGCGCACAACGACACGCTGTGACACCTATGAGGATTACCATAATGAAAAAAGGATTGGCGGCTATCAGGTAAAATACCGTTATAATGGCCGTGTTTATCAGACCCGGACTGATACTGACCCGGGTAAGAGGATGCAGGTAAGGGTTAGTGTAGTGCCTGCTGAATATTAAGTCCGTCATTGCACCCTTCGGGCATTTCCTGCAGGATGGCTCTAGCCATCCTTGCGGTCACGAGCACCGTAGAGCGGCAATCTCATGATGTATATTCAGCCGTCAGGAGATTGCTTCGTCACTTCTCTACTCGCAATGACGGTAGTTAAAAGCCTGGAGTTACGATGCGACTGCTGAGAAATGTTTTTATTATCATGATACTGATTTCATTTCAGCTGGCCGTCGCTGGTAAGCGTCAGTATTATACAATCGATGAGATGGCATCCCGGATACAGAAGCAAACTGGTGCACAGATTCTCTCGGCAAATATACAACAGACAAAACGGGGAAAGATCTACCGTTTCAAGGTAAATAAGAAAGGCCGTGTCAGGGTATTGCTGATGCGGCCTGATGGGACACGTATCAATCGGAGATAGTAGATCTGATGCGTATCCTTATCATAGAAGATGAAAAGAACCTGCGTGAGCAGTTACTTATGCGGTTACAGGGGCAGGGCTACGCCGTGGATGCAGCGAGTGATGGTGAAGAAGGTCTTTTTCTGGCGATGGAACATCCATTCGATGCCGCTGTCATTGACCTGGGCTTGCCAAAACTGTCTGGTATTGAAGTTATCAGGCAGCTTCGCAGCCAGGGTTCAGTATTGCCAATTCTGATACTGACCGCGCGCTCGCGCTGGGAAGAAAAAGTAGAGGGGCTGGAAGCAGGTGGTGATGATTACCTTGCCAAACCCTTCCATATCGAAGAGTTGCAGGCACGATTACGTGCGTTAATCCGTCGTTCTGTGGGCAGTGGCGACAGTGAGATGCGATGCGGCCCGATCACCTTAAATACACGTAAACAGTCCATAACAGTGGATGGAAAAGAACTCGAGCTGACTGCCTATGAATACAAGGTGATCGAGTATCTCATGTTGCACGCGGGTGAAGTGGTCTCCAAGACGCTGTTGACAGAGCATATTTACGATCAGGACTTTGATCTCGACAGTAATGTCATTGAGGTGTTCATCGGCCGCTTGCGCAAGAAGCTTGACCCCGAAAATATTTACAAACCTATCGAGACATTACGTGGAAGGGGATACCGTTTCACGCTTAGCAGTGAATCCTGGCAGTGAATTTTGAACAGGGCTTCTTTACAAACACGTCTATTACTTACAGCCTCAATCATATTGACTGTCTTTCTGGGTCTGACAGGCACAGCGTTGTTTCAGGCCTTCCAGAGCAGTTCTGAACGAGCAGAGCAGGGAAAACTGGAAGGGCAGTTATATGGCTTGCTGGGTGCAGCTGAGCTTAATTCAGCGGGGAAACTGGTGATGGCATCCGATCTTGCGGAGCCACGATTTTCCCTTCCTGAATCCGGGCTGGTTGCTGAAATAATCGATGATCAGGGCAAGTCTATCTGGCAATCTGTTTCTACTCTTGGAATGAAGCTACCGACGCAGAAAGTTTTAGGCGTCGATGAATCCCGTTTTCAGCGACTACCGGTAAACGATAATGCATGGTTTAGTTTCAGCTACGGCATTGCCTGGGTTGATGAACAGGGCAAAGAACATCGCTACAGTTTCAGGGTGATGGAAAGCCCGCAGGCCTTTAACCAACAGGCCGAGCAATTTCGCAGGACGCTAATCGTCTGGTTAACGGCTGCTGCTCTGATATTACTGGTAGTACAGGTGATGATATTGCGCTGGAGCCTGCGGCCGCTACGGCGTATTGAAGCTGAAGTTCATCAGGTCGAAAGAGGCGAGCGGGAACAATTGACAGAAAATTATCCCAGAGAACTCAACGGGCTTGCCGCCAGCTTAAATTTATTGCTGGTCAATGAACGGCGCCATTTGCAACGTTATAGAAATACTCTTGCCGACCTGGCACACAGTATAAAGACGCCACTGGCGGTATTGCGTGGTGTGGCAGATTCATCCACCGACAAAGATGGCAACCGGCACGTGATTGAGGAGGAAGTCGGCAGGATGGATAACATTGTTGAATATCAATTGCAGAAAGCAGCGACAGCAGGGAGTACGAGTCTAACATCTGGTATTGCCATATTGCCGGTAGCAGAGCGTTTGATAACCTCTTTGCAAAAAGTCTATCGAGATAAATCTATTTCCTACACCGTGGTAATTGATAAGAAAGCAACTTTCAGAGGCGAGAAAGGTGACCTGATGGAAGTCATCGGCAACCTGCTGGACAATGCCAGCAAATGGTGCAAGTCTAGGGTGTCGTTTACGGTTAAAACATTAAAATCAGAAACAGCTACACAAGATAGACACTCATTTATCATCGAGGATGATGGGCCGGGCATGGCAGAAGATCAACTGGGAAAATTATTACAGCGCGGTGCAAGAGGAGATGTGCAAACGCCGGGGCATGGGATTGGTCTGGCAGTAGTCAGGGAGATTATTGAGGCTTATGGGGGTGAATTGGCGATCGCACGGTCGGAGATGGGAGGGGCCAGGGTTGAGGTGATGATTTAAGGAGGAAAGAAGAAAGCTTAAAGGAAGTATGCAGTCATTAATGGTTTTCATCTTTGATGGCAATAAAAAACCTGGCACTAAGCCAGGTTTATTCGGTTACACAATGGTTTTTTATTTATGCTACTAGTTCGCCTTTCATCAGGCTAAAGGCCTTTTTCTCAATCTGACGAATACGTTCAGCCGAAACCCCATACTTGTCAGCCAGCTCAGTCAGAGTGGTCTTTTTGTCGGCTGGGTTCAACCAGCGCTGCTGGACGATGTCCTGGCTGCGCTCATCAAGTTGTGCCAGAGCTGCACTCAGTTTTTCGTGATTACTAATGGTGGCGGTATCCTTTTCATACAGGTTCTCCGGATTGTAACGATTGTCCGCAAGATAGCCTGCTGGTGCAATATAAGCGGTATCGTCATCGATATCCGAGCCCATATCAAAAGCGACATCGGTACCGCTCATGCGAGATTCCATTTCCTGTACCGTCTTTTCAGGCACATCAAGATTGTCAGACAGAGTCTTTACGTCGTCCGGGTTCATCCAGCCCAGGCGTTTGCGGCTCTTGCGCAGGTTGAAAAACAGTTTGCGCTGCGCCTTGGTGGTAGCAACTTTGACGATGCGCCAGTTTTTCAACACATAGTCATAGATCTCAGAACGAATCCAGTGCATGGCAAATGATACCAGGCGGACACCGCGATCCGGGTCATAATTCTTTACAGCCTTCATCAGGCCGATGTTGCCTTCCTGGATCAGGTCAGCCAGTGGTAGTCCGTATCCGGTAAATCCCCTGGCAGTACGAACGACAAAACGCATGTGAGAATAGATCAGCTGTCGTGCAGCATCGAGATCTTCCTCGTTGCGATATCGTGTAGCCAGTGATTTTTCTTCATCGGCAGTCAACATGGGCGCTGCATTAACAGTCTGGAGAAAACTCGACAGACCGACATCGACTGGTACAGCCGAAATAACTGGTAGCCTCTTATGCATGGATTTAACCTCCCAAAACAATGTATAGGTATATTTTAGCACTCATAATATTTGAGTGCCAATTTCAACAAAAGTTCAATGGTTTTTGTTGTTGTAAGTTGTTGATTTAGCAGGGCTCAGGTTTCAAGGGAAAGGAGGAAAGAGGAAAGAAAATGGGTTGCGATTTTGAATTTCCTTTTCCTCTGCTTTTAAAGGTGCCATCGCGGTGAATGTCCGTAATCCGTGAATCCTAAACCGGTCAGTACCGCCCTTTACCCGGCTCAAACTGCCTGAGGTAAACACCCACGGTAACTCTGGCCGACAACCAGCCAAGCAGTGCACCGCTACTGGTTAATATCAATGATGGTAGGAGTTGCAGGGGATCCAGGCCAAAACTGATGCTGTACAAAGATGACAAAGAGCTGGCGGGTTTACTGATGAAGGAAAAAAGTAGAAAGATTACCAGCAGGGCAAGCAGACCACCGAACAGGCCCTGTAGCATGCCGGAATAGAGGAAGGAGCGGCGCACAAAGGCATCTGTACCACCGATTAGTTTAATGATACGAATTTCCTCCTGCCGGTTTACGATTGCCAGGCGTATGGTGTTACCGATGACCAGGAAAACTCCCAGGCCGAGGATAATGGCAATGACCCAGACAGCACGGGTAGCAAGCTCCAGAAATGCGGTCAGTCGTTTTATCCATTCGAGATCAAACTGCGACAGCTCCACTGGTTCCAGTTTTCCCAGTTCATTGATGAGGCCTGCCAGTTTTTCCGGCGAGCGCGCCACCCGGTCCTCCGGATAGGCCAGTAACACAACCGGCAAAGGGTTATCAGACAGGGAATTCAGCGCATCTTTCAGACCGGATCTTAATTTAAATTCTTCCATTGCCTGATCAGGGGTGATCATCTCTATATATTTTATATCGGGATGCTGTGCAAGAGACTGTTGTAGATCTTTTGCCTGCTTGATGCTTATATCAGGAGAGAGGAAGAGTGAGATTTTTGCTCCATGTTCAAACTCCGCCGTAAATTTATGGATGTTTTCCAGCGTGGCAAACATAGCGCCTGGCAACGCCAGTGCAATGCCAATTACCGAGATACTAAGAACACTTGAGAATGAGTTGCGGCTCAGGTCGCCAAGTGAGCCGACTAGAGTCTGCAGGTGTCGTGTTAGCCAGACGATCATGGTTGTGCAGCATTCGTCTGTTGGGTCATACGGCCATCCACCAGGGTCAGGCTGCGTTTGCCAAGACGTTTGATATGACGTAGGTCATGGGTGGCGACCAGTACGGTTACACCATGATAATTAAAGTCATGAAACAGGTCGAAAATTTCATCTGAAAGACCGGAATCAAGGTTTCCCGTTGGTTCATCTGCTACCAGCAGGCTGGGTCGGTTCACCACAGCCCGGGCTATGCCGACACGCTGTTGTTCTCCCCCGGATAAGGTGATGGGTTTAGCCTGGTCGTGGTTTAGCAAGCCGACTTTGTCCAGTGCTGCATGGACACGGCGACGCAGATCGCGAGGGTGGAAGCCGCTGACGATTAAGGGCAGGGCAACATTATCAAAGACACTGAGATTATAGAGTAATTTGTGATCCTGAAAAACCATTCCAATCTGGCGCCTGAAATAGGGTATGGTGCGCCGCTTAAGGCGCCCCAGATTTTGTCCGTTTACGATGACCTGTCCGCTTGTTGCGTGTTCTATCAGGGTAACCAGCCGTAACAGTGTGCTTTTGCCAGCACCGGAATGTCCGGTAAGAAAGACCATCTCACCTTTATTTATTACAAAAGTGACATCACGCAGGGCTTCATGGCCTTCCGGATAGCGTTTTGAGACCTTGCTGAATTCAATCAGCATAAGTGTAGTGTTTCATAGTATTTAACGATTAAGCGTGACGAGAAACCGTTAGCTAGAAGGCAGATTTTGTAGCGAATGGTTGCTCCCTTTGCAAGGAACCTAACGCCGTAGATGACGGTTTTTCGCCGCGCCCGAAGGGAGGCCCACAAATGGCTCAATACGGCGTTGCAGCTCTTGCCAGGGGAATAACCATTGCCTGCAAACTGCGCCTTGTCTTGAACCATTTGTGAGCCTCTTAATCGTTAAATACTATGAAACACTACACTATAGTGTGTCGCGATTGAACAGGGCGCGGACAAAATCCCCGGCATTGAACTGGCGCAGATCATCAATCCCTTCACCAATTCCAATATAGCGTATGGGTAGTTTTGTTTGTTCAGCAATTGCGATAATAACACCGCCCTTTGCCGTACCATCGAGCTTGGTCAGGCAAAGACCACTGACATTGACACATTCATTAAAACCTTGCAGCTGATGGATGGCGTTCTGGCCGATGCCAGCATCCAGCACAAGCAGGACCTCATGTGGTGCACCGGTTATTTTTTTACCGGTTATGCGGTAGATTTTTTCCAGTTCCTGCATCAGGTCGCCGGATGTATGCTGGCGTCCTGCGGTATCGATAATAACAATATCGCTGCTGCGAGAGATGGCAGACTCCAGCGCATCATGAACAACGGCAGCGGCATCCGCACCGGGTTGCTGAGCGATGACATGAACCTGGCTACGCTCGCCCCATATTTTTAACTGTTCACTGGCCGCTGCACGGAAGGTATCTCCTGCTGCAAGCAGGACAGACTTACCCTGTTGTACCAGCTGTGCGGTAATCTTGCCGATGGAAGTAGTTTTACCGGCACCGTTAATGCCGATCACCAGAATAACAAATGGTTTTGTAGTCTCTGGAATCTCAAGTGGTACTTCAACCGGCTGCATGATTTCAAGGATGATCTCTTCCAGTGCAGGGTAAAGTGCGCCGGCATCCGTTATACGGTCGCGGCGGATGATGCTGTTCAGCCTTTGCATGATTTTCATGCTGGTTTCTACACCGACATCGGCTAGAATAAGCAGTTCTTCCAGTTCATCGAGTGTTTGCTGGTCGATCTTTTTCCCAGCGCCAAACAGACCCGAGAGACCACCTGACAGGGACTGCCGCGTGCGTGACAGGCTGTCGCGTAGACGCGAGAATAATTTGGGCTTGTTATCGTCTATGGTACGATCCTCCGAATACATAGGGCACCACAATAAATTCTGGTGCCCTATATCGTACCATTCCCGGCAATGTTGAATGAAGGTAATAAGAGTGTTTCACACTGACTATATTGATTTATTTTAAGGAAATAGAAATGACAGGGCAATCTCCGAAAAGAGTCGTGAATTATTTTGTTATCGCATTTATTGCGCTATATGTCTCCGCCGCTACCGCATCAGAAAGTACCGGTGTAACAGAGACATTACTGGATAATGGGATGAAAATTCTGATTAAGCCGGATCACCGGGCTCCGGTTGTTGTGGCTCAGGTCTGGTATAGAATTGGAAGCAGTTATGAGCCGGAGGGTATAACCGGTGTGTCCCACGTGCTTGAGCATATGATGTTCAAAGGTACAAAACGATACGGTAAAGGCGAGTTCAGTCGAATTATCGCAGAAAATGGTGGCCGAGAAAATGCCTTTACAGGCAGAGATTACACCGCCTATTTTCAGACACTGGAGAAAAGTCGGCTGGCCATCAGTATGGAACTTGAGTCAGATCGAATGCGGGGCATGCTGCTGGATGAGAATGAATTCGCCAAAGAATTGCAGGTGGTCATCGAAGAGCGTCGTATGCGTACCGAAGATAAAGCTGAAAGTAAGGTCTATGAAAAATTTAATGAAGCCGCCTTTCCGGGGCACCCTTACGGCAGGCCAGTCATTGGCTGGATGCGTGACCTGAAAAAACTAAAAGTTGCCGATTTGCAAAAGTGGTATCAGCGCTACTATTCACCGGCAAATGCAATCCTCGTCGTGGTGGGTGATGTAAAGCCGGATGAAGTGATCGCCATGGCAAAAAAGTATTTCGGACCGATAAAAGGCCCTAAAGTCGAAACGCCGCAACAATTTAAAGTAGCAAAGCAGATAGCTACTAAAAGAATCTCCGTTAAGGCTCCGGCCAACCTGCCGTATGTCATCCTTGGTTTTCATGTCCCGGCGGTTGCTGACAGGCCGAAGCACGAATGGGAACCTTATGCCCTTGAGTTGTTGTCGGCTATTCTGGATGGTGGCAATGCTGCACGCTTTGCAGATCAACTCATTCGTGGGCAGCAGGTCGCCACAACGGTTAGCGCTTCATATGATCCATTTGCGCGGCTTGCAGGATACTTCCTTATCGACGGTAATCCAGCCCGCAGGACAGACATAGTACAACTGGAAAAAGCGATACTTGAACAACTTAAACAGCTCAAGGAAAAACCGGTTAGTAATAAGGAGCTGCAGAGAGTCAAAGCGCAGGTGATCGCTGCCGATGTTTACGAACGCGATTCGGTATTCTATCAGGGGATGAAGCTGGGCCTTCTGGAGACCACGCTTAATGACTGGCACCTGGTTGAAAGCCATGTAAAAAGACTGCGCGCGGTTACGGCTGAGCAGATAATGTCAGTCGCTAAAAAGTATTTTATACCAGAAAATATGACTGTAGCTGTGCTGGATCCTCAGCCTATACCGACAGATAAGCCGGCAAGAAAGTCAGTAAGTGAGGAGCAGCAGAATGCGAACTAAAGCGATCAAATATTTTATTCTGATATTGGTTTTCCCCGTTATTGCATCAGCGGCACCAAAAATTGAGCATTGGGTCACTGACAACGGCGCACGCGTTTACTTTATAGAGACCCACGCGCTACCGATGGTCGACATAAATATGGTTTTCAATGCTGCCAGTGCTCGTGAGCCAGCAGATAAACAGGGCCTGGCGATGCTGACCAGTGACATGCTGCTGGAAGGAAGTGCTGATCTGGATAGCAAGGCGGTTGCAGAAGGCTTTGAAGACAGGGGGGCAGAAATTAGTACCAGCAGTCTCAGGGATATGGCTACGGTCAGTTTACGCAGCCTGTCGGGAAAGGAATACCTTGAGCCGGTAGTCGAGTTACTGGCAAAAGTGATTGCCGATCCAAAATTTCCTGAAAAAAATCTTGAGAGAGAAAAGGCACGTTCCCTGCAATCGCTGGACTATAGCCTGCAACAACCTGCCACGGTTGCTAAGCGTAGACTCTATGAGTTGCTCTATCGTGGTCATCCCTATGCAAACCATCCATCGGGCACGTACGAGAGTATCAAGTCCATCCGCAGAGCAGATTTACAGGATTTTTATAAGCAGTTCTATGTTGCTAGCAATATGGTGATTGCACTGGTCGGTGATCTTAGCCTGGTGCAGGCAAAGCAACTGGCTAAACGGTTAAGTAAGCCATTAAAAAAAGGCATGCCAGCAGGTTCATTGCCTGATGTTGCACCCATTAAGGGGGGCGAATACCGTATCGAGTTTCCCTCAACACAAACACACATCATGATGGGATATCTTGGAATAAAACGCGATGATCCACGGTATCTGGCACTTAAGGTGGGTAACTATAGTTTAGGCGGCGGCGGTTTCCAGTCGCGCTTGATGAATGAAATTCGCGATAAACGCGGATTGAGCTATGGTGTATACAGCTATTTTCTGCCAATGCAGCAGACAGGACCTTTCATTACTGCACTGGCGACTAAAAATAAACAACTTAAGGAAGCGCTGACGGTGAGTGAAAAGGTCATCGACAAATTTCTCAAAACAGGTCCTACAGAGAAAGAGCTGGTGCTGGCAAAAAAGAATATTACCGGCGGATTTCCGCTAACGATTGATTCCAACGGGAAGCTTGTTACTACGCTGGCGTCTATCGGCTTCTATTCTCTGCCAGTTGATTACCTGGACACCTATATTGATCGGGTTAATGCACTGGACAGGAAAGCCGTGACCGATGCCCTGCAGTCGGTACTGGGGTCGGAAAATCGTGTAACAGTCATCGTAGGTGCGGGTGTAAAGTAACCTGATGGACTTTATGTAGGTGCGAATTCATTCGCACAAAAGTCGGTAATAATTGCACCATGGAAAATCAATCATTGCTAATGTCCCAAAAATATCTTGTAGGTCCGAATTTATTCGGACAAACCCTGTGCGAATGAATTCGCACCTACAGTTAGTATCACAAGCTAAGTCAAATGGTGCTCAATGAAAACCAGCCAGGTAAGGATTATCGGCGGTGACTGGCGTGGTAGAAAACTCGAGTTCCCGTCTACCGTGCAGCAGCTGCGCCCGACCCCTGCACGCATACGTGAAACCCTGTTTAACTGGTTGTCTCCAGTCATCGATGGGGCCCGTTGCCTCGATCTTTATGCAGGTAGCGGTGCGCTGGGTGTAGAGGCGCTTTCCAGGGGGGCGGCGGATGTCACATTCGTTGAATCAGACATTGTCAGTGCCCGATTGCTGCGGCAGAATCTGGCCCATCTGGGCAGCAACTCAAAGGTCTATACTATGGATGCCAGGCGTTTTGTCAGGCAAGTTGGCGGTAAATGGGATATAGTCTTTCTCGACCCACCCTACAGGCACGGTATGCTGCAGCAAATCCTCCGCTTTCTGCATGACAAAGACAGCCTGGCAAAAGAGGCGCTGGTTTATATAGAAGCGGAACGTGAGCTGGGTGAGGTCAACTTGCCCGCAGGATGGCAATACATCAAAACCAGGCAGGCAGGGCAGATCGGATATTTCCTTGCTGTATATAATCAGGAAGAAAATTAAGCTATGGTAACTGCACTCTATCCTGGCACCTTTGATCCTGCCACACTGGGTCACGTTGATCTGATTCGTCGAGCAGCCAGGTTGTTTGATAAAGTAATCGTCGGCGTCGCAGAAAACCGCGATAAATCACTGTTGTTTACACTGGAAGAAAGAGTGGCGTTGCTGGAACAGGTAGTGAGCGGCTTAGAGAATGTTCGCGTCATAGGTTTCAATAATCTGCTGATCGACTGTGTTCGTGAACAAAATGCAGACACAATCCTGCGTGGGTTACGGGCAGTATCCGATTTTGAATATGAATTTCAGCTTGCTGCAATGAATCGACACCTTGATCCCGCTATAGAAACCACATTCCTGACCCCGGCAGAAAGCTATGCATTTCTTTCATCCACCCTGATCAAGGAAGTCGCCTCATTGGGTGGGGATGTTAGTGAGTTTGTACCGCCGCAGGTGATGAAGGCTTTGAAAAGGGCTTATGGGAAATGAGTTTCAAGTTTCAAGTTTCAAGTTTCAAGTCTACAGATTAAAACCAAAACCCAGAATCGCGAGGTTTTGATTTACGATCTAGGGCTTGGGGCTGGGTTTTCGACTTGAAACTTGAAACTTGAAGTTTTAGAAAAATTATCCTCTCTGTTCTTGCGCCAAATCAATTTTTTCTGTGAGCATTGAGACTAAAATGTTAAAATTACCGATCATTGCTGCTCTTGTGATGTTAGTGAATTCACTGATG
>ENA-ORDP01001723-ORDP01001723.1-marine-sediment-metagenome-genome-assembly--contig:-NODE-1723-length-11582-cov-3.607183_pt1 | contig 11582 bp, 14 predicted proteins | sample MGYA00248627_ERZ508539 | MGnify/ENA primary metagenome ERZ508539 (study PRJEB26208, sample SAMN05571518) | marine sediment metagenome | biome: deep sea; feature: Hydrothermal vent; material...
TTTCTCCGCCGACGAGGATGCCCACAATGAAATAAGATATCAGCCCATTATAGAGAGTCCATATTTCCATACTCTCATACAAAACCGTCCAGCTTGCAACAACAATGTTAATCGCAAAAAACCCCGACCAAATCATCGTTACTCTTCTGGTATATATCTCGGCTGCCTCTGTAAAGTTGTCATTATACACCCTTCCCATTTGCTCAATCACAGAAGGGGGGTAAAATATCGATCTGGTAAATATAATAAAAAATACAGAACTCATACCAACCGGATACCACTTGAGAAATTTTTCCGAATCAAATATCCAGGTTAGTGATGCCAGTGTCCCACCAAGCACAACTGCAACAATCAACTGCCAACGAGCTGTTTTATTTTTTGTTTTAGTAAAAAAAAATCGAAGCACAAATAGTGCAAGAAAAAACAAGCCTAATTGCGATGGCTTAAAATAATTGAGTCCAAAATAGATTAAAACTGGGTAGAGAAATAATAATATTACAACGCTAACCTTAATAGGGTTAGTCATTTAATTTTTTAACATGCCATGTAAGATATCGACGACATCACCAACTGTTCTTGCTGCCTTAAATTCCTCCGGGCTCACCATCTTGCCTGTGACTTCTTTGAGCTTAATAACCAAATCAACCGCGTCGATACTATCAAGATCGAGATCATTATAAAGATGTGAACTCAACTCTACATCGTCCGGGTTCACCTCAAACAGCTCTTTTAACACTACTTTCAATTCTTCCAGAATTTCTTCGTTCGTTTGCATTTGTCGTGCGCCCAATTATTTTTTATTCTCTGTAATGAACCTTGCTAAATTTTTTACTGACGAAAAAGACTCCCGGGTTTGTTCGCCTTCTGCTTCAATTTTTATACTATATTTCTTTTGTATGGCTACCCCAAGTTCCAACGCATCAATAGAATCCAGTCCAAGCCCATCAACAAACAGGGGCTCGTCTGAATTAATATCTTCAACCGTAATATCTTCAAGATCGAGCACCTCGATGATGAGCGTTTTAAGCTCCTGCTCTAGCAATTCCAAACTGTTCTAGCCTCTTTGTAAAATAATCATGTAAATACCGCGTCAACCGTCTCGATATTACCGTCGCGGGCTCGTCGGTTAAAACATAATCTGCTATATCGAACGGATCCCCCACCTCGGCCCGCAGTCTAAAGGGCTGAGGGGGTATATGATACCACTTATGCGCTTTGCTTAGCGTCACAGGATTGCAGGTGATGGTCACCGGCACCACATCCACACCACCGCGAGCAGCAATGTGTGCAGCCCCGCGTTGAAATTTGAGCGCTTTCTCAGGCACCGTGCGAGTACCTTCAGGGAATATAATCAGGTTATCCCCGCTTTTCAGCGCCGCGACGCAGTCATCCACAATCGCTTTGGTGCCGATATTGTTAATATAACCTGCCGCTTTCAGTACCCCACCCAAAAAGGGGTCTCGAAATAAGGTCTTTTTTACCACACAATTTGTGTGTTTAATAATCGCGATCAATAAAACGACATCTAACAAGGTGGGATGGTTCGCCAGGATGAGCTTGGCTTCCTTACCCTGAAGTTTTTCGAGTCCTGTTATCGCTAATTTCATGATCCCGAGGACTTCCATCTGCCACAGGAAAAATCGAAATGTATAATGGATGACCTCCTGGGCCCGGTGATATTTTGCCTTAGGATTTTTTGAAAACAGATAGACAATATTAATCACAGGGAAGACAAGCAATGCCAGGATCAGCCCACCAAGGCTGAAAAACAGGAAACACCAGCCTGTCGCCAGTAATCTCCAGCCGTAAAACACTTTAGCTAACATTATGTTGCCATCTCCACTGCCCCGTCTCGCCGGACACGACGACTGATTCCTGCCCCGTATTGCCTAAAAACGAGACGAGTGATCTTATCGGGTCCTTTTTTTTCGGTTTATTCCCGGCACTAGTCTGGCTGAGGATCACCGCTCTGCCTACGGTATTGTCAGCCGGTTTCACCAGCGCCGCAAAACCTCGCATTTCATTTTTGTTGACGTAACCTGCCAGGCCTTCCGGTACTACATCATCCGCACAGACCAATAAAACCTGCTGAGCTTCACCGGTTTCCAGCAGCGCACATGCCTCGACAAAGCACATCGCCAATGTGTCTATTCCTGCTGAAAGAGAGGTGCACGAATACGTATTCCTGACATTAATCGAGTGCAGACCCACTGCCGTGTTGTGCACGGAGGCACTGAATCCCGCTGGTGATACGATTTCCCCCTGAACAATACTTTCCAGTAACTTCTGAGTGGTTATTAACTCCCCATGCTGAGAACCAAACACACAATAACCCTGAAAATCAGGTGCGACGACCTCGGCCAGACGTAAAGACAGTCTGCTGAGATTACTCAACCTGCGCCTTTTCATCGGGGGCAAAAAAGAGACATCCAGCGCTTCATCCGCACTGAGCAAACCGCTGGTTGAACCCTCTACCTGTCCAGGCAAAAAGGCGCACCAGTTTTCAAGCATGAAGCCAATTCCCACAATTCCCCCGTCTAATACCACTTTATTATAATGGATTTAACTTGTAACCTACATGATACATGGCCAATAAGGGACGGAATTCTAGTGAGGGATGAACAAAATGGCAACCACCGAATTGCACTTAAATTTTCAAAAAAGACACTAACTAATTGTTTTTATTAAAAAAATTTAGAGGGGATAAATTCAGCTCAGGGACGAATCATTATCTTGTGGATAGAATGAATATTCCGAACCCAGGGTGACCACTTTTTCAGATCCTGGGGCAGATTAGCAATAGCGGCCTTGGCCGCATTGACCGATGGGTAAGCACCGTAAACAAGTGCATACCACCGCTCTCCCTGCCTCATGGAGCTGTAATAACCGGCCTTGCCCTGCAAGGCATTCTCCTCAAAATACTTGCGGATCAGGGCCTGATTCGTGCTACTGGCCAACTGTAGCGTGTAATGAGTCGGGCTCTGAGCCGCCACCCACGCCTGCGGCGTAGAGATCATCGGCCGAACAGCAACCCGCTGCGCAGAAGGACGGACACTTTTTGCATTGAGTCTACGATACGCTGGTGCCATACCCTGCCGAGCCGCCATGCTCAACCAATACCTGGCGAGATTTTGATCCTGGCCAACCCCAGAACCTTTCTCGTACAATAAAGAGAGATTGTATTGGGCAGATGCATCACCCTCGTTGGCGAGCTCTTGCCATAATTTTGCCGCCGTTTGAAAATCACCTTTGGCAAGTGCATCCAGGGCTGTAGAATTATCTGCAAACAGGCGCGGTGAAATTAGGCATAGTAAACATCCTAAAATAGCATATATTATGGTCATTGTAGCGCCGGACATCCCGCTAAACGGTTTAAGGATTGGTTGGAGAGTAGACTGGGGCATATTCGCTAAAGGGACGATCAGAGCTTCCTTACACTTGTTGGTAATTCTCGACTAAGGCCTCTTTGTAGTTTAGACGAGAACAGATTGAAAGCCAGTCGTGTAGAAGCAGGTTGCCCTGGCGCTTTTCATCAGGCACAAACATATTGTCATTCGGGTAAGTATATTTAAATTTTATCCGCGCCTTACCCTGGTAACTGATCACTTCTGCCAGATGAGCATCCTGGTATATTCTTACCTCAAAAATAATGTCAGACAGATACCCACCCTTGTCGGTGAAGGTCTGACAAATCCTTACTAATAAAGTGTAGGGCGTCTCTTCCAGCACGCGAAGCTCGACCGGGCACGCGCCCAGATCGAAGTTTGCTACCCCGTGTTGCAATAATTGTGTCTCATCCAGTATCGCTGTCAAAACGACATAGTTGCGTTCGAAATACCACATCGGGTTTTTGCAAATGGATTCTTTCATCGAATGGCTCATGTCCGTTTTTGTTTATCAGCTTACCTGCATTACCTATAAGTGTCGGCAAGCAATAGTATAACTTGAATGTTGCCAACATTTTTCCACGCCTGATTTAAAAATACTAGCCTTGACATCCGCAGAAGTTGGGAGCAAAAACTGAATGAAAAAAGGCCACAATAAAGGGGGATTGTGGCCCGTAATAAACAGCTAGATAATCGCAGCCTGAAGCCGCGCCTACATGAATCTGCGCGGCGACTCAACAGCGTTGAATAGAATTACTGGAAAATAGGATCCAGACGTTTTAGATCATTAATAACAACCCATTTACCGCCACCGGCTTCAATTTTCTTTTTCCAGTTTTTCAAGCGGCTAAAATATTCATCCGGGTTAAAGTTGTCGGTTTTAAGTTTGGTAACATTCAGCGCAATAACACTAAAACCATTTAACTGTAAAGGTACATCACGTTTGTAACCCTTGGGCAATTCCTCTTTCATGTCAGAGAAGATAAGTATGGTTTTACGGCCTGATCCAGTTTCATTGAGAAACTGAATTCCCTGTAACAAACCGCCGGAAATATCCGTGTAGGCACTGGGTTTGACATTCTTAACGAAGTCATTAATCTTCTTTCTGAAATCACTGCGTTGCTGACCTGCCTGTATCGGCCGGGTATCAAAGGTTTGTGAGTAAACAATGTCTTTTTCGCTAAAACTGCCACTATCAATACGCTGCACCGCGAAGCTATCACCGGGATCTATCTCTTTAATAACAAACTCGATAATTCTCTGTGCCTGTTTTAATTCCGCAGCATAGGTACCTGAAGTATCAATCAGCATATATATCCCATGATCTCGCTGAGGATTGTGCTTGGAGCAACTAACCGCCAAGGTTACCGCAAGGATTACACCCAAACTTTTAATTAGTCGAATCATTCTTTTATCCCTTTAAAAAGTTGATGAAACATTATCAAGCGCATCAGCCTCATCGGGTTCTTTATTTTTTAGTTTACGTTCCACCCAGAGTGGTGCAAAGATAACAAGATCATAGACATTGACCAGCATTCTGCCGAAGAAACGCATGATATTGCCAATAAAACGTAATACCCATGCTAGACTTCTCAAGATAGCGATACCAACAATGCCCAATACGGTCCTTAATGAATGCATAAAGGTCTCAAGCGGAATAGCAACAAACATAAGGGCAAAAGGCAAGATGAACCCCAGCCCCATTTGCGCGGCAGTTAAAATCCATGTCGGAGCATCAAAGCTGGCTCCTGCACGTTGCGCCTGATCAATCTCGACCATCACTTCGCGCATAAACGCTAAACCTGCTTCAACAGAAGCGAGGCCAAACAAGAACGCAAATGCCGTCCAGGCCATCTTGACCCGAAGTTTATCGTTCAACGAACCTATTACCGGGAATAGCTTTGTCACTCGAAGCAACTCCATCAGGAATATCCCCATCGATATCTCGACCAGGATAATCACCAGCGCTGCCACACTCGACGTTTCAAAGCCCTGAATCTCACGTTTCCCTTCAACCATTTGTGACATGGGATAAGCGATCAATTCAAAGTTGATCATACCACCACCGAGTGCAATGACAAGCATGACCGATGAAATAAAAAAATTCGTCAGCGATGAAGAAGACAGTGTGCGCACCGCACGATCCGCCTGCTTCATAATCTGCTCATACTCATCCATGTGCCGGTCAATCGTTTGTGAGCGCATTAATAAACTCGTCACACTCTTATCGACCTGGCCAAGCACGCTGCGTACTTTTCGCCAGTGCGGCATCATGTTTTTCAAATGCTCATGGCGTTTGTGACTGGACTTACGGTACTCTTCAATCGCGTGTGTGTTAGCCTTGACCATCGAACTATGAATGTCTTCGAGGATGCTGGCCACCATCGGATCCTTTCCAGGAATCTTGGAGACGGCATCGACGGCCTTGACCCAGCCAGGTGGATCGGGAGGCACTTCGGTACTGTCCTTATAATCATCATCGATTTGAGTGATTTCTTCACTCAACTGACGATGCAACGCTGGGTACTCGGCCAGGTCTCGACGCACAGTTGCATCGACGCGATCGAATTCACGTTCGATGATCCGTTCAACGGCTTCACGCCCCTGCGCAAGCAGAACCTCGCGATTTCGGTTGGTCAGGCGCGATTCAGCGCGCATGATTGCCCTGGCGGTAAGGCGCATGGAATTATGGAAAACCCGGCTAAATGACAAAATGGCCAGGTGGGCGGGAGAGCGTGCAAAGTACATCACGGCCACAAGGATGACAAACCAAAATGCCCCCGCGAGCGCAGGGTTGCCAAATACACTTAGAAAAATATCATTAAAACTCATCTACAACCTCCTTCATAAGGCATACGTATTCCCCCTGCCTGACAGGAATACTAGCCGCTACAGGCAACACAACTGCCTAGCAGTTCACAGATCGCGGCCAATACCGGTAAAAGAATTACTATATATATAGTATAAATGGGCACCGGGCGATACCCACCGAAATGGTTATAATTTAGCCAGCTTGCTGCGTTTCCGGGGCAATGAATTCTTGCAGCGTACTACGCATGCGCAGGTGGGCCTGGCTCATTAACTGACTCACCCGGGATTCACTCACACCCAGGACGCTGCCAATTTCCTTCAAATTCAGATCTTCGTCATAATACAGGCTGATAATCAGCTGCTCCCTTTCGGGAAGGAGTTTGATAGCATCGGCCAGATATTGTTTGAATTCGTCGCGCTGGATGTCCTTTAGTGGCCCCTGTTGGGATTTGTCGGAGACACCATCACAATAATTTTGATCCTCATATTCCACTTCCACAAAGTTCAAAACACGGCAGGTATTGGTCTCCAAAACCATCTGGTGATATTCATCGAGTGAGATATCCATCAGTTGAGCAACCTCAGTCGGCCTGGCATCACGTCCTGTTCTGGATTCAATCTTACGAACCGCGGTCATCATATCTCGGGCCTTACGATGGACAGATTTGGGGGCCCAATCATTACGACGCAGTTCGTCCAACATCGAACCACGGATACGGATAGTAGCATAGGTTTCAAAACTTGCTCCCCGGCTGGGATCATAGTGAGAAGCCGCGTCCATCAAGCCCATAAGACCGGCCTGAATCAAGTCATCGACTAATACACTTGCGGGCAGACGGGCCGACAAATGATAGGCAATACGCTGCACTAACGACGCGTGTTGATCCACCAACACGTCCATTTCGTTCTTTTCGACTGAAGTATATGTCTTGGCCTTGATGCTCATAATCCCTGCTTTCACGACTACCTATGCAGGACTATGCAAATATCGATCCCATCACCATGCTAGCTACGGGACTGGGTGATCAACTTGCCGGCAATGCCGCCAAGGGGTAGTTGTGTATCTACCGCGCCACATTTGACGGCCTCACCGGGCATGCCCCAAACCACACTGGTGGCCTCGTCCTGAGCAATAGTGGGCGCTCCCGCCTCTTTCATCTCAAGCATGCCTTTCGCACCATCATCCCCCATGCCGGTCAACATAACCCCAATAGCATTAGGGCCAACACTCTGGGCAACCGAGCGAAACAGGACATCGACACTGGGTTTATGACGACTAACCGCCGGCCCGTCATTTAACCGACAGTAATAGCGGGCTCCGCTGCGTTCGACCAACAGGTGCTGGTCACCCGGGGCAATATAGACGTGGCCAGGTACTATCTGCTGGCCATCTTCTGCTTCATAGACGGTCATCGCACAAATCGTATCCATACGCTTTGCGAAAGAGGTACTGAATTTTGGGGGAATATGCTGGGTGATAACGATGCCCGGTGCGTTTGCCGGCATGTCTTCCAAAACCGCACGAATGGCCTCGGTGCCACCGGTTGAAGCCCCGATCGCGATAATCCTGTCGGTTGTCTTTAACGTCGTCGCACTGGGTGCCGATCGTTTTTCCAGGACGACATCGGCCGAGTTTTTCACGTCCTTGGAGGTATCACGCACTCTATCGGTAATCGCTCTGACTTTGGCGGTCGCGGCGACTTTGACTTTCTCAATCAACTCCTCTGCATAATGCTCTAATTGCTTGGCGACATCGATATTTGGTTTGGTAACAAAATCAATCGCCCCCAGTTCCAACGCTTCGAAGGTCACATCGGCGCCCTTTTCCGTGAGTGTAGAGACCATCACTACCGGCATAGGATGCAAGCGCATAAGATTACGTAAAAAGGTAATGCCGTCCATACGCGGCATTTCAACATCCAGGGTCAACACATCCGGCTTGAGCTGTTTAATTTTGTCACGGGCGATAAATGGATCCTGCGCGGCACCCACCACTTCAATTTCCGGATCATTATTTAATAATTCAGTCAGCATCTGACGGATCAGGGCCGAATCATCAATTACCAATACTTTTATTTTCGCCATAACTTCTCTTTTAATCAAACAATTCAACACCGCCAGTATCGGGTTTTTTCTTCAATTCCTGTCTATAACCTGATTCGCGCTGTATAATAGTCTTGTTGTGTGTACTACGTAGTTTTTTAACCTGCACTTTCCCTGTAAAAGGATCATAGACAACCTTGCGTGGATAGACATCACCAAGATCTTGCGAAACGATTTTAAAACCTTCTGTTTTCAGAAATGTTCTTACGAAATCAGCATTACGCCCACCGATATTGGTTACTGTCATTTCTTTAATAACATTACCACCACCAAACACTTTGACTTCCAGAAAATCACGACGCCCACCGTTCTTTAAAATATCATTTATCAGCAACTCCATAGCAAAGTTACCATAACGGGTTGATTCAGTTCCGCCCTCACCAAATGACGATATTTCACTCTCAGAGGCGGGTAACATAAAATGGTTCATGCCACCAATATTCATCGCCGGGTCTCGGATACAGGCCGAAACACAGGAACCCAGCACGGTAGTGATCAATTCATTGTTGCTTGTTACGTAATACTCGCCGGGTAATATTTTTGCCGCATGTACTTCACGTTGCCGATCCCAGTATCGATTAATTTTTTCAAACCCTTTTAATGCACGTTCTGGCGGCGGACAATCTGATTGCTGTATTAACGGCGGCATATTATTTAATCTTCCGGTAAATGGTTTTACCGATCAGCTGAAACCTTTCTGTCACATTATGTAGTGACTCGGAATGCCCAACAAACAAGTAACCGTCGTCCGCAAGCAAATCAGCATAGCGATCAAACAATATCCGCTGCGTATCTTTGTTAAAATAGATCACAACATTTCGACAGAAAATTATATCCATTGGCCCTTTCATAGGCCATTTTTGTAATAAATTTAACTGCTTGAAGGTAATAAATTTCTTTAAATCTTCAGAAACACTCACGTTACCGGTTTTATCGCCCGAGCCTTTTTTAAACCAGCGGTTGAGGCGTGAACGTTCAATACCATTGACACGCTCCGCATCATAAATGCCAGCCTTACCCTTGGCGACAACGTTAGAATCAAGATCCGTGGCCAGAATCTTTGCATCCCAGTCGCCAATAGCGGGCAGTGCTTCATTGATGGAAATTGATAACGTGTAGGGTTCTTCTCCGGTAGAACATCCCGCCGACCAGATACGTAAACGGCGATTACGCTTACCACCTTTAATAAGTTCCGGGATAGCCGTATTGATGAGATATTCAAAATGGTGAGGTTCGCGAAAAAAAGAGGTCAGGTTGGTTGTTAATGCATTGGTAAACTCGACTAATTCCTTGTCATCCCCACACTCGAGCATTGCAAGATATTCATTGAAGGTCGACAGCCCAAGTGTACGTAAACGGCGCGCTAATCGACCATACACCATATCCATTTTATGATCGGACAGAACGATACCCGTATGTTCACCAACCAGATCTCGCACATATTCAAAATCTTTGCGGCCAAATTCAAACTCTCTTTCGTAGACAGAAGCCATCGTTATTTTATCCTTCCTGGTAACTGATTACTTTGATGCTTATGCTGCTTTATTTAGCTGCAAGCCACTTTCCATGCCCAGCAACCGGGCTGCATCACATAATGCACCAGAAGGATTCTGCCATGAAATATTTTTTCCGCTTTTATCCGCTTCTTTCCATAACGCATAAATTAATTGTAACGAAGCGGCGTCAATACTTGTGACCTGACTTCCATCTATTGCAATATCACTTTCCGAGCTCAGCATCTCCATCAACTGCCTGTGCAGATCTGAAACTTGTGAAATTGCCTGCATCGAAGATAATTCGATAACACTCTCTTTTGGCCCGGTATCTTTTAGATTGCTATCTTTTGATTTTAGATCTTTTTTAGGCACTGTTTTCACCTTTTTTCTGCTGACTGCTTTCGGTTTAACAACTTTTACTGCGACTGTTTTTTTAATAGCTGCTTTTTTCTTTGGCGCTTTCTTTTTCCCTGTTGTCCTTACCCTGACTTTTTTAGTGCCTGTCGATTTTTTAGGTTTGTCTTCAGCGCCGGATAACCAGGCAAGGGGATTATGTCCGATCATACCTTTGCGCGTTGCCATTACACAGTTCTCCCTTTTATCAGATCCGATGCCAACGATTTGTAATCTTCTGCACCGTGACTGTTCTTGCTGTATTGAAATATGGTCTGCCCAAAACTTGGACTCTCAGCCAATGCTGTCGTCTCTCGAATTGGTGTTGCCAATACTTTTCCGGGAAAGTGCTGCTTTAATGTTTTATAGACATCTTGCGATAAACGTCGGCGTTTGTGATAACGGGTAACAACCACCCACTGTTTGAATTTGTGACCCAGTGATTTTTCAAAATGTTGAAAAGTACCCATTAAGTGAGATAATCCGTGTAACGATAAATACTCACTCGCCACAGGAATAAGTACTTCTTTTGTTGAGTACAAGGCGCTCACAACCAGAAAACCCGATGACGGAGGACAATCAAGAAAAATAAAATCCTGGTTGCGTAACTTTTTTAATTCCGATTTTAACCGCTTGGCACGTTCCGCCGATCCGCTCGACATATGCTCGACATCGCCCAGGTGTTTACCCGCGGGTACCAGCGAAAGGTTCTCATTGACCTCAAGTATCAGCTCTTTTATCGACGTGTCGCCTAGCAGGATTTCATCCACGCCCGATGTATTTCGTGCATCCAGACCAAAACTGGCGGCCAAATGTCCCTGTGGATCCAAATCGACTACGGTTACCTTGTTACCCTTTTCTGCCAGACTGTAGGCCAGATTGGTAACTGTCGTGGTCTTACCCACACCACCTTTTTGGTTGATGACAGCAAATAAACGCACGTCTTCTATCCTTATCTTATTAAGCTATTTTATATAACCTTCAAGATTCCATTCCTGAAGCGCGACCTACTTCGACTAATAAAGAGAACTAGCCTTAAGTTCCACTATCAATACGCCCTCTTCATTAGTTGTTATGCCGATCCATGGCAAAATTGCTCCTAAGTGATCTTACAATTGAGTGACGCCTTGCTAGCTACCGTTTATTTAAAACTCATCCCACTCAGCATCATCAGTGCCGGTTTTGGCTGAACGTGGACTTGCTTTTTCTTCAGCAAGCCTTGCTCTCGCCTCAACCACTTCAGGTGGGTCTTCTCGCAAAGACTGTTGCGATGGTCTCTCAGTGTCTGGGACCAACGTTGGTCTCGTTACCGCTGCAGACGACGAGCCATCAACGTGGAAGAATTCCATCCGTTTGTTTAACACCTGTGCCTGCTCTTCCATTGATTTACTGG
>ENA-ORDP01001724-ORDP01001724.1-marine-sediment-metagenome-genome-assembly--contig:-NODE-1724-length-11567-cov-4.195014_pt1 | contig 11567 bp, 10 predicted proteins | sample MGYA00248627_ERZ508539 | MGnify/ENA primary metagenome ERZ508539 (study PRJEB26208, sample SAMN05571518) | marine sediment metagenome | biome: deep sea; feature: Hydrothermal vent; material...
CAATACCTTCGCCCACATACATATCAAATAACTCTATCTTTGTTAGCGTCTCGGGCGCCGCTTTCTTGATCGTTTCCCGCACGCTATCCGCTGTTACCGCTTGATCCACCACTATCGACAAGTCTCGTCTAATGGCAGGGAACTTCGATACTGCCTCATAACTCGGCAGGCGACCCTTAAGCAAACTATCTGCTTTTAATTCAAATAGATACATAGTGTGGTCTAGATCCAGCAGTTTTGCCACTTTTGGATGCAATAAACCTAACCAACCAATGGGATCACCGTCACGATATAGCCTCGCTGACTGTCCTGGGTGTAATGCTGGGTGTGTCTCCGACACATATTTATAGCTTTCAGAACAAGCAGTTAACTCAAATAATGCATCAAGGTGCCCTTTGGCATCGAAGAAATCAACTGGGCTCGATTTTGTGTCCCAGGTGGGTAACATTCGCTCACCAAACAGCAGCCCTGCTACCATCATTTCCTGATTTAAATCAGTGCCTTGTTGCACAAACTTAAGACCACACTCGAATAAAAATAGCCTGTTTTGCTGGCGATGCAAGTTAAATTTCATGGCCTGGAGCAACCCTGGCCACAAACTGGTCCTCATAACGCCCATTTCAGATGAAATCGGGTTTGCCAAAGCGATCGATTTCAGCTCGGGTTCGATAACGGACTGAATCCTGGCATCAACGAAACTATAGGTGATAGCCTCCTGATACCCTAGATCAACCAGAACCTGACGTACGCGTCGTAAGTTAATCTGAGCCTCTGGGATCGCACCCATGGTCAGGGGCGCTGAGGGCGTGTCTAAAGGCAGATTGTTGTAACCATAGATTCGCGCTATCTCCTCGATAAGATCTTCCTCATATTGCACGTCAAAACGGAAGGCAGGCGGCGTCACTTGCCAGCTATCTCCCCTGCGTTTGAGCGTCATGCCCAGGCGGGTAAGAATATTTTCCACTTCCTGGTCTGATATTTTGGCTCCGAGCACCCGTTCGATGCGTGGCAGTCTTAAATTAATTGCCGAACGGGATGGCAGGCTGGTCTTTGAGGTCTGTTTGATGGTCGGGCCGGGCTCTCCGCCGACAATATCAAGTAGCAGGCCGGTGGCTCTTTCGATCGCACGCGCTTGCAGTTCGGGTGAAACGCCTCTTTCGAAGCGATGCGAGGAATCGGTGTGAAGCCCATAATTCCGTGCCTTGCCCGCGATACTAACCGGGTTGAAATAGGCGCTCTCCAGGAAAATATCCGTGGTCTCGTCATGCACGGCACTTTCTTCTCCCCCCATAATGCCCGCCATAGCTAAGGGGGTCTTTTGGTCCGCGATCACCAGGGTGCCTGCCACCAGTTCGACCGTTTGCCCATCAAGCAATAATAAGCTTTCACCTTTTTTCGCATGACGAACCTCAATGCTCCCCTTAATCTTTGCCAAATCGAAGGCATGCATGGGTTGGCCGAGTTCTAACAGGACATAGTTGGTCACATCTACCGTCGGAGATAAACTTCTTAGACCACAACGGCGTAATTTTTCCTGCATCCACATGGGCGTGGTTGCGGTTGGATTGATGTTTTTGATCACACGGCCACAGTATTGCGGACAATCCTGCTCCACGGTTAAGGTGATCTTCAGGCTTTCCTTGTTCTTTGCTTTTATCGATTTGATTTCAGGCCCTTTTACGTCCTGACTATTCAAAACACCCACTTCGCGGGCGATTCCTTCAATCCCCAGGCAGTCACCCCGGTTCGGGGTTAAGCCTAATTCAATGCTAACATCATCAAGCAACAGGTATTCTCGAATTGATTTGCCAACGGGGGCATCTGCATCCAGGGCTAACAAACCATCCGCTGATTCGACCAGACCGATCTCTTTTGCCGAACACAACATGCCAAACGATTCAACGCCGCGTAGTTTGGATTTTTTAATGTTGAAGTCACCCGGGAGTTTGGCGCCAATCAATGCCGTCGGAACTTTTATACCTTCCTTCACATTTGCGGCGCCGCAGACTATCGTCAGCTCATCTTTTTTACCGACATTAACCTTACAAACACGTAATTTGTCAGCATCAGGGTGTTTTTCAATTTTCGTGACTTCCCCGACGACGACGTTATCGAATTCAGCGGCGACGGCTTCGATGGCATCGACCTCCAGGCCGGCCATGGTGAGTTGATCAGCCAATTGCTCGGTTGATACAGAAGGATTCACCCATTCTCTTAACCACTGTTCACTAAATTTCATATTATTTTTCCATCCACTCTCAGGTCATTCCCCTGGAGAGGGGAATCTATTTAAACTGGATTCCCGCCCGTAGCACCCCTCATAAAAAACAAGATCGAGGGTATTCGCGAGAAGGACATAGTCTTCACTTAAGTTAACCTGAACTCAGGATAAAAACCTTTCGTCATTCCGGCATGATTTTCACCCTACGGGTACAAGTGAGCCGGAACATCGTGCCCCTCAATAATATATATTTAGGGGGTATCCAGCTGCTCGAATTCTAGATTCCGGCTAACATTATGCCGGAATGACGGTGTTTTTTAAATTTGGGATAGCTAATCAATACAGATTTCCTTATCCCGAGTTCAGGTTAAGTAGAAACAGGAGGGGGCTGAGTAAAATCCCGGTAGAACCCAGGAGCGATTATTTACTATTGTTCAACTTACGGTGACTTACCTTTCCTGGCTCACCAGTTTCAATGTATGTCGACATTGCAGATGTATTTTGCCACGCGCAAGTTGAATACAACGTTTGTGTTCAAACTCCTTGAGAATTCGGCTGACCATTTCGCGTGTCGTGCCCAGCTCCTGAGCCAGCTCACTGTGCGTAATCGTGATCGGCTTGCCACAGGCCTGTTCAAATTGGTGGTTCAACCAGCATGCAATTCTTAAATCCAAACGGTCAAAGGCAAAACCTGAAACAAGATCGACCATATGTGACAAGCGCTCTGTCAGCGTCCGCAGGACGTAGGTCCTGAAGGTCGTTGATTCGTCCAATGCCTTTTGGAAACTTTGGCGAGAGATCACCAGGCCCTGCATGGCGGTCTCGGTTTGCGCCATAATCGGATACGATAAACCGTTAACCAGATTATTCAGGTTATGTACACAAAGCTGGCCTGGCTCGACGCGATATAGCGTCACTTCACGACCTTCCGGCGAATTCTTAAAGACACGGACATTACCTTCCACGATGAGCATCAGGTGTTTACATTCCATCGCCTCATGAAAAAGCACTGTATTGGCTTCAAAGCTTACCAGGTTTGCCTGATTCAGCATCGCCCAGCATGCCTGATCCGCATCCTCGGTTAAGGCAGGGTATTTGGCGAGCAGCGATTTCAGGTGCAATTGAGCAGCTTGTACTTCAGAAGCAGCAATAGGTGATACAGCCGACATGTTGGCCTCCTAACGGGAATGAGTTGGTATTCAACAACGCATCGAAAAAACGATAATAGACGGTCCCTCCCATCATTTCTGCCATGGCAGTGGTCGAACCTCTAGACCTGACAATTATACGGTATTGTTCCGTGATCTGGACAAAAGTTATGTAACTTATGTCACATAAGGCTTAGAGAGACAAAATCAATTGATCTGGAACAAGATCAGGAGCTTACGGAGAAAATCACGAGTAATTCTGCGATCAGGATGCATTATAAATACAAAGCAGCATGGTGGGAGCCAATGGCCCCCACAAACCTTAGTTAGTGCATATCTATCTAGAAGCTATAACCGTACGCAACACCAAGTGAATCCTGTGACATACCAATCTTGGCTTCACCACTACCGAAAGCAGCGGGGATTGAACTCGAGCCATCAACCGACTTTTCGAAGGCGTGCATATAGGCCACGGTCAACTCAGATCCACCCGACAAAACCCAGGTCGCACCTAAAGTCAGGTGATCCTGAACCGTCGCTGGGGCTAAAACATTAAATAATGTCTCTCCTGCTGGTATCGGTGCTGAGTTGTGACTCCAGCCTCCACGCAGGGTCAGGGTTTTACTCATATTCCATGAGACACCTAGCTTATAGACGTCCATGTCTACCCAACCAAAACCAGCACCGTTATCTTGACCCAATGCGCCACCGGGTAATAAAAAGTTAGTACCCGCATTTGCTATGGCGGCAATCTCGGAATAATTAATGCGCGAATAATCAAACAAGAGAGTCCATGCTGATGTCGGCGTATATTTAAGACCCACTCCATACATAGAGGGGATATCAAAATCACCCTGTTCTGCAAACAAACCCGCGTATTTATCAAACTCACTCATATAGGTTCGACTACGATAATTTACACCCAGTGAAAAATCAGGCGATAACTGACCTATATAACCCAGACTGAAACCAAACCCTGTCGAACTATCCGCGCCATTGTCGGATAACGCTGCGGAATTAGACGAAATCCCTGCAAAACCATTAATCCCCTTAGCTTCAAAGGTTTGATAAGCCAAATTTATTGCAACTCCGAATGCATGATCCTTATTTATCTTCATCGCAAAGGTCGGCGCAATAAACAATTGGCTTAAATTGATACCCGTCTCCTGGCCCGATCCACCATTGAAAAGATTGATACCATTTTCATAGTTGGTGTTCATCCCACCATTACCGTAAACAGAAACGCCAAACGACATGGTACTGTTGATCATTTGATTATAACCAAATTCAGGGATCAGGAAATTGTCGTCGCCGTTACCATCGGCAGTCTGGTTGCCACCACCACCGTTACCAGAAATGGTCGCGGTACGATCAGGCGAAAATACATCCAGGCCAAAATCAAGTCGGTTACCCACTACCACCATTCCCGCCGGATTCGTCGCCGCCGCCAGGCCATCTTGTCCAGTGGCGATCCCGGCTCCCGCCATGGCCTTGGATTTCATACCCCAGCCATGCGCAAAATAACCATTGGTCGCAAAGGCTAACGACGGCGTTAACAAGACAAGCGCAGTCACCAATCTAATTTTGTTTTTAATCGTTTTATTCATGATTCATCTCCAGAGTAATACACATACTTCTTACACACCCTACATCTCATTATTTATTATTTAGATGTAAAGACTAATGTCGGACTCGCCAGCAAAACTAAAAAAGGTCGCGGCACCACCGAGCTCAATCCCATCAACAAACTCGATGCTGTTCATGTCGAATAAATCAACCGTCATCTGGCAGGCTATCATTTTGACGCCACCTTCAAGGCACAAATCACGTAGCTCACCGACGCTGGCTACGCCCTTCTTTTTCATTTTTGCTTTCATCATCATGGTCATGATGCTTTGCATACCGGGGATAGCGGTGCCAATCACCGGGAACCACTTATCCATACCCATCGGCATCGGCATACCGGGGTTACCCAGGGGACTAACCTGGAGTGCCAGTTTCTTTTTGACCAGTTGCAGGCCGTAGAAAGTAAAAAAGATCTCCACATCGTAGCCCAGTGCGGCCGCGGTTGACGCGAGGATAAAGGGGGGATAAGCCCAATCTAACGTACCTTTTGTTGCAATTATTGCGAGTTTCTTTTCAGCCATGGGACACCTGTCTATAATAAATTAGATTACTTAACCTGAGCTGCACCTAATAAAGAAGCACGTCATTCCGGCATGGTGTTAGCTAAATAACTGTTCCTAAATGGTATCCACTTTATGCCGCGTAGATCGCCGGACAGGTTTGTGTAGCGGTCTGAGCCCGCGCCTACAAAATCAAACCTTAATGTTAATCTAAATAAATTAAGTGGATACCATTTAGGAATAGCTATTTAGAACATCGTGCCCCTCAATAATATATATTTGGAGGGTATCTAGTGGCTCGAACTCTGGATTCCGGCTCACTTGTACCCGCAGGGTGAAAATCATGCGGAATGACGAAAGTTTAATTTGTAAAATGTTATTATCGTTTAGTTATCTTATGCGCAGCTCAGGTTAACTTATTATAAATTGCTGTCCCATCTTGATGGCTGTTTCAGGGGTAAAAGCGGGGGCAAATTGAATATCTTTGTTGGCAAATAAGCAGATCACCGTCGAGCCCATATTGAAGCGCCCCATCTCTTCGCCCTTCGCCAGCTTGATATCTTCGTGATCTTTATATAGCCAGCGATGCACCGGTTGACGATGTGGTGGTGTAATCACCCCCTGCCAGACTGTTTCGATGCAGGCCACGTTGATCGCACCGACTAACACCATTGCCATCGGCCCCAGCGCCGTATCAAACACAGTCACAACCCGTTCGTTACGTGCAAACAGACCGGGAATACAACGCACCGTTTGCGGATTCACGCTGAACAAACGTCCGGGCACATAAATCATATGTTCCAGCGTGCCATCGACAGGCATATGGATACGATGATAGTCCCGTGGCGAAAGATACAACGTCGCAAACTTTCCCGCTTGAAACTGTTCAGCGATATCATCATAACCACCCAGCAACGCCTTAGCGGAATAGTCGTGCCCCTTTGCCTGAAAGATCGTGCTGTCTGTTATCTCACCGACCTGACTCACGGCACCATCCACTGGACAACAAAGCACATTATCTCCCTGCGCAATGGGTCGTGCAGATTTTTTTATCGGACGAGTGAAAAATTCATTGAAACAGGCATAGTGATTTATGTCCGCTTCCTGCGCTTCATCCATATTGACGTTGTATTGTTTAATCACCCAACGAATCAACAGGTTCTTTAGCCACGAAATCTTAAGTCGGGTTGCTAACAACACACTTCGCGAGATCAGATGGTGCGGCAGAATATATTGAGGTAAAGCAAACAGATAATCGCCAATACTGGCTGATCTATTTTTGTTTTTCATGATCTTTTAATGCTGGTGATGCGAGGGATCGCCGATAGACGCTTCTTTTATTTCAGCCATGACTGTGAACGTGCTTTTATTCGTCGAAAAGTTTAAGGTTATTTTTTCTCCGCGTTTCATCACATGTTTTGCGTTGATAAGCATTAAATGCAAGCCTCCACGCTGAAATATCATCTCATCGTGAGCGGCCACACTCACTATATCCTGCTTTTGCATGCGCGACATTCCATCTTTTTCGATGGTCAGGTGCATCTCGACCTTTTCAAAATCGGGGGACGTTACCTTGTTAATATCTATCGCGGTCGCGGTCGGATTTTTGATTTTTACATAACCCGCCATGACCTTCACAACGGGTGGGGCCTCGGGTATCCAGGCATCACTAAACTGGAGTATCTCTTTCGCATTGGCCGGCAACGTTATTATCAGCGCAACCATGACCATTAAAATCTTTTTAATTAACATTATTACTTACCCTTATGGTATTTACGAATCGCCACGAACGTTTTCACTATTTCATCGACCTGCAACGGCGGTGAAAAAACGGCCCTGAATCTTCCCTGTGGATCGATCAGAATAATCTGCGCGCTGTGATTCACGGTATAACTATCTTCCGTATCACCATCCTCATAACCATAGAGGGCACCCACCTGGTTCGCGAGGATATCTAGAAACTTGTGTTCCGCTGTCACCCCCAGAAAATCAGGATGATAGTACGTCGTATAAGCTTTGAGTATCGCAGGTGTATCTCGATCAGGATCAACGGTCACAAACAACAGTTGTGGTTCGGGGGCCTGTTTAGCCTCAGCGGGCAGTCGTGCCCAAACGGCCTTCATCACCAGAAGCGTGGTCGGGCACACATCCGGACAATGGGTAAATCCAAAAAATAGAAAACTCCACTTACCCTTGAAACGTTCCTCAGTGAAAGGCTGATTATTGTGATCGGTCAGTCTGATACCGGCCAAAGGGCGGCCATTGGGAATGTACACCGAGGCTATTTCCTTCGGTAACGACGATTCGGATATCACCCCAGACTGACCTGCTGGTGAAAAATGCGGCTTCAGATACACCCAGGACAACGCACCCAGCACCACGGCAATGACGCCGATGGCAATGACAATAACCGCAGAATTTCCTGAGCTTGATGATTTGTTGGATTCGGAATTCATAAGGCGGATGATTATAACGGCTTTGCGCCAGATTTGTATCACCATTGGTTTGCCCCTGTTTGTTGGCCAGGCAGGCCGTGTCTCGTTGATTTTGCATTGCAATCCCCATATAAATCAGCTATGTTCTAAAGATACTTAAAGGGAAATATCAATGTCTAACGTTAGCTTGCTGATTTCAAAAGAAAAAAGACCTACATGGGCCCCAGAGCTGGAGTCGATTGAATCTCTGGCGGCCACGTTGACGGAGATACCTCTACTAGGATTTGTACAGGCTGGGGAGCCTGTCGATATCTGCGAACAGCAGGAAACCGTGCGCGTCCCTGCCAATATGGTGCGTAAAAACACCTATGCCCTGCGTGTTCGTGGCCATTCCATGATCGATGACAATATCGAAGACGGTGATGTCATCGTCATCGAGAAACGTGAATATGCCCACAACGGCCAAACCGTGGTTGCCATGATCAATGGCGAGCAGGTCACCCTGAAAAAGTTTTATGTCGAACGTGACGGCATCCGTCTACAGCCCGCCAATCAGGATATGCAGCCTATTTTCCTCAAAAATGAAGAAGTCCAGATTCTTGGCATCGTCACCGGGGTCATCCGAACCCCCGAATAGTCAATCGCCTGATCCAGCTTAGCTGGCACGGAGTCACGCCATGAGCATAACATCATGACCATCGAAGAACCCCGATTTCTGGTTGATGTCTCACTGCAAAGATTAGGACGTTGGTTAAGGGCGGCGGGTTATAACTGCAACTTCGCCGAAGAATCCGACTCTGAATACTATCGACTGCGACAGGCTATCAGTGAAGGCCGATTATTGTTAACCCGTAACCCACAACTTGCAGAGCTACGTCGTGCCGCTGGCACCGTTCTCCTGCTGGAGGCTGACAATCTGGAAGATTGCGCCGAAGAACTCTGCGCGCACCTTGTCATTGACTGGGAACATAACCCCTTTACTCGCTGCACGGCCTGTAATACGGAACTTGCTAGATCAAACGAGCAAAATCAATACTGTCCTGGGTGCAAACAGATCCTTTGGGATGGTGACCACCTGTCTCGCATGCGTAATCACCTTGATAACTGGCAACGCAAATACACTCGCTAACTATTTTTACCCATATAACTGTTTTTTATGGCAAAGCTAATCACTTCTTCGATATTTTGTTTACCGGTGGCAAACATGACAAGGCGATCAAATCCCACCGCCACCCCACTGCAATCTGGCAAGCCCGCTTCAAGCGCCGCAAGAAAGTGTTGATCGAGTTCTATCTCGGTCTTGTTTATTTCGACACGACGTTTATTTTCTTCGAGCATCCTGCTGCGTTGCTCCGCGGCATCCGACAGTTCATGAAATCCATTCGCCAGTTCGAGGCCACCGGCAAAGACTTCAAACCGTTCGGCGAGGCGTGAATCTTGCTTATTTATTCTTGCCAACGAGGCCTGTTCAGCAGGGTATTGAGTAATAAAGGTTAATCTATCCGCATCAAACCGAGGCTCGACAATATGGCTCATGATCAGATCAAGATAAGCTTGTTTGTCATTCAGTAAAGGGGCATCCGCCTGGCTGTGTTCTTCAAAACATGTGCGTAGTTTATCTACGCTAACCGTAAAAGGATTGAATGACAGGAACTGTTCAAAGGCCTGAGCATAGGTCATTGCGATAGATGGCCGTAATAACTTATCGGCAAGCAACTCAACAAATAATTGCTCAACTTCCGTCATTAGTTTTTTCAGATCAAAGCCGAGCCGATACCATTCGAGCATGGTAAATTCAGGCTGATGCTGTCGGCCTTGTTCACCCGCGCGAAATACTTTGCTGAGCTGAAAGATATCGCCAGAACCCGCTGCCAACAAACGTTTCATGGCCAATTCTGGCGAGGTATTTAAATAATAGTTTGAGCCACCCGCCTCGCTACCAACGGCAAAGTGATCGAGATGAGTTTCGGTACTGCCCGAGGTCGTCAGTATTGGCGTTTCAACTTCCAGCACATCACGTTCATAAAAAAAAGAACGCGTCTGTTGCAACAAACGCACTCTTGCTTTCAGGGTTTCCCGATCAGCGCTCGGTCGCCAGCCTGAACTGGAATTATTCTTTTTACGATTATTCTTTGGCACGGCCCAGGTATTCACCGTTGCGGGTATCGACCTTGATCATGTCACCTTCCTCAAGGAACAAAGGCACCTTAACCACCGCGCCCGTCTCGCATTTGGCGGGTTTGGTGCCACCACTGGCGGTATCACCACGCAGGCCTGGATCGGTCTCGCTGATCTTCAACACCACATGATTGGGTGGGGTGATCGCGATCGGCACATCATTCCAGAGGGTCACGACGCACATGTCCTGCTCCTTGAGCCACTGCATATTATCACCCACTGCATTTTCGTCTGCACCTATCTGCTCAAAGGTCTCAGGGTGCATAAAATACCAGGCCTCCGTATCTTTATAGAGATACTGCATATCGGTATCGATGACATCAGCCGCTTCAACCGATTCACCGGACTTATAGGTCTTCTCAAGCACACGCCCGGTTTTCAGGTTACGAATTTTCACCCGATTAAAGGCCTGCCCCTTGCCCGGTTTAACAAATTCATTCTCAATAATACTGCAGGGGTCACCGTCGATCATGATTTTCAGCCCGCTCCGAAATTCATTTGTGCTATAGCTTGCCATGTAATACCTTCTTTAAATCTTTCGTGGAATAATCTGGATGCCTATGATAAACAAAACTGCACCGTCATTGCATTGCCTGACTCAAAAAAAGACTCAAAAAAGGGATGAAGTTCGGGAAGAAATTCCTGTTAGAAAAAGCTGGCAGGCCGCCCTGTCCGAGGCTATTCGTGACCCAGCGAAATTACTCAGACGACTCGGGCTACCCGTGTCGCTGGCAGGACAAAACCATCTATCGCCTGACTTCCCGCTGCGGGTCACCCATAGTTTCGTGCAACGTATGCAGCCTGGTGATCCTCACGACCCTTTATTGCGGCAGGTTCTGCCACTAGAACAAAAGGCGGTCGATGCTGGCTGGGGCAGTCTGGATCCCGTCGGCGACCACAACGCCATGCAAAGCCCCGGCCTGCTGCATAAATATGAAGGCCGCATATTGCTGGTAAGCACCGCTGCCTGTGCCATTCATTGCCGCTACTGCTTCCGTCAGCACTTCCCCTACCCGCAGGCCAATCCACTGGGGACCCAGTGGCCAGCCACCCTCGCCTATCTAAGCTCGAACCGTGATATCCATGAGGTCATATTGAGTGGTGGCGATCCCTTAAGCCTGAGTGATGTACGTTTGGCCAGGATCGTTAACCAATTAGGTGAAATTCCCCATCTCCGGACCGTGCGTATCCATACCCGGCTGCCAGTGGTTTTGCCACAACGCATCGTACCCTGCCTGCTCCGTTGGGTGAAAAAATCGCGACTCAAGCTCGTATTTGTCCTGCATATCAATCACCCGAATGAGATCAACCAGGAACTCACTACGGCCCTGAGGCACCTACAGCTGCTCAGGGTCACCCTGCTGAATCAGGCCGTTTTATTGAGAGGCGTCAATGACAATACCGAGGTACTGGTTCAACTGAGCCACCAGCTTTTCGAGGCGGGGATCCTGCCCTACTA
>ENA-ORDP01001725-ORDP01001725.1-marine-sediment-metagenome-genome-assembly--contig:-NODE-1725-length-11565-cov-4.085404_pt1 | contig 11565 bp, 9 predicted proteins | sample MGYA00248627_ERZ508539 | MGnify/ENA primary metagenome ERZ508539 (study PRJEB26208, sample SAMN05571518) | marine sediment metagenome | biome: deep sea; feature: Hydrothermal vent; material...
ACCCGGTGCAACTCATAACGTAAATACTGAGGATTGAGGTGTCGGGGCTTGACAATCTGGGTATATTTTAAGGCGCCACTATTGAGCTGATAACTGTTGTAGGGCACATACAGTTCTTTCTTGCCCACCAGCTTCCAGTTATAACGTTCCAGGCTACCATTGAACATATCCAACTGATCGCTGGTCGCCAAACCATCGGAAGCGGTCCGTGGGTTATCAAAAGCCACATTGGGTGCCCGCCGTACCCGTCGCTGGCCAGGATTATAGAGCCAGGCCTTACGTGCCTCCCGGCTTTGGTTCAAGGTTTCGTGAACCAGCAACACCTGACCGGCCAGACGTGGTGGCGCAATAACCTTTTGCTTGAAATAGAACACCACATTATTCAGTGACGCCTCGGTGGCTCCAGGCAATCCATAGGCATACAGAAACTGGTCAAGGAATTTGACTGCGGTATAGCTGCCATCCCGTTGTACCGGAATCTGCAGATAATGGCGCTCAGCCATATCAGGACGATAGCGCAGCAGATGATTCCAAATTACCTGCTGACCATTTTCGGGAATCGGAAAAGGAATCCCCACTTGGGCACCGGTGACACCATTTCCACCCTCTACCAACCGGGCTGTGGTGGCATTTTTCTCACTCGCCCGGTAAATCCGTGGGGGTACGGAGGCACTACGATGACTCGGATACACGGTCATGTAGTAATCCGGATACGCCTTGATCAGCGCTTGTGCGCCGGCAGTGAGTTGTTGCGCATATTGTGCCACATTGCTGCTGTCGATCCGGAACAACGGTTTCTCACCGGCATAGGGGTCAGGATGATGCCCACCGGTTTTGAAGCCATCCGGTGCCTGGGTGATGCCGCCGTCCCAGGCCGGGATGGTGCCAGCAGCATTGCCCGCTTTTTCGGCACCGATCGGCGTCAGGTCCTTACCCAGGCGAGCGGCTTGCTCAACACTGACCGCAGCCTGCACTGTTGATGACAGCAGCAACAGCGCAGTCGCTATTCCTACAAATGCGGTGTTATATTTCATAGCTATGCCCTCAATCAGAACGAGTATTTGATACTGGCTGCGATAAAGTCTCGGTCATTGATCAGGTTATAGCGGCCCGCGCCGGAGTACTTGGTATAGCTGATATCAAATACCCACTTCTGTTGCCAGGTCGTAGCCACACCAAGCGTCAATGCCTTGCGACCCTCGATAAAATTACCACCGGGGCCCGGTGAAATACCGGATACATCATGCTGGAAAGAGAAACGTGGGGAAATATTGGCTCCGGCCACTGCGTTCAAGTAATCCAGGCGACCGGCAATACGATAGCCCCAGGAATTGGCATCAGGGAAGTGGCTGGCATCTTCGGCCGGTTTGCCGGCATGGGCACCGATGCTGGCATGGATCGGATTACCACTGGTATAGGTGCCCGGCCCATCAAGCCGTAGCACACTCTTATCGGGCATATTACTGACCATGTCCATTGCCGCTTCACCGAGCAACACAAACTGATCCGCACCTAAGACATGGGAGAATAACTTGGTCGCAGTGGCCTGAATCTGGGTCACATCACGACGGATATACCCGGGAATATAGGTATTAAAACCCACACCTCCCGGCACCACCTGGTTGGTCGCAGCCAGCAACTGACCGGCAGGACTACCGATCAACGCCAGTGGCGACAGGGCGGCAAACAACAGCTCTGCATCATCAACCTGCAAGGGCACATTCTTATGCAGGGAAACTTCACCCTGCAATGCCACGCCACTGTCATTCAAGGTGGTATTAAAACTGGCACCGAATAGCTGGATATTCTCCGGGTATTCAATCAAATATCCGGCACTACCGGCATAATCACCAGCCAGCAGTCCGGCGGGTTTGCCGGTTCTTGGGTCCACCGTCGGCCCCAACACACCACTCCGGGCACTGATAATGGGCAAACGACTGTGGTAGTTCAGATAAAACAAACCAAATTCGGTGTCATTAAGACTCGGGGCAGTAACGTGGTACGCCAATCCATACTGCCCACCGTCCTTGGGATAGCGATTGGGATCACGCGGTACTACCGCCCCAACTGGGCCAATGGGTGGGGCAGAGGGGCCTGAGGGCAGAATATCCGGTACCGAACCAAAACCCAATACCACCCGGGTGCCTCCCTGCCCGGCGAAATCATTGGTACTGAAGTAGGAGCCCGTGGGATCGATCTTGGTTTCCTGCCACTGTAACTGATAAAAGGCTTCAATATTGGCATTGTCCGTGATATCAACCGAGGTGGAGATCAGGGGTACCGGCACCAGTGCTTCACGTAACTCGGCGCCGGGGACACGCAAGGCCGCGACATCCACCGGATTGATGGCGTTAATGCCGTTCTGGATAAAGGTGCTTTCTCCCCAATTCAAAATCTGATTGCCCAGACGCAGCTGGGCGTCTTTACCGCCGACACTGAAGCGCCCCCAGACATAGGCATCAAGCAGATCCAACTTGCTGCCAACCAGGTCCAGGGCGTCATTGCTCAACGGCGCTTTGACCCGATTACCATTCTCACTTTCATTGTCATAAAATCCGGAAACCCGGATGAAAGCCCCACCATTATTACTCTTGTGATTGAGCTCCAGCTCAGAGGTGACTTTGACTGCGCTATTCACCACCCCCTTGTCATAATTCTGGTTGCCATCGTCCCCATTGACCGAGAACGCGGTACCCGCCTGAGGTGTCCCTGCCAAACCCAGCAGGCGGGGGTCACGGCCCTGTATCCGCCAGCGTGCGCCATAGGATAGCGTAGTATCAAGACTACCACTCCAGTCACCGTTGTTGAACTCAACCGCAGCGGCTTGCTGCGGTACTGCGAGCCCCAGCGTGGACACCACAGCAAATGCCAAAGTCGCACCACACCACCGATATACCGTGCCCTCGTCCTTGTGATTCTTCATTGTGTCATTTCCTCCACACTCGTTGTTTTTGTCCAACCCCACTCTCCAAAGGTCATACTATAAGTAATGCTGTTCGCTGACAAGCGTTGAAATACAAAATTATCTCAAGCATGTGATCGATCCAGCCAGGCACGTAACCCCACAGGTTTTCTACCACACAGCTGGCGAGAAGTGACTACAGATGCAGGGTCGTTCAGCCCATGGTTGGATTATAAAAATTTCTGCCCGGACCCAGGTTTTGGATATAGTGCAACAATTGTCGAAAATCATCAGGGCTTTCGGCAAAATTAATCTCGGCCGCATTCACCACCAGTAGCGGCGATTCCGTATAGGCCAAAAAATAACGCGAATAGGCATCAACCAGGTTTTGCAAATAATTTTTATCAATGCCGAATTCAAAAATCCGACCGCGTTGTTCGATTCGCCCCAGCAACACCGGTAGCGGGGCCTGTAAATAGATCACCAGGTCCGGGCATGAAGCCGGAGCCACGTGAACCAGTCGCTGATAAATTTTACTGTAAAGATAAAATTCATCCTCATCCAGGGTGATTTTTGCAAATAAAGGATCTTTTTGTACCATAAAATCATAAATTCTGACCTGCTTCAGTATCCCCTCCGTTTCCAGACGTTCCAACTGCCCCACGCGTTGAAACAAAAAATGTAGCTGCGTAGCCAAAGCGTAGCGGTCCCGAGCCTGATAAAAACGCTCGAGAAAAGGGTTTTTTTCTGGTTCCTCCAACACTGGATTGCTGCCGGCCACTTCTGCCAACCGTCGAGCCAGGGTTGTTTTACCGACCCCGATAGGCCCCTCTACCACCACGCACCGGAAGCGTGTTGGCCATATTGTTACCTCACTTGCAAGGGCCTGCTTTCTTAACCTTGAACCTGCCATCACCCTGCCGCTCCTATTGTGTTGAATTATTCACAGATTCGTACAAATACCTTGCCCTGTGAGTACAGATTGGCTACCCTATCGGTACGACTTCTTACCTTCAATTCTACTACGGCTCCCAAACGCATAGCGTTATTTGACTCATGAAACTTCTGTTCGATTTTTTTCCCCTGCTACTATTTTTCGCAGCGTTCAAGATGTATGGCATCTATACCGCAACCGCCGTTGCCATGATTGCCTCGATATTGCAAGTTGCGGTCTTCCGCCACCGCAAAGGCCGCTTTGAAACCATGCACTTGGTAACCTTGGCGGTGATCACATTTTTCGGAGGCATGACCCTGTTATTTCAGGACCCTAACTTCATAAAATGGAAGCCCAGTATCGTCAACTGGATCTTCTCCGTACTGATACTTGGCAGTTTATTCGTCGGCAAAAAGACAGCTCTCGAACGCGTACTCGGCAGTCAGTTAAAGTTGCCAGATAAAGTATGGCGCAATGTCAACCTGGCCTGGGGCCTGTTTTTCCTGATTGCCGGCCTGCTCAATATCTATGTTGCCTTCTATTATGCCCCCGAACTTGACCCACAAACACGCACCAATATCTGGGTCAATTTCAAGGTCTTTGGTTTGCTGGGACTGACCTTCGCCTTTACGGTGATACAAATGTTCTTCATCTACAAATATATCGAAGATAAACCCAAAGAGAAATAAGAGAGAAATAAGGTTGTTCTACTCGATCTATTGCACAGATGTTCCGGAATCCCTACCACTGCGTAAAAGCGCAAGAGAACAGCACCTGGCTCGCTTGAATGCGCTGAAACAGGAAGGCCGTTTACTACTCGCCGGCCCTTTTCCTGTAGTCGACAGCCCTGACCCGGGTACGGCAGGCTTCAGCGGCAGCCTGATTATTGCCGAATTTGATGCTTTGCGGGCGGCGCAGGAATGGGCGGAACAGGATCCGTACGTCGTCGCCGGGGTTTACGCCGAGGTTGAAGTCAAACCCTTTCTGAAAGTACTGCCTTGAAGGCGTTGACCAAGAGGAGACTAACTTTGCACTGGAGCCACCATGCAAGAAAATCGTATTGCTGAAATGACATGATGCAGGTACAAATTCATGCCCTGCAGATTAAAGCCCTAACCCCCGAAGAGTCGGACAAAGTGCCCGAGACCCGCATGCGGGCTGCTAAAAGACCAACCTCGAACTGAGCGGCCATCGCTACACCATGCTTAAAGCGGGACTGTTCATTGCCGGCCTCACCGTCCTGATCCTGTTGGTGAATTATTTGGCTGCCTATCGCGCCGATAATGATCTGATTCTGCGCCTGTGTCAAAATCAGGCGGAGGTATTGGCCAATTTTCGTGAGGTACTACAATCACAACAATCAAAAGACCCAAAGGGAATAAAAACCTCGGATATTAAAAAGACGCGAGGTGATATGATTGCCGCCAAACTTCTCTTCATTGTGCCTCGACACAGCCAGGAAACCATCGACCAATACCTGCTTCGTGTACAACAACATATAATGGGAAAATGCCAACAATGACCTCACTCAAAACGTTATTATTCTTCACCTTGTTAGTCTTTACCGGCGAATTATTCGCCGCACAGCCGGTAAAATTATTTGAGATCAAGGGAGCCTACGAAGATGCCATTATGGCAGATCATCTTCTTTTCCTGGCGGCAAAAAAAGCGGAAGGTACCGTTCCTGATCTACGTGTATTTCGCCTCGACAACAAAGGCAAAACCACACAAATCGGCAGCTATCGCTCCAAGGATTACGCACACTCCATAGCGAGAAAAGGGCACTATCTTTATTTGGTTGATGGTAAATTTGGACTTGAAACCATCGATATCAGTGATCCCTCAAAACCGCAACTGTCAAGCTTTTTGCCACTCGATGGCTACTCTCACAAGGTCGTCATTCAAAACAACCTGGCTCTGGTCACTTCAGGCTTTCAGGGCCTGCATTTGATTGACATCAGCCAACCGACCCAACCCCGACTGATCTCTACCTTCCAGGCTTACCCTCCCCCTGAACAAAACTCGGCCAATGACAATGTGACCAGCGCATCAAGCTATGGTGGGGAGGAGGATTATGATAATCAGCGCGAAGCTTCCGGTGGCGGAGACATCAATGTTACCTGGGAGGATTTAATCACCGTGGAAGGTGCTCTGGATGTCGCTGTCCAAGGACAATATGCCTATATCGCCTATGGCTCAGAAGGCATCGTGATTGCCGATATCAGCAACCCCAAAAAACCGCTTAAAGTGAGCACTATTCGGGTTCAACACACAGCAGAAAGTATCTTCTACAAGCAGCAAATACTCTACGTCACCCTGGGTCTGGACGGACTACGTTTGATCAATGTGGCCAATCCCGAGGCACCGAAAAATCTGGCCCGGATTACCGGTCGTTGTTATGCAATGGATGTCTCGGTAGCAAACAACAAGGCCTTTTTAGCCGATGGCCAATGTGCCGCCAACAGCCTCTATGTCTTTAATATTGCTGACCCCCGCCACCCTCTGAAGGAAACGGCCTTTTCTGATAAAGTCAATCATGTCAGATTATTCAAAAACTCGATCCTGGCCATGGGGCCGGACCACGCCCAGGCCTTCGTGCTGCAACATTAGTCCGGGTGCAGTAGCAACATTCCTGGAACCCAGTGGCGATTACCTTGTGTCTGCTCTTTTTTTGAACAACGCGAATTTTTAAAAGGATGTGGGTTCGATTCCCATTTGCCTATCAGATGTGGTGATTTCGTAACCCCGGTCTCCAGCCATCACTCCTCAGATGATTACTTTTTCGAGCCGTTCTTTTCGTTTTTCCCAGTCTGGTAAAACTCGCCCAAGCAACCGGTAAAACTTTCTGTCGTGATTTAGAAACAACAGATGGCTCAGTTCATGTAGAATCACGTAGTCGATGCAGTGGATCGGAGCCTTGACCAGTTCGGTATTCAACATGATGACACCACCACTGGAGCAGCTTCCCCATCGTTTCTTCATGCGACGGAAGCGTACTTCAGGCACTGCGGCCCCCATCCTCTCGAAAGTCGGTAGGTATTGAGCAAGCCTTCTCGAAAGCAAATCCTTGGCGTGTGCCGTGTACCAATCGAGCATGATCGCCCGTATTTTTTCCCTGTTACCTGTATCAGACAATTCCATTTCAAAGAAACGGCCGATCAGCCGCACGCGAGTTATCTCACCAGACCGTATTCTCAAACGATATTGCCGTCCCAAATAATAGTGCGTTTCCCCGGAGATAAATTTACGTTCCGTGGGTAGAGGTTGAAATCGCTCAAAATAGTCGATTTGCCGAGCTATCCATGAGGACCGTTTTTTCAGCCACTGCCGAAGGATCTCCGGTTCGTATCCAGCAGGTGCCTTCGCGGTGATTCTAAGATCTGGATGCACGGTAACGGAAAGACGCTTGCACGCACTGAACGTAACATCAACAGGGAATTTTCGGGCGCCAAATGACAGATCCATCTGCATTGTCATGGCCTTCTGATCCTAGCAATATCCAGACACTGTTCCATAATCGCATCCATGTCCTCGAACGTGATATCAATGCCGTCTTTGTCCTTAAAGTCGAAAAGGCGGTCTTCTATCTCATTCCTCATGCGATTCTGGGTATCTGTATCGCCGGTCCAACTGACAATCCGATTTCGTTCAACGACTTCATCCACAGCCAGCGCGACGTCGGCAATAACATTTTCGAAATCATCCTCACCGTTATCCAACCGCCTTAGGATTTCCTTAAGAGAACCAAAATAGGCCTTGGCAACATCATGGCTTTGGAGTTTTTCCGGAATTCGATCTCCGGTACGATTACGCACGGCGTTCATAATCTCTGTTACCTTCTTGAGATACTCATTTGCTTTGATCCGCTCTTCCCTGAAAGCCGCGATAGCAGTAATCAGGAGCTCTGAGAAGCGTTTGTAAAAGGCCGGGTCTTCCTGCATGCGATCATGGATTGTCCGGGCCGTACGATGAGCAATCGTATCGGCTTTGGCGGCTGCATTCGGCAGTTTCTCCACTTCCCGGGCAAAGGCATCAATATCAAAGATGTTGACCAGGGAGGTAATTTTTTCAACCTCACCGGTGCCTACATGCGTATCCAGCAGTTTTTGGATCTTTGGTTCGTATTCGGCAAAATCCACGACTTCCGCATATCGTTTCCTTACCGCCGTGCGAAGCTTGGAGAAAAATTTCAGATCCGCCCGATAACGATTCAATTTCCCCGGCTCAATTTCCTCCAAAAACTTGACGCTGGACAGTGCAATGCCAAGCGTTTTCGAAAATGCTGACAAACGTTCGTAAAACCTGGCCCGCAGTTCAACATCCGCAAGCGCCAGTTCGTACGCTTCCTCGTCCTGTTTGTTCTTGACCTCTTTAAATGTATCCCACAAAAGAGAATGTTTTTGAGGAAGTGTCGATGTCTCCACAGTCACATCGGTGAGAATATTTTCAATATCCCCGGAATCAAACTCGGATAGCGTACTGTAAAGGTTGAGGGCGTGGTCGAGGTTTTCCAAAACCCCACGATAGTCGATGATATATCCGAAATCCTTGCCATCGCTCAATCGGTTGACCCTGGCGATAGCTTGCAGCAGGGTATGGTCTTTCAGCTTCCGCGTCAGGTATAGAATGGTGTTTCGGGGCGCATCGAATCCGACGAGTAACTTATCTACCACAATAATTATTTCAGGCTGCTGCGCATTTTTGAAGGCATTGATGACCTGCTTGTTGTACTCCCGTTCACTGCCGTATTTACTGATGACCGTTTTCCAGAACCGATGCACGGCCAGTTTGTTTTCTTCATACAGATCATCTTCACCTTCCCGCTCGTCGGGGCCCGAAATCAGCACTTCGCATGAGACCATGGCAAATTCATCAAGATATTTTTTGTAGAGCAACGCGGCAGCCTTGTCCTGTGTCACCAGCTGCCCCTTGAACCCTGTCCCCTGCCAGTTGTCACGAAAGTGCTCGCTGATATCCCAGGCAATGGCCATAACCTTCTGCGCAGCCTTGTTCAGCTGGTCAGTAGTTGAAAATTTCTTTTTCAGATCCGCAGTTTGTTCATCGCTCAAGTTGGCAGTGATCCGTTCGAACCAGGCGTCGATTCCACGGGAGTCCACATGCTGTTCAACATGCCTTCCCTCATATAGAAGAGGCACTACCGCCTTGTCAGCCACCGCCCGGTCGATGGTGTAGGTGTCTATCAGACCGCCGAATTTCTCGACCGTGTTTTTGTCTTTCTTCATCACTGGCGTGCCGGTGAAACCGATGTAACAGGCATTCGGTAGTACCCGGCGCATTTTGGCATGACGCGGGCCGTACTGTCCGCGATGCCCTTCATCTACCAGAACAAAAATGTCGGGGTCATCATTGCGCACAACATGCCGACCGACAGCCGCCTCAAACTTGTCGATGATCGTTGTAACAATGCGCTGCTTGTTGCCTTTCAGCATCTGTGAGAGGTGTTTGCCGGTTGCGGCCTGCTCCACTTCCTTGCCGCAATGGTGGAAAGTCCTGTAGATCTGGTCGTCAAGGTCGACCCGGTCGGTCACCAGGACGATTTTATAGTCATTAATTTCAGAACACAGAGCGATAGACTTGGCAAGCAGCACCATGGTCAACGACTTGCCGCTGCCCTGGGTATGCCAGACCACGCCGCCCCGGCGTCTGCCGTCATGTTCACGATTGCTGATGCGATCCATGATTTTTTTGACGGCAAAGTACTGCTGATACCGTGCGATTTTCTTGACACCGGCATCAAACAGGATAAAGCGGAAGGTCAATTCAAGGAGCCTAGCAGGACGGCACAGCGCATATAGGGCACGATCCTGCTCAGTGACCTGTCTTTCAAGCGTACCGTAAACAACCGGCTTTTCCCGCACCATCCACTCATTTTCAGTAAACAGCCGGTCCACCTCTTTTTCAGAGAGCGGCACATTAACCAGTTTCTGGAGCTCTTCCTCAATTCGTAATTCGTAATTCCCAATTCCTAATTCCCGCCAAGTTCCCCAGAACTTGGCGGCAGTTCCGGTGGTTGCGTATCTGGCCTCATTCTTTGACAACACCAGAAGGAGCTGCGAATACAGGAACAGGTGAGGGATTTCGTCGTCTTTCTGGTTGCGTATCTGCTGGGATATGGCCTCACGTATTGGCTCCTTGATGTGCGGCGATTTGCATTCGATCACGCCAAAAGGAATACCGTTTACAAACAAAACGATATCCGGCCTGCGGGTCTGGTGACTGCCGGCCCTCTCGACCGCGAATTCTTCCGTGACGTGAAAGACGTTGTTCTCGGGGTGATCCCAGTCGATGTAACGCATGGAGAAGCTCTTGGTATCGCCTTCTACTGACTGTTGCAGGCTTTTCCCCAAGCACAAAAGATCATAAATTCCCTCATTTGTACGCACCAGTCCATCAAAAGGGACCTCTTTGAGTGCCTGCAGGGCGCTCAGGATATTGCCCTCGGTAAACGGCAGCTCCCGGCCCTTGAATCTGACCCGGTTGTGTTTTCGCAACCAGTCGGCCAGAACCCCCTCCAGGAGTACGCCCCCCAACCTGCCGCCCCGCAGGTCGAGAGCCTCCTTTGGTGTCAGGTATTGCCAGCCCAGATTCTGCAGCAGGTGCAAGGCGGGGAGTTGGGAAATGGCGTCTTCGGTATATTGTGGAGTTTTTTCAAAGTCAGTCATCCCGCACCTCCCAACGGCCGCCTTTGGCTGGACCGACGTGGCGTATACAACCTGCGGCTCTCATGGCCTTCAAGTGATTCTCCACACCACTTGTAGATAGTTTAAGCACGTCTGCGAGTTCTTTTGTGGATATTCTGGGATTGTTGATCATTAGCTGAGCAATACGTAATCTGCGGGCCATGATTTTTTCACCCCACTTTTCACCCCACTTTTCACCCCACTTTTCTATGAACACCTCACTTTTCTCCGAACCTGTGATTTCAGTCTCTTTGCCGTCGGCTATTGCTGCAAAAACCGGATGAACCGGCAGTTCCACCAGGAAAATGCACCACATCTATCTGGGTTTGCGGAAATATTTTGGATGGATTGTCATTAAAAAACATAAGGCCGACATTTCTCGGCAACACGTTTTCATCCGGCCCTACGACAATATTCATCCGGCGGCAAAGCCCGACAAAATCCATTTTCGCTGCCTCGGAGAAGAGATCGCTTTTGACCTGCTTCAGGTAGGCACGTATCAAGCCCAGGTCCAGGTCATCCAGAGTAGCGGCCTGGTTTATACGGTCGTCATACGGCACAGTGGCCGCCAGGCTCATTAATTCCACCTCATCCTGATGCCTGGCCCGAACCGTTACAGAGCCCTTACGAATATAGTAGGCGAACTCCCTTTCACCTTTTGCTAAAGACACCGGGGCTTTGTAAGGTCTGGTCTGGCCGCCCATGGCCCAAAGCACCAGGATGTGCTTGCCCTCAATTTCACATGGCGCCATGATCGGGTGATAATAGGGCACTATCCGGTAACCAAGCTCCACGATCTCTTTTTGGATGGCGTCAAGCTCATCAGCATTTATCCCTTGAGGCGGCAAGATAGGGCGGCCGTTTTCTTCGCCGACTCCAATCACAATATATCCGCCGCCGAGATTGTGAAAATCATTGGCAAAGGCGCACATAGTATGCAACACCTTTTGCGGGTTCCAGCCGGCCTTGAACTCAAGCCGTTCCCATTCCACCGTCCGGGCGGTGAGCAGGTCGTTTATGTTGATGGG
>ENA-ORDP01001726-ORDP01001726.1-marine-sediment-metagenome-genome-assembly--contig:-NODE-1726-length-11562-cov-29.532024_pt1 | contig 11562 bp, 9 predicted proteins | sample MGYA00248627_ERZ508539 | MGnify/ENA primary metagenome ERZ508539 (study PRJEB26208, sample SAMN05571518) | marine sediment metagenome | biome: deep sea; feature: Hydrothermal vent; material...
TGAAGCTGAAAAATGCCCTTCCAGGCACATAACGAATGAGGTTCTTGTGTGCTAATGACATGCACCAGCGGTGCGCGGTGTTTGCGTGTCTGGCCCCGAAAGGGCGTACTGGGTGTTGTTAGGCCAATTTTTCACAATACGTCATTTTCTTCTGGCACAATGTTCTTGACTTTGGATAAAGCTGCTTTGAATTTATTTTTGCTGCCTTTCTTGGCCCTCTCAGCCAAATACTCTTCAGTAAGAAGAGCAGACATCTTTTCTGCTAGTGCAGTAGCAACAAACTGATTAATTGATATGTTATCTTCCTTCGCCAATTTTCTAACCCGCTCATGTAAGGAATCAGGAAGTCTTAAACTAATTGTACTCATGATATTTCTCCTATAATTCGAAGGAGCTTCTGTGGCGTTACCACTTCGACTTGAAATTTTTCAGAACCCACAAAATCTTTAAGATTATGTGTGACGATATAATTACATCCAGACTCAACAGCTAACTCTAAAATAAAATCATCACCTGAATCTTTTAAATTAGGACGCCATAAAAAATGAACTTGCCGATGCTTCCCAATCGTACACAGATAATCAATAATATCTTCTATGTTTGAGTGTGTAAGTCCGATGGTACGAGAGAATCTTTTTGCCACAGCTTCGTATTCGAGAACAAGTGGAGCCGATAAATAGAGATCAATTTCTTCATTCCTGATCACTGACAATAATTTAAAAGATGCACCTTGCCTCGAACGCAAAGCTGAGATAAATACACAAGTATCAAGGACTATTGAGGCAGCCATATTGGTATTATATGCAATACCACGATTATGTCAAGAACCCACTGATTTGACTGGCCTAACGTTATGCTCACCGGCGCTTTAAATTTCATTTAAAACCATATGAAACAATTTATTCTTACAGTTTAAAAATGTGATTGGTCGGGCATCGCGGTAATCTGTAACACCGACTGGGACAGCTTGCGCGGGTCGGTGACGGATGCGGTGATCTGGAAAACGTCGCCCACAGGATAACCGGGCTGAGACTTAAACCGTCTGGTAATACAGGTTCTGCGGGTGGTTGGACTGGGCGAAGAAAAACCAGCGTTCCGCCAGCAGGCCCGCGTACTGGATGGCAAAGGCCATGCCGAACAGGAGCAGGACATTGGCTGTCAGTCCCAGTGATAACAGGAACAGGGGGATCGGAAAGACCGTGATCAGGAAGGTCCACTTGATGGTGCTGAAAACAGCCGGCGAGGCACCATGGAAATATTCGCGCGTGTTAAATGAGCCGGCCATGAAGCCCTGTGCTTTCTGTTCGATCCTGTCGTGACGAATGCCTATGGCAGTTTGCAGGGTGGATTTGTGTTTGATGCGCGAATTGCGAATCAGGCTGGATAGGCGGGTTATCAGTGCGGCGACGGTGAGGATGATGGCCCATCCTCCGTAGAAGGCGGTCAGCTCGGAACCCTGGTGTGATGCAAATGCGGTGGCCAGCATGAAGCCGGATGCTGAACCCAGCAGTGTATAGTTGACGACGGTCAGTGGTGTGGCCCATTCCTGAAGAAACTTGATGCAGGCATAGATCATGCTGGTGCACAGGAACAGGGTGAAGGCCAGCACGGTGGTGGCCGCACCGACCAGTAGTGATAAATCGATTTCAAAGGTTTCGCGGAAGGTGAACAGTACCGGGTTCCAGCCGAGGTAATGGATTAGTCCGTAGATGCCGGTCATGCCCATGAAGGCAGGCAGTACGATGACTTCACGCGACAGCCATGAAGTGCGCCAGCGCGCGGCGGAGCGCCAGGCGCGTTCCGGATGGCCCAGGTGGAAGAACGAGCTGAGCAAGCCGGCGGCCAGGAAGACGATGGCGATGAGGCTGCCCAGGCCATAAAAAGTCGCGGAATCCTGAACCGGCAATACCTTTACAACCGAGTACAGCTGGCCGGTGTACAGCGCCAGGAACAGGCCCTGGCCGACGCCGATCAATGTTGTCAGGAATACGACTGAGAATGCGGGATGCATGTTTTAACTCCTGTTACCACGAGGTGACATCGTCGAGTGTCGGTTCATCAGTGTCCGGCATGGGTAGCCGGCGTTCTTTTTTGAGCGGGTTATCGACACGGACAAGTTCGTCTTCGTGGATGGTGATACGGGTTTTGCTGCGCGGCAGGTAATGGTTGGCCGGTTTGGTGCCCCACTCCGGCATCAGCTGGTAACCACCGCGTTCGCGAATGGCAATGGCGGCTTCCGAATCGGGGTCGTTGACGTCGCCGAACAGGCGTGCGCTGGTCGGACAGGCCATGACGCAGGCCGGCTTGCGCTCGTTTTCCGGCAGCGACATGTCGTAAATACGGTCCACACACAGGGTGCACTTCTTCATCACCTTCTGGTGTTCGTCGAGTTCACGCACGCCGTAGGGACAGGCCCACGAACAGTACTTGCAGCCGATGCATTTGTCGTAGTCCACCAGTACGATGCCGTCTTCCTCGCGTTTGTAGCTGGCGCCGGTCGGACACACGGGCACGCAGGGCGGGTCTTCGCAGTGCAGGCAGCTCTTGGGAAAGTGTACGGTCTCCGCGTTTGGAAACGTGCCGACTTCGAAGGTTTGAACACGGTTGAAGAAGGTGCCGGTGGGGTCCTTGCTGAACGGGTTCATGTCAGCCATGTAGCCGGCGGTCCCGGACGTGTTCCATTCCTTGCAGCTGGTCACGCAGGCGTGACAGCCGACGCAAACGTTGAGATCGATGACTAAAGCTAATTGCGACATGCTGTGTTCCCTGATCCCACCGTCATCCCGGCACAGGCCGTCATCCCGGCACAGGCCGTCATCCCGGCACAGGCCGTCATCCCGGCACAGGTCGTCATCCCGGCACAGGTCGTCATCCCGGCACAGGCCGTCATCCCGGCACAGGTCGTCATCCCGGCGCAGGCCGGGATCCAGGCCTGCCAGTTATCGCCTGTGCCTGGATTCCGGCCTGCGCCGGAATGACGGTTGTGGTTTCTGATGTTCAAGAGTTCTTTCTGCCGGCGAAATAAGTCAGCCAGCGGCCACGCTTCTTTTCCTGTGACTGGCCGGGTACGACGTGCAGCGTTTCGAACTGTGGCGAAGTAATTTTCGGCTCGTCATCCCCTGCCGGATAAATACGCACATGCACATCGTACCAGCCGGCCTGGCCGGTAACGGGGTCGGAGTTTGACAGGTGTTCACCGTCTTCGCCGGCGGGCAGTTCCTCGCTGATAATGTGATTCAGCAGAAAACCCTGTTCGGCTTCATTGGCGTTGCCGTCCAGTCCCCAGGCACCGGACGCTTTGCCTATTGCGTTCCAGGTCCACACGGTGCCGGGTTCCACGGTTTCCGAATAGCGGCACAGACAGCGCACCTTGCCGTGCATGGATTCCACCCACATCCAGGCGCCGTCTTCGATACCGGCTGTGTGTGCGGTTTTTGAATTTACGTGCAGGAAATTGTAGGTGTGTATCTGCCGCAACCAGGCGTTCTGCGAATCCCATGAATGGTACATCGCCATCGGACGCTGGGTGATGGCGTTGAGCGGGTACTTGCGCAGGTCCGAGGCTTCCGCTTCCAGCGGTTGTGAATAGAACGGCAGTGGATCGAAGTGTGTTTCGATGCGCTTGCGCAGGTGATCCGGTGGCTGCTTGCCATCCGATTTGCCCTGCGCAGCGAGGCGGAACTTCTGTAGCACTTCAGAATAAATGTGAATATTGATGGGTTCAGCGTAGCGCGTCAGGCTGTGCCGTTTGGCCCATTCCAGGTAGCCCTGGTTCCAGTTGCGCATGTACTGGTAAGACTTGGGCAGCTCGTACTGGAAAACACAATTATTCTTTTCGTACATCTCCCATTGCTTGGGATTGGGCTCGCCCTTCATGAACTTCTCGCCACCTTTGCCGCGCCAGCCCGCCAGAAAACCAATGCCGGAACCGGGCGTGGTTTCATAGTTAATGACAAAGTCCGGGTAGTCGCGGAACTTGCGGCTGCCGTCCGGTTTGGTAAAGGCCGGTAGCTTTAACCGCGAACCCAGTTCGATCAAGACTTCCTGGAACGGTTTGCAATCGCCTTTCGGTGGTACCACAGGAATACGCACCGAATCGACAGGGCCGTCGAATTCCGAAATCGGACGATCCAGCATGGACATGCAATCGTGGCGCTCCAGGTAAGTGGTATCGGGCAGGATTAAATCGGCATAGGCGGTCATCTCCGACTGGAACGCATCGGCAACAATCAGGAACGGGATTTTGTATTCCCCGTCCTCGTCCTTGTCGTTGAGCATTTTGCGCACTTCGGAGGTGTTCATCGATGAATTCCACGCCATGTTGGCCATGAATATCAACAGCGTGTCGATCTTGTAGGGGTCACCGCGCCAGGCGTTGGTGATGGCGTTGTGCATCATGCCGTGTACCGACAGCGGGTATTCCCAGGAGAACGCCTTGTCGATGCGCACCGGGCTGCCGTCGTCGTTGACGAACAGGTCGTCGGGATCAGCGGGCCAGCCCAGTGGCATGCCGTCCAGCGGGGTGTTGGGTTGTACGGCACGCGGGTCGTTCGGTGTTTTTGCGCAGGGCGGTATCGGCCGCGGGAACGGGGCCTTGTGGCGGAAGCCACCGGGGCGGTCGATGGTGCCGAGGATACTCATTAATATAGACAGGGCGCGAATGGTCTGAAAACCATTGGAGTGCGCTGCCAGTCCGCGCATGGCGTGGAAGGCGACCGGGTTGCCGGTCACAGACTCGTGCTCGTTGCCCCAGGTATCGGTCCAGGGAATCGGCAGTTCAATTTTCTCGTCGCGTGCAGTGATGGCCATTTCGTGTGCCAGGCGCTTGATGGTCTCTTCGGGAATACCGGTGATACTAGCGGCCCATTCGGCGGTGTATTCCTTGACGCGATCCACCAGCAACTGGAAGGCCGGCTTAACCGGCGTCCCGTCGTCGAGTTTGAAATCGCCCAGGAAGTAAGGATCGGCACCGGGCGTGTGGGTGGAAATCGGTTTGTCCAGCTCGCGGTCCCACCACAGCTTGTTCTGCGGGTCGAAGCAGCCTTCTTCCGGCGGTACTTCGAAGCGCACGAGCATGCCGTACTCGCTGGAGTCCGGGTCCATGTTGACCAGCTCGGCGGAGTTCGAGTAGTTGACCAGAAAATCGCGGTCGTACAGGCCCTGCTTGATGATTTCGTTAATCAGCGCCAGGAACAGGGCGCCGTCGGTGCCGGGCTTGATAGGAATCCATTCGTCGGCGATGGCCGAATAGCCGGTGCGTACCGGGTTGATGGAAATAAACTTGCCGCCCTGGCGCTTGAATTTGGAAAGCGCCATCTTCAGGGGGTTGGAGTGGTGGTCTTCAGCCGTGCCGATCATGACAAACAGCCGGGCGCGATCGAGATCGGGGCCGCCGAACTCCCAGAATGAGCCGCCGATGGTGTAGATCATGCCGGCCGCCATGTTGACCGAGCAGAAACCGCCGTGCGCGGCGTAGTTCGGCGTGCCGAACTGTTTGGCGAACAGGCCGGTCAGCGCCTGCATCTGGTCGCGGCCGGTGAACAGGGCGAATTTTTTCGGATCGGTGGCACGGATTTCGGCGAGCCGTTCGCTGACCATGTCGAAGGCTTTTTCCCAGGAAATTTCCTCGAACTCATTGTCACCACGTTCGCTGCCGGGTTTGCGCAACAGCGGTTTGGTGAGGCGAGCCGGCGAGTACTGCTTCATGATGCCGGACGAGCCCTTGGCGCAGATCACGCCCTTGTTGAGCGGATGGTCGGGGTTGCCCTGTATGTAGCGAACTTCGCCATCGCGCAGCGTGACGCGAATCCCGCAACGGCAGGCACACATGTAGCAGGTGGTATTCTTGACCTCGATGCGGCTGCCCTCGTCGAGGGCTTTCGACAGCGGATCATGAATGGGTTTGGACATAGTGCGATCTCTGGTGGAGTGTGTGCCGGTCAAAAGACCGAGTAATTTACTAGACTATTGTAGACCCTGGCCAATCAGCGTTACTGAAACCGTCATAAAATATCATAATATTCTAATATACGGCACAATTGTAAACATAAGGAACCTCCGTTTAATGCGTCATTGCGAGCGTAGCGTGGCAATCTCCAATTTACTGATTCCATTGTACGAGATTGCCGCGCTACGCTCTTGAAGAACTTACTCCGTCATTCCGGCGAAAGCCGGAATCCAGGAAGTCTGGTTAAACCGCCTGGATTCCGGCTTTCGCCGGAATGACGGGGTTGTTCTTCCCCGATTTGTGACCGCGTAGCGGGGTGGAGTGCTCGCAATGAGGTTGTTCGAATTGATCAGAGGTTCCATAATATGGAAACAACCTGCTAAAGGATAAGAAAAGCTTTTTATTATCACTGTCTTCGAGGCGCCTGTTTCGATTAGACTGCTGCCAGTGAATACTGCCACCGCACAGGCTGACAAATTACAGATTCGATCCGGTTTTGCGAGTGAGACGGGGAAACGCGAGACCAACGAAGATTATCTGGCAGTTTTCGATACCCATACACAACCGCACATAATGCAAGGCTCGGTCGCGGCTATCGCCGATGGCATGGGCGGTGCGCTCGGTGGAAGGCAGGCGGCGGAAACCACGGTGCGCGGGTTCATCGACGCCTATTACAGCCTGCCCGAAACCCTGGGCGTGGATCGTGCCGCTGCCCGCGCGATGATGGCAATAAACCGCTGGGTGCACAACCAGCGCCGCACTGACCCGAACCTGAAGGATATGGCCACCACCTTCAGCGCCCTGATCCTGCGTGGCCGTCAGGCGCACGTCATCCATATCGGCGATACACGCATTTACCGCCTGCGCCAACAACGCCTGCAGCGGTTGACCTCAGACCATGTTCACCAGCATCCCGATATGCGGCACGTATTGCACCGGGCCATCGGCTTTGAAGAAGAGGTACATCTGGATTGTGCGCAACACAGCCTCCGGCTGCACGACCGGTTTCTGTTGTGCAGCGACGGTGTGCACGGTGCGTTTTCCGATCGGCGTATCCAGGCCATCCTGGACGAAGGCAGTTCGCCCGAAGACAGCGCCAGACGCATTGTGGAGTCTGCGTTACAGGCGGGCAGTCAGGACAATGTGAGTGGGCTGGTCGTTGACGTGGTTGCTCTGCCACCTCCGGATCAGTCCGACCTGATGGCCGCAACGGCGGATTTACCTGTCGAGCCACTGCCTAAATCAGGCGAAGAGATCGATGGTTTTAAGTTACAGGAGATGATTTTCGACGCCCGCAACAGCCGTCTGTTCCGGGCACAGGACAAAACCAACGAGCGCGAAGTGGTACTCAAGTTTCCCCACCCGCGCATCTGTGACGATGATACTCACCGCCAGGCCTTCACCCGTGAGGCATGGATAGCAGCGCGCGCCCAAAGCCCCTGGGTCATAGAGACCATTGAACTGCCGCCGGACCGGCAATCACGCCTGTATGCGGTAATGCCCAGTTACCGGGGCGAAACCCTGGAGCAACGCCTGCTGCGTGAACCCCGACTGACGTTGGAGACCGGTGTGGACATCGGCATCAAACTGGCCAAGGCCGTATACAGCCTGAACCGGCGGCGGATCTTCCACCGCGATATCAAGCCGGAAAACGTCATGCTGCTGGAAGACGGCGGGCTGAAACTGCTGGATCTGGGGGTGGCCCGCCTGCCAGGCATCGAGGACGACAGCGAGCTGGGTGCACCGGGTACGCCCAGCTATATGGCACCGGAACTGTATCGCGGGGCGGCCGGTGACGAGCGTTCCGAAGTCTATGCGCTGGGCGTCACTCTGTACCGCATGTTCAGCGCCGGTCATTATCCCTACGGTGAAGTGGAAGCTTTTTCACGACCGCGCCAGACTCAATACACGCCACTGTCCCGGCATCGCCCCGACCTGCCGGCCTGGCTGGACGTGGTGCTCAACCGTGCCGGTGCGCCAGATCCCGCCAAACGTTTCGCCGATGTCCTGGAACTGGCCTATGAACTGGAAGACGGCCTGAATCGCGGCGCGAAAATCACCCCCCGGGCCAAACCGCTGATGGAACGCGACCCGGTGCTTTTCTGGAAGAGCGTCTCCTTTATATTGGCTGTCATCCTGTTCGCGGTACTGACACAACTGGCCTGACCAGGTATCTATAGATAGTTTACCGGTATCTGGATAATCCGCTCACTGAGTCGCTCAATTCTTTTGGCTCGATTTATGACAATACCGAATGGTGCCTGGGTATCTGACAGGAAATTCCCCACCCCTCGCAACGCGTGCTGTTTGAAGGAAGATCCCAGTTTAATTTCGACTGGAATGACGCCAAAATCTCCTTCGATGATCAGACCTACCTCTGATCGATCAATCGTTCTGTAATAATAAAATGCCAACTGCGTGGCCATCGTTGCCTGTAGTCCCCGGATGATTTCCTCAATAACAAAACTCTCGAATGACGATCCTGCGACAGGGTGTAGTAACAGTCCGTTCAGGTCTCTGATTTTCAGAAAATAATGCAATATTCCCTGATCTCTGAAGAATCCCTTGCGCGCTTTCTGTACGCGTTTGAGCGGGTTTTTTGTATAAGCGTCCAGGTTACGCCAGAGAAAAGTCTGGTGGATGATCTCGAGATATTCTTTTACCGTTGCAACGGTGACTTCCAGCGATCTGGCCATGTTACTCATGTTCAGCTGATGCCCCGAAAATTGAGCCAATAGCATCAGAAACTGCCTGAATGTATGTAACTGCAATCGCGGAAAGAGCGCTCTCACATCTCTCCCTACATAGTCCATGATGTATTGTTCCATCCACTGCTTATAGAAATCCGGGCGCCGTGCCCCCTCGATCAGCGGCTCAGGAAACCCCCCGTAAAACCACTGATCCATACTTTGCTGCAGAGATACGGTGGGTTGCAGATCCAATAGAGCGTCAAGCGAGGAATCACCTGAAACCAACAGTTGATAGAGTCCGGATGCTTCCGTTTCGTTAAACTCGGTTTGTTTGAAAGGCCACATTTCAACGCTCGCAATCCGCCCCGCAAGACTCTCCTTGATGCCTTTTACGATGTCGGGAGAGCTGGATCCCGTTAGAATAAATCGACCTCTTTTTTCACGATCAGCATCGATAACGCCCCTGAGCACCTGGAAAAGCTGTGGGTACTGCTGTGCTTCGTCAAGAATAATACGGTCGTGGTTCAGTAAAAAAAAAGCGACCGGATCGTTGCTGATCAATTGGTAGTCATCCAGGCTTTCGAGATCGTAGTATTTCCAGCCTGGTCGTAACTGCCGGACCAGCGTCGATTTTCCGCACTGGCGCGGCCCGATAACGGCGACCGCTGGAAACATATCCATTAAATGGTCGATTTTTTGAGAGAGGAGCCTGTTTTTATCCATGATATTTATAGTTTAACCATACAAAACATGGAATACAAGCGCTGATAAACAAGCTGATCTATGGGATTGTTGCGCGCAGGGTGAAGTAGAGCGAAAGCGCAGTGAGAACGGACGGACTCTATAAGACTCATAATTCCGCCACATTACTCACACTGAATTGTTCGCTAATGTGTCCGACTGATTGTCTGTAGTGGCGGCATCTAACCGTAGATTCCTTTGGGGGTAGCGGCTGTTTTGATGGCGACTGTCAGTGCTTGAGTTTCATAGCAAGCTTCGAGTGCTCAATGCTGAGCGATACCCATTCAGCGTTGAGCTGCTTGTGACGCTTGTACTGCTTAATCTGACGGCGAATATCGCTGATACAGCCTTTGCGAATATACTCAGTCCGACTTCTCATATCAAGCGTATAACTGAGTTGATAGTACGCGCCTGTCTGTTGCTGTGGATCTTTGTATTGCCGGGTCAGTGAGCCTGGGCGCATCGCCTCAATCTTCGCCAGTTCCGACTTGATTCGCTCAATGCGTTTTTCTATCTGTTTGAGCCTGGCTTTTATCATAAAAATAGCATATATAAGCTATTCTTATTTGTCAAACAATGACAGAGGAAAATCTCATGCTACTCTGGCGATCCTGGTGGGAGGCACTATGGCTACTTCGACCCGGTTGTACGCACTTACGAACGTTCCTATGGTTTGCGGTGACCGTTGCAGGCCTGTCGATTCGACCGGATTTGCCGGGTGTCACCAGCATTGTGCGCGCACTGGGATTACACGGGAGGTTTTATAACAGCCTGCTCGATAACTTTCACAGCATAGGGATCAAGCTGGGTACCATGACGGTACTGTGGGTACGGGCGGTACTTAAGCTGCTTTACCAGGAATCGGAATCCAACCGGGAGAGACCTCGAACCTATGGGAAAAAGATCGCGCTCCACTCACCCTTTAATGGCGCACAGGCTATGATGACCCGCACTGCAAGTCCGGTCTATGGAGAGGACTAGGTCACGCTTCAGTACCGGGTGTGTGATTTATTGTGGCGGCCTGCGGGCCGTCTGGTTCGTTTCGTGATGGTCATTCATCCAACCCGGGGGCGCTGCATTTTGATGTCCACGGATATGTCGCTGGAACCCATTGAGATTATTCGCCTCTATGGGCTACGGTTCAAAATCGAACATGCGTTTAAGCAGGCTGTGCACGTCATCGGCTCTTTCTGGATGGCGTCTATGTGGAGTCCGCTAACAGATCGACCCGGTTTCAGTGGGTGAAGGCGCCCACGAGCGAAACACTGGCCCGGTTGACGCATATCCTTGCCGAACGCATCGCGATGGCACACCGCCCTACAAGCGCCATCGCCCGGAACGCACGCTTCTCCATCAACTTATTCAGGAATACTACCCGGTTTTTACGGATTCCTGCGGGTGCAGTGTGAGCGCTGCCATGCTGAACACCTGGTCGCCTTCAGCTGCAAACGCCGTGGTTTTTGCCCCAGTTGTGGCGCACGGCGCATGGCCGAAAGCGCGGCGCTGAATTTGAATAAGCAGTCATAATACCCCCGTTGTGCAAGCTATTGAGTTTCATCGAACAGGCTCTGCTGATTGGCCAGCATGATACGCAGCGTTCACGATAGTGGGATTTTCAACCTGGAGTGGTGCAGCGGCATATAACCGCGGGTATCGAGTGGCACATACACCGGGCAGTGCTCTTCGACGATGCGATACAGCAGCGTTTGCTCGGGCTGGTGTGGGATACGCCCGGCAGCCAGTCAGGCCAGGTCGAGGGCGGCGGAATATAGGCAGCTTAGGCGTTCCTGATGGCTTTGTTAACGTCATTACCTTCTGCTGGGCACGAACTTACTACTGATGTGTAACAGGCTTGGAATCGTTCCCGGTTTTTTTGACAGGAGACTGGAGTATCGGTGGCAAAGTAACACGATCCCCCTTGCCTGCTTCACCGTGGTTGTGCTTTGAGTGCTTCGGATGGCTCATAATCCAGGCCCCCAACCAAATCACGAAGCCGGTTGCACCTACCACCAACATGACGCCATAGTCTTCCATTTTTTTACTCCACCCAGCTCAACAGGGAAACACTACCGACCTCCAAGGCTACATACATCATAGCAGACCCCAGCAGGATCACTGGGGACATCACTGGGGACACTGCTCAGTTAATCATTTAAACCGAAAAGATTAAGGAGCGCTACTGCT
>ENA-ORDP01001727-ORDP01001727.1-marine-sediment-metagenome-genome-assembly--contig:-NODE-1727-length-11561-cov-3.708674_pt1 | contig 11561 bp, 11 predicted proteins | sample MGYA00248627_ERZ508539 | MGnify/ENA primary metagenome ERZ508539 (study PRJEB26208, sample SAMN05571518) | marine sediment metagenome | biome: deep sea; feature: Hydrothermal vent; material...
GCCCACACCGTCGGCATCCTCGACGAAACGAGCGACGTCAAGAAGGGGGACAAAACGCCGGGCGTGCAGCGGCAATGGTGCGGCAAAGTCGGCAAGCGAGAAAATTGCGTCGTGACCGTTCATCTGACGGCGGCGACCGGGTTCGACGCCTTCGTGCATTGCTTCGAGGCCTATTGCGCGCCGGGCTATCATCCGATGGCCGACGGCATTGCGCTGGAGGGCATGGTTCTCGCGGCGAAGCATCTTCCCAAAGCGGTGCGCGATGGCGGCGATATGGAGGCGCGCACGCATATGATGTGCGTCGCCGCCATGGGCGCCACCGCCTTCCAGAAAGGGCTTGGCGCCATGCATGCCCTGGCCCATCCGTTGGGCGCCCTTTATGACGCACATCATGGTCTGCTTAACGCCATTCTTATGCCCTATGTGTTGGTCGCAAATCGAGACAAGATCTCACCACAACTCGGTCGACTGGCCCGTTACCTGGATTTGCCGGAACCGGGATTTGACGGCTTTTTACACTGGGTTCTCGCACTCAGAGAAGGTATCAGTATCCCCGCAGCACTGCGTGCCATCGGCATTGATGATAGCCGTGTGGACGAAATAGGGCCCATGGCGGTCGCAGATGCGGCAGCAGCAACCAATCCCGTCCAATTCGACGCCTCCCAATACAGCCACATTCTTGCCGATGCGATCAATGGTCATTTATAACAAATCCTTGCGTAACAACGGAGCGTGCCGGTGATGAAACTCGGTATTCTTGCCTGCGACCATGTGCGCCCCGCCCTGCAACCTCGCTTTGGTGATTATGTGGATATGTTCAAGGCACCACTGCAGCGACATATCCCGAATCTGCAACTGGTTACCTATCGACTTTGTGATGGCAACTTTCCAGACCGAGTCACCGATTGCGATGCCTATATCTCAACCGGCTCCCGACAAAGCGTCTACTCCGATATCGATTGGGTACGACAATTTTCCGCACTGGTTGTGGAACTTGCAACGAATAACCTGCCCTTCGTCGGCATCTGCTTTGGCCATCAGATGCTGGCACAAGCCTTGGGCGGTAGGGTAGAAAGAGCCACTGTTGGCTGGGGTGTAGGTATCTCCACAGCACGGATTCTGCAAGCAACATCATGGATGGCAACCGATCCCTCAACAGCAACCCCCGACTACAGGCTAATCATCAGCCATCAGGATCAAATCACCTCCCTTCCCGATGCTACCACTGTGCTGGCTGGAAACGACTTCTGCCCCTTCGGCATGATCCAGGTTGGTCAGAATATGCTGGGTATTCAGGGACATCCAGAATTTAGTAAGGACTACTCCCGGGAGCTGATGATGATCCGCAGGGACAAACTGGGCCTCAAAAAATTTCAAAATGGCATCCAGTCACTGAACCTAGAGCTGGATGCCGATCGGATTTTTAGCTGGATCAGTTATTTTTTGCTGAGCCATTGTGAAGAACGTTTCAACACCCATTCATCCATCGGACTGTAAGCCGACGCGGCTACCGCCCATGCTTATAATGCAGCACCTAGGAGGCAATAATAAGCTCACGGCAGGAGTAATTCATATAACCATATAATTATGTATTTAATAATTATTCTTTAGTTTTATTTATGAATATTGTGTTCTATAGTAGCTCCACTGAATGATTTGTTTATTCGCTGCTACCCACATCCAATCCATGAGGAACTGATTATGGCGCTTGACCAAAGTAACCGATACTGTGACTTCAGTCTGAACGAAGACGAGCTCATAGCCAATGGCAAACATGTGCTTTGTACCTATCGCATGAGCCCGAAGCCGGGCTATAACTACGACGCCACTGCCGCACACATCGCAGGTGAGTCTTCGACTGGAACCAACGTAGAGGTCTGCACCACCGACGACTTCACGCTGGGGATCGATGCTCTGGTGTACTACACCGATGAAAACACCTATGGTCCACAAGATGGTTTGATGAAAATCGCCTATCCGATGGAATTATTTGATCGCAATATGCTCGATGGCAGAATGATGCTGTCGCAATTTACCTCGCTGGTCGTCGGCAACAATCAGGGCATGGGTGATATTGTGGGGTTGCGTCTTCTCGATTTTTACATCCCTCGCAAAGCGATTGAACTATTTGATGGCCCATCCTATACATTGAGTGATATGTGGCGCACCCTGGGGCGCCCGGTCGTTGATGGTGGCTTTGTTGTCGGCACCATTGTTAAACCCAAATTGGGGCTACGCCCGGAACCGTTTGCCCGTGCCGCCTACGACTTCTGGCTCGGTGGTGATTTTATCAAAAATGATGAGCCTCAAGGCAACCAGACTTTCTGCCCCATGAATCAAGTGATCCCACTAGTGGCTGACTCCATGCGCCGGGCTCAGGATGAAACCGGGGATACCAAGATTTTTTCGGCCAATATCACCGCCGATGATCCTGCGGAAATTATTGCTCGCGGTGAATACATTCTTGAAACCTTTGGCGAAAATGCCACCCATATCGCCTTTCTGGTCGATGGCTTTGTCTCCGGCCCATCCGGTGTCACCACCGTACGCCGCAACTTTCCGAATCAGTTCCTGCATTACCACCGCGCTGGCCACGGTGCAGTCACCTCTGAAATCAATCCCAGGGGCTATCCTGCCTTCGTGCATACCAAGTTGGCCCGCCTGATGGGTTCATCCGGTATTCATACCGGCACCATGAGTTTTGGAAAAATGGAGGGCGATGCCAAAGACCGGATGATGGCTTTCATGCTCCAGGACGACGCGGCTGACGGACCTTTCTACCATCAAGAATGGTATGGCATGAATCCGACCTGTCCAATTATCTCCGGCGGCATGAATGCGCTGCGTATTCCCGGCTTTTTCAAGAACCTTGGTCACTCCAATGTCATTCTGACTGCGGGTGGCGGTGCCTATGGTCACGTTGACGGCCCGGCAGCTGGGGCCCGATCACTGCGTCAGGCGGAGCAATGCTGGCGTGAAGGGGCGGAGCCGGTGGAATTTGCCAAATCCCACCAGGAATTTGCCCGCGCGTTCGAGTCCTTCAGTGAGGACGCCGATCAGTTATTTCCCGGCTGGCGGGAACAACTCGGCAAGGTCTGAGGAGAGCAACACAAAAAGCCCTGCCGTTTCATGGCAGGGCTTTTTTATCGCTGTCTTATCAGCTACTTCCACGTTGAGCCTGTACCACGGCCAATGCGCTGAGGTTAACAATACCCCGCACCGTGACAGACTCGGGAAGTACATGTGCCGGTTTGTCGATACCCAGCAAAATCGGTCCGATACTGACTCCGTTGCCTTGTTCTTTGAGCAGATTGTAGGCAATAGATCCAGCATCCACATTGGGCATAATCAAAAGATTGGCATTTCCCTTGAGTTTGGATTCCGGGAAAGCCATAGCCCGGATGGTCTCTGAGAGTGCTGCATCACCGTGCATTTCTCCTTCCACCTCGAGGTCAGGGGCTCGCTGTTCCAGCAATTCTCTTGCCTGCTGCATTTTAAGAGACGAGGCTGAAACATAGGAGCCAAAATTGGAATGGGATAACAAAGCGATCTTCGGCACCAACCCGAAACAGCGAACTTCAGCAGCGGCCATAATTACAGCTTCAGCAATGCCTTCTGCATTCGGCTCCGGCACCACGTGGGTATCACAGATAAAATAGGTTCCGGTCGACAGCACCAGGGCCATCATCGCAGAAATATTCCGAACGCCGGGCTTTTTGCCTAAAATATCGGTAACATCCAGAAAATGCCGGCGAAAGGCACCCTGACTACCGGCAATCATACAGTCGGCATCACTGCGCAACACTTGCAAGGCGGCAATTACGGTATTTCGGGAACGTACAACATTCTTTGCCTCTTCCGGAGAAACCCCTTTACGACCCATTAACTGGTGGTAGTTCTGCCAGTAATTCCGGAATCTTGGATCATTTTGTGGATTCACCACCTCCACTTGCTCACCAATACACATCCGTAATCCAAGCTCATCGATACGCGACTGGATCACTTCCGGCCTACCGACAAGAATCGGTTTGGCGATACCATCACTCAACACCTGGTTCGCCGCCCGCAAAATTCGCCGATCTTCGCCCTCTGCGTACACCAGGCGTTGCGGATTTCTTTTCGCTGCGGACATGATCGGCTTCATCATAAAACCGGACTTGAACACAAACTGATTGAGCCGCTGCTTATAGGCCTCAAAATCATCAATCGGACGTGTCGCGACCCCTGATTCCATTGCCGCTTTGGCCACGGCGACGGGAACTGAGACAATCAACCGGGGATCAAAAGGCTTGGGTATCAGGTATTCCCGACCAAACTGCATCGGTTTACGACCATAGGCCTCTTGGTCATCCGGCAGTTCAGCCTGTGCCAGTTCCGCCAAAGCCCGTACACTCGCCAACTTCATCGCTTCATTGATGGTGGTGGCGCCAACATCCAGGGCGCCACGGAAGATATACGGAAAACACAGCACATTATTGACCTGATTGGGATAATCCGCCCGCCCTGTGGCTAAAATGGCGTCGGGTCGTACTGCCAATGCATCTTCAGGGAGGATTTCCGGGTCAGGATTGGCCAGCGCCATAATGATGGGATCAGGCGCCATCTTCTTTACCATATCCTGTGACAAGGTTCCTGCGGCGGATAAACCCAAAAAGATGTCCGCAGCCACTATCGCATCATCCAGGTTTCTGCATGGGGTATCGACCGCATAACTGGACTTGTACTCATCCAGACCACCGGGGCGGCCCGTATAGATCACGCCTTTGCGATCACAGACCAAAATATTTTTCTTGTTAATCCCCAGTCCTACCAATATATCCAGACAGGCCAGTGCCGCCGCACCAGCACCCGATGCAACCAGCTTGACCTCGCTGATTTTTTTATCCACCACCGTCAGTGCGTTCAGCACTGCTGTGCCGACGATGATGGCAGTGCCATGTTGATCATCATGAAAGACCGGAATCTTGAGGCGCTCCTTGAGTTTTTTCTCAACCACAAAGCATTCCGGCGCCTTGATATCTTCCAGATTAATACCACCGATCGTGGGCTCCAGGCTGGCAATAATGTCCACCAAGCGATCTGGATCCCGTTCATCGATTTCGATATCAAAAACATCGATTCCGGAAAATTTCTTGAATAATACGGCCTTACCTTCCATTACCGGCTTGGCCGCCAATGGGCCGATTGCGCCAAGCCCCAGCACAGCTGTGCCATTGGTGATGACAGCCACCAGATTGCCGCGTGCGGTCATTTCGGAAACCTGCAACGGATCCGCGACGATCTCGTTACAAGCCTCAGCAACGCCTGGAGAATACGCCAACGTGAGGTCACGCTGGTTGGCCAGTGGCTTGGTCGCCACCACAGCCAGCTTGCCACAAGGTGTGGCACGATGGTAGGCAAGTGCTGCTTTTTTCAATTCATCGGACATGTTCTTTTCCTGTTGTGGGCCCTACTCTCGTGTTTTCAATAATACCTGGGAATACAGACAGCTGATCCATCGACTCCAATGGTAGCGCAAATTGTTGCGGATCGGCACAGAACTCATGACAAATTTTATCTTTTAGCTTATCTGAAGTCGTCTGTTCCGTGCGATTACACTATAATCCAGATCCATTCTTAAGACCCCTACTGAAGCGACTTCAACGCCAGCAGGACAAGGCCATTCAAAGGACCCCCAATGACAGCAATCACCGAAGCATTGACCGCAGATCACAAAGCTTGTGATGAACTTCTGGCCCAAGCAGAAGACAGTATCTCGACAGCGGACTGGCAGACCGGCAGCCCGCTATTTCACAATTTTCGTGAGCGCCTGGAACGACACCTGGCTGCCGAGGAAGATATTTTGTTCCCGAAATTTGAGCAGGCCACCGGACAAACCGCTGGGCCCACACAAATGATGCGTATGGAACATGATCAGATACGCCAGCTGCTGGTGGAAATGGACCAGGCGGTCTCTGAGCAGGATGATGCGACCTGGCTGGGCCTGTCGGAAACACTGATGATGCTGATTCAGCAACACAATATGAAAGAACAGCAAATTCTCTACCCCATGACAGACCAGGTATTCGGAAACACCGCCGCTGATGTGGTACAACAGATGGGCCTGTAATCACTTCATGAAACCATTTCTCGATGTCAGCATGCTGGAGCCCTGTGAACCCATGGAGCGGGTTCTCGAAGCTATTTCACAGCTTGAAAAAGGTGATTTCCTCAAAGTTTTACACCGTCGCGAGCCACGATTGCTCTACCCTTTATTGGAAAAACTGGGCTACGCCTGGTACTGTAAGCAGCAAGCCGAAGTCCGGTTTATCATCCTGATCTGGCGAGAAAATGACACTTTTGCCAGGACGGCTGCCTTGGCAAATTCCGACAAGCCATCCGCTTGAGTCCACGTACCGCCAACCTGTCGCTGGACCAAGCACCTCCCATCTCGGTACCACTGCGTTTTTTTCTCACAGCTCCCGTGCTCGGCCTGGTCGCCGCCTTACTGGCTCTGGCAGCTGGTCCGGACCTGTATAGTTCGCGATGGAACCCGTACACGTTGGCCATCACTCACCTGTTCACACTCGGGTTCATGGCACAAATCATGTGTGGGGCCATTCTGCAGATGCTGCCTGTGGTCGCTGGCGCCCCGGTCCCCCATGTCACAAGAATTGCCAAGCTTTCGCACCCGTTGCTGACCGCCGGCGTTCTGCTATTGGCAACGAGCCTGTTGTTCACAGATCAGTACTGGTCACTGCTGGCCAGTATCTGCTTGATTCTCGGCTTTACGATTTACCTCGCTGCCACAGGACTGGCCTTGTGGCGAAACCGAACCAGCAGTCCCGTGTTCCAGGCACTGGTGCTGGCTTTATTTTCACTACTACTGACTCTGCTACTGGGGTTGGTCTTGCTGGCTGCATATCGAGACTGGTTCGTCCTTCCAGGTATCAACATCCTGGCCGATGTGCATCTCAGTTGGGGGTTATTCGGTTGGATCGGCTTGCTACTGCTCGGAATTGCGTATCAGGTCGTACCCATGTTCCAGATCACACCAGAATATCCGGCATGGATGAAAAAAAGCCTGGTATTGTGGCTATTCGGCAGTTTACTGCTTTGGAGTGGACTACAAATCACCCCCCTGCTCAATGCCAGGCAAACTTACCCCGTGTTACAGACACTAACCCGCCTGGCGATATTTGGCGGTTTTGTACTGTTCTGCATCATCACACTGCGCCTGCAATATCGGCGTAAACGCCGGATCGCCGATGTCACGCTATTGTTCTGGCGGCTGGCAATGTACTGCGCAATCCTGGCCTTCAGTCTCTGGTTATTAGCACAGGTGCTCCCATCCTGGTCTGATTCAGTACAATACCCCCTGTTACTGGGCATCTTGCTGCTACTGGGATTTGGCTGCTCAGTCATGAATGGCATGCTGTATAAAATCGTGCCTTTTCTAAGCTGGTTTCATCTGCAGAATCGACAACTCGCGTTGCAGCGCACCGATGTCCGTCTGCCCAATATGAAACAGTTTATCGGTGACATGGCAGCCAAGCGACAACTACAATTATTCACTGTCGCTTTATTGGCAGCAATACTGGCAGTGTTCTGGGCACAATGGCTCAGTTACGTTGCAGCCGGCCTGCTTGGACTTTCCTGGTTGTTACTTGGCAACAACCTGCTCGGCGCAGTACGCCGTTACCGTTTCAGTTACCGTCATCTGACAACTCCAAAGTAACCGAAGTCTCTCTTTTCGAGTTAACAGGAAGACAGGCCATTCAACAAGGAGGCCATATACCGGAGAGAAAGTACTTTTTTAGTAACTGCCCTGGCTTCAGTAACTGCCCTGGATATAGTCCTGTAGCTCCTTAATCGTGCTCTCATGATCAGCGATCACGTGCTTGACTGCATCACCGATACTGATGATGCCAGCCAGAGCACCATCTTCCATCACCAGCAGATGGCGCACGCGTTGCCCGGTGAACAATTCCATACAGACATCAACCGTGTCCGTAGGCGCCACACAAAATACCTTGCGGGTCATCGACTCAGCAACCGAGGTATTATGTGAACTGCGCCCCTTGAGAATCACCTTACGGGCATAATCACGCTCGGTGAAAATACCGACCATTTTATCCCCTTCGAGCACCGCCAATGCACCGATATTTTTATCCAACATCAGTTGCAGGGCGTCGAATACCGGCTGGTCGACTTGCACTGCCCAGACTTTTGCCCCTTTTTCTTTTAACACCTGTCGCACTGTATTCATTGCAGCAAACCCCCGTTCTGTATCTCAGGTACTCACCAATGAAAGAACTTTACACACTGCCATTATACAGAATCTCTATCTTTATGGACGTATGGCTGGCAATTATCATCCTGGCAATTGATGGGGAAAATAATCCTCCAACTGGCCTTCCCGAAAGACATCCGCAGTTGAACAATGCAGACCACCACCGAAGGGATAGACATCACGGAACGGTACGGGAATCACCTCGAAACCCAGTTGATCCATTTGCTCCTGCTGTTGCACCTCGCTGGCTTCAATACAGACGGTTTTCGGATCCAAAACCAGGCAATTCATGGAAAGAAAAACACCGGAATAACACATCGGCGGTGACAGGTCATGTACGGGATGCGCCGAAGGGACAATTTGCCAGTCGTTGATCTCAAATAATTTACGCTGCTTCGGTGGTAAACTGCGACCGGGATTGTTGATAATCAGTCCCGGGCGCAGTGGCACAAAGGTGGCGTCAATATGCATAGTGTACGGATCATCACCGAAAAAATTCAGGCTGTGTACACGATGCTCATGAAAGTGGCGGGCCAACCAACGTGCAGCCTGCAAATTGGCCGTGTTGCCATGCTGGACAAAGAGATCCTTGCCCATGCGTAAGACTTCTGCAGCATCGAATATCGGTTCGGCCTCGGTGGTAACATAACGCCTTTCGCTCAATAACTTCAGCTTGCCGACATTGGTGCTCGCTTCCTGCTTGAAGCTGGCTCGATAGGAGGCATCGGTCAAACGTGGCTTGGGCACCGATTCCCAGCGCATCCCGGGGTCTTCCTGAAAATAGGCTTGCAACAGATCACGATAGCAAAGATATTCGAACCAGCGGCAGCGATAGGTCAGTGTGGCCTCGAGAATTTCCTTGCCCACGGTCAACAGTACATCGCGCGGTGGCATACAACCGAACATACTCTCGACCTGCCAGTCCGGTGTTGCCGTAGGCTCTGAAAAATTCAGTACTTGGGGCCGATCGACCCGAATGCCACGACGGGTCAGTAAAGCAGCAAAATCATCCAGTTGCATATTGGCCCGAGCGATACTCTCCTCACTGCGCTGGCTACCGGCGAACTGGCGCATCGCACTGTCCACCGGCACCTTGCCATCCACCGCAGGTTCCAGTGGCGGCACACAGGAGCCATCAGCGCGCCCGACGATGACATGGCGCAACGGGTCCCATTCATTCCAGGAATTAACAATCGTTTTGTGTGCAAAATTCTGCATGACAGCCCCCTAGACCAACCAAATTCGCAAACTGGCCAGCAACAGTACCGTACCAAGGATTTTCCGCAGACTGGCAGAGGATAACCACTTGTTGGTCAATTGTGAACCCAGCCAGCCACCGGTTACAGCGGCCAATATATAACTCCAAAGGTCCGCGGGCAAATCGACGCCACCTGTTCCATACCATCCTGCCAGTGCTGCTATGGAATTGAGCAGGATGAACGCAGACGCCAGTGCCGCGCTGCCACGCATGCTGGTCCAACGCATGAGTAGCAGTAGCGGACTCAAATAAATACCACCTCCAACACCGGTTAGTCCGGAAAAAAAACCCAGCACAGCACCGACTGGCACTGCCACCCACCACACAGGCTGGCGAATATCGGTACGGCCTGGGTGTGACCACCACGTCAACAAGGCAGCTACCAGCAACGCACCCCCAACCAGAGCCCGATAAAGCCAGGGCTCCAACAGCCAGCCTCCACCCAGCCACGCCAGTGGCAGAGACGGCAACATAAACGGCAGAAACAGGCGCAGATCAAAATGGCCCTGCCGATAGAGGCGAACAAACACCAGTAGGGTAACGAACACATTCATATACAACACTGCCGGCTTCATTTGTGCCGCCGGCATACCCCACAATGCAAACAATGCTAAATAACCTGAAGCACCACCGTGACCGACCGATGCGTACAAAACAGCAACCACGAAGATTACCGTCAGCAGCGAGAAAAGACTTAACGGTTCCACCATCCACAAAACGGCGTACCTTTGATCAACACGGGCCGCAGTCTACCGAATAACGAAGTACATTCAATTCAGTGTTTTTTCTTATAGGTTCCCATCAGTTCACCATAACCGATGATGTGGCCTTTCATCGCGGCCAGTAATGCATCCTTGTCCGGTGATGCAAGTCCGCTCAACGCAGAATCCAGCGCATACAACTTGAAGAAGTACCGATGGCGGCCGATAGGAGGACAGGGACCACCAAAAAGCTTGCGGTCCCAGTTGTTGATACCTTCTTCAGCACCAGCCGGTAAATCGATACTGACGGTACCGGGGTTGAGTGCGGTCAGCTGTGCCGGCAGATTATAAACCAACCAGTGAACCCATGTCATTTTTGGTGCTTGCGGATCCGGCGCATCCGGGTCATCAACGATCAATACCAAGGTATCGGCATTGTCCGGAACACCTGACCAGCGCAGTGGAGGAGAGCTGTCTTCGCCTTCACAGGTATAGAGAGTAGGGATTTCGCCTCCCTGTACAAAAGCGGAAGACGTCACTGTAATAGGTGCTACCGTGGTACGATCTGCCATACTCACCCCCTGCAGGAGAATCAACGCACACAGGCCCAGAAACAACTGCTGCGCCCCATGGACGATTGTCTGCCAGAAATCCCTGATCAACCGTCCACTCATCTCTTTGGTTCACTCCAACCCGCAATCATTAATAAAGACATGGACCATCTTAACAGAAGTGGAACCCATTCGGTTAAGTGGTTATTTAGACTGACTGACCATATACCCCACAGCAGCACGAATATCCGCTTCGCTCAGCGAAGTTTTTCCACCTTTGGCTGGCATACCGACCTTGGCACCCGGACTCTTGAATCCTGTCAGAGCATGCTGGACCAGCACCTCCATACCTTGGTCTATTCTGGGTTGCCACGCCTGCTTGTCACCCAATCTGGGTGCTCCCGCCACCCCAATATTGTGACAAGCGATACAGGAACCCTGGTAAACCGACACACCGCTGGATGCTGCGGTAACGGATACACTCATCAGCATCATCACACTAAATACATGGATACGTTTCATGGCTTCTCCTTAGTCTTTGAATACTCAATGCTCCCCTTAATAATACAGAACAATACAGAACAATACAGAACAGAACAGAGCACTCTACCAAGTGATGACTTCTGTGACTTCATTAACATTGACCACAAAATGCCAATTTCTACCCTGAAACTGACTCAGATTATTTTATGGTAGTGAAAAAATTTTCAATATTTATACCATGCCACCCTGTATTTGAGACTGCGTTGGTCATAGTGTCCCTTTACAACATCAAAATA
>ENA-ORDP01001728-ORDP01001728.1-marine-sediment-metagenome-genome-assembly--contig:-NODE-1728-length-11561-cov-2.530853_pt1 | contig 11561 bp, 11 predicted proteins | sample MGYA00248627_ERZ508539 | MGnify/ENA primary metagenome ERZ508539 (study PRJEB26208, sample SAMN05571518) | marine sediment metagenome | biome: deep sea; feature: Hydrothermal vent; material...
GGCAGTGCTGTTAAGGGTGATGCCGAGACCCTCGGGAACGACCCGGATAATGTTCTCCAGCAGACCGCCGCCGGTGATATGGGCCATGGCGTGCGGTCGGTGTTCGGAGAGCAGGTCCAGTATGGGTCGGACATAGATACGGGTAGGCTCGATCAGTGCATCAGCCAGACTCTGCCCCCCCAGATCCAGGTCCCAGGGGGCTCCGCTGCGTTCGAGAATCTTGCGGATCAGGGAAAAGCCATTGGCATGTGGGCCGGACGAAGCGATGCCGATGATGCGATCCCCCGCCTGTACCCGGCGGCCATCGATTAATGCCGTCTTTTCTACTGCGCCCACGCAGAAACCGGCCAGATCGTAGTCGCCCGGGGGATACATATCGGGCATTTCGGCCGTCTCGCCACCGATCAGCGCGCATCCGGCCAGCTCGCAACCGCGAGCAATTCCGCCTATGACGGTTACGGCAGTGTCTACGTCGAGTTTGCCGGTTGCGAAATAATCGAGAAAAAACAGCGGCTCAGCACCTTGTACCAGCACATCATTGGCGCACATGGCAACCAGGTCGATCCCGATTCCCTCATGCCTACCGAGCTGCTGGGCTAGACGCAGCTTGGTGCCTACCCCGTCGGTACCGGATACCAGTACCGGATTTTGGTAGCGGCCACTCAGTTCAAACAGGCCGCCAAAGCCACCGAGTCCACCCAGAACGCCGGGGCGCCGGGTCCGGGCAACATGGGGTTTGATTCGTTCGACCAAAGCATTGCCGGCATCGATATCCACGCCGGCGGCACGGTAGGAGAGACGCTCGGATTCGGCACTCATGGGGATTCGTCGCAGGGTTGGGGAAAGGCCATGATAGCAACCCGCCTAGCCTCCTTGGGTATCGGCATATGGACGTGACCTGCCAGATTGGGCAGACTGCACGGGTTCAAGATGGGCCTTACATGCGTAAAATACTCATTTATTTCAGTGTCGGGTTGGTTTTGCCACTGATGATTTTCCAGACTCGAGCCCAGGCTGCCGCTGCGTACCCGGCAAACGGCTTGTATCGCGCTGTGGTACCCGTCGCCAGCGCTGGGGCTCAGGCCCGTGATCGGGCCTTTACCCAGGCGCTGTACGTCGTGTTGGCGCGTCTTTCCAGTCAGACCTCTGGGGATCTGCAGGCGCTTGCCTCTGAGCTTCCGCCCCCCTCTACGCTAGTGAAAGATTACAGTTATCTTGGTGGGGTGGATCAGCACTATCGCTTGCGGGTGCGTTTCGATGCCAGTGCAGTGAGTGGTTTGGCCCGTGCTTTGGGGCTATCTATCTGGCCAGGTCCGCGACCGCCGGTATTGGCCATTATCAGCGTAAATGGTCGGCCGCTGGGGCATGCAGCGACTGCCGCCCTGGTATCTGTGGGGGTTGATCGAGGTCTTCGATTCGTGTTGCCAGGACCCGTAAGCCCCGACCCAAGTGCTTTAATACAAGGCGATCCGCAGGCTCTGGATGCCCTAGCCAAGGACTACCGGACCGGGCTGGCTTTAATCGGTACTATACGAAACGGGCAGGCGACCTGGACGCTGGTCATCGGTGGTCAGGTCGCGACCTGGCAGGAGCAGGGGATCGCTGCCATCGATATGATTCAAGCTGGGGCCGTGCAGGCGGCCAATCAGCTACTGCAGCGCTTTGCAGCCACCCCAGGTGTGGGGGCGGCCGGCTTGACCGGTAGTCTGTGGGTTTCGGGATTGCAGAGTGCGACCGATTTTGCCCGTCTGATGTTCTTATTACGTAGTGACCCAAGAATTCGCACGGTACAGCCGCAGCAAGCTCAAGCCAATGGATTGCAGCTATCACTGGGTCTGGATGCTCCGTTGACGGTGATTACCGATGATCTCGCTGCCAGCGGCCACTTAGTGATGGCCCCCACCCATCGCGGCACTGAAATGGCTCTTCGCTGGGTACGATGAGACAGATGGATGGCTGAGCCTAGCGTCGCCTCGCGATGGCGATACCTGCCTAATATCCTGACGGTGGTGCGCTTGCTACTGGCCCTGCCCATTGCTTTTACGGTGGCCTGGGGGCATTTCTTCAGCGGCTTGATTCTGGCAATCCTGGCCGGCATTTCCGATGCCTTAGATGGGTTTCTGGCGAGGCGCTTTCATTGGCAAAGCCGGTTCGGCGCGGTCCTCGACCCGCTGGCGGACAAATTACTGTTGATAGGTTGTTTCGTTGCCCTGAGCTGGGTGAGTGCGGTACCACTGGAGCTGACCCTGATCGTGCTGGCTCGAGATATCTTGATCGTGGGCGGCGCGCTACTTTGGCGTTGGAGAATAGGTGTGTTGCCTATCCGGCCCAGCTTGCTCTCCAAGCTCAATACTACGACACAGATTCTCTTTGTACTGGTAGTGCTGGCACTACTTGCGACGCAGCGGCATCCGTCGCTTATCGGTTTCGATTGGGCCGTGGGTGCATTGACAGTAGCCAGCGGAGTGGACTACATCTTGCGTTGGAGTTGGCGAGTGCGTCGCGGTTTGCGGATACGGGGGGGGAATCATGGGATCTGATGCCTGGCAGCACGTACAGATGGTACTTCTGATACTCATCTTTGGCTTCGTGCTCTGGTTGTTGGCCCCAGCTCTGATGCCGTTTCTGATTGCGGCTTTTCTGGCTTATATCGCAAATCCTCTGGTCGATCGATTGGAACGTTGCGGTTTGGGCCGAACCCTGGCGGTGACCATCGTTTTCAGCCTGTTAAGTGTCGGCGTGTTGGTACTTCTGGCTATCTTGATCCCTTTGATAGAACGGCAGATTTCACGGGCGATGGCGGCTCTGCCAACGGTGGTGGCCTGGTTTCAGAACACCGCCGCACCCTGGTTGCAGGAGCATCTGCATCTGTCGTCGCAGGCTTTCAATCCGCAGGACCTGGTTGATCTGATCCGTCAACACTGGCAACAAGCCGGTGGTTTAGCGGCGGCCTTGCTGGGACATGTTTCCCGCTCTGGCCTAGTACTCATTGAGTGGCTGGCTAATCTGGTGCTGATTCCGGTCGTTACGTTTTATCTGTTGCGCGACTGGGATACCTTGACGGAACGCGTGCGGGAGCTACTACCCAGACAATACGAACCGACCATTACCCGTTTGTTGCAGGATTGCGATAGCGTGCTTGGTTCCTTCATCAAGGGCCAAGTGGTTGTCATGCTGGCTCTGGGTCTGTTTTATGCCTTGGCGCTGAGTCTGATTGCGGGTCTGGCTTTAGGCCCCTTGATCGGGATTGTGGCCGGACTAGTGAGTTTCGTTCCCTATCTTGGAGTGATTACCGGATTGGCAGCGAGTCTGATTGCGGTTTTTGTCCAGTATGGTGACTGGCTACATGTCCTGCTGGTATTGGGGGTATTTGGCGTCGGTCAGGCGCTGGAGGGATATTTCTTGGTGCCGCGCCTGGTGGGTGACAAGATTGGCTTACATCCGGTGGCAGTGATGTTTGCCGTTTTGGCAGGGGGGCAGTTGTTCGGATTCTTCGGGGTATTGTTGGCCTTACCTGTGGCGGCAGTGATCACGGTACTGCTGCGCTTTGCTCATGCCCGCTACATGGGTAGTCAGTTGTACACAGCGCATTCTGGGGCACCCGAGGATCCTAAACCCGCCGATTCTGATCCTCCGACGCAATGATATGTGCCAGATACCGCTCGATTTACAGTGGCCGGCGCGACGGTGTTTCGAATATTTTTACGCGGGTGCGAGCAATGCCGCGGCCCTGAACCTGGTACGCAGTGCGGCGCAGACTCAAGGTCCGTGGGTTTTCCTGCAGGGGCCCTCGGGGAGCGGCCGTACGCATCTATTGATGGCGGCTTGCCGCGAAGCAGCGAATAGAGGGTTATCTGCTCAATATATCCCTTTGCGAAGTCTGCGTGATCGACAGCCGGAACGGCTGCGTGGTTTTGCCGGCGCGAACCTGCTGGCGCTCGATGACCTGGATACTCTGTTTGGTGATGGGTCGGCTGAACAGGCCCTGTTCGACCTTTACAATACCTGTCGAGCGGCGGGAAACACCTTGCTGATGGCCTCCTTGCAAGTGCCCACGGCCGCCCAACTTCCTGATCTGCGTTCGCGTTTGGGTGCCTGCGCACAGGCTAGATTGCATCTTCTCGATGATGCCGGGCGGCGTGAGGTGCTGCGCCGCCAGGCCGCCGTTCGGGGACTGGAACTGGATGATTCAGTATTGGACTGGCTATTTCATCATCATGCTCGTGATCTGGGTACGCTCATGGCTTTGCTGGAGCGTATCGATCATGCCGCGCTGGCCGAGCAACGGCGAATTACCGTGCCGCTGATCCGGCGTTTGCTGGCGTCATGATCCGGGTCCCCGGCAGGGGTGGTTCGCCCCGCTTTTCAGTCGGGCACAGCGTCAAGAATCTCGCACTGAATTTTATCCCTAGGTAGGTTGACTCAAACCCCTTGATAGGTTTTTTTGAGGGGTCCTTTATTTCCTGAGTATAGGCCTTCCCATTGACCTACCGTGATACGTGATGACGGTTATAATCTGGTCCAGAGGCTGGACTCGTACTCCACCGGGAACGGGGGGGTGCGCTCTCAAGTTAGCGCACCATGTCAACGAGTTTCCGGTCGGCCGGTTCTTCCACGCATTATCCAGGCTAGGCTCAGCGCAATCGGTAGGGCCAACAGGATCCAGGGAAGATTTTGTTGTGGTAGCCATTCGAGCCGTCGCGCGAGTAGGGCAAGCATAGCAACGGTAGCCAGGAATGCTGCCAGGTAGCGGGCGAATGGCCGATACCGCGAAGGCTGGTTAGGGTGTTTCAACAATGCCGGCAGTAGCAGCCACTGTAGGGGATTGAATAGCAGCAGGTTCTCGTTGCCCCATGCGGCTTGGTGGGCGGTCAGTGTCCATAGCAACAGCATCAGGGTGCCAGCGAGGCCGGCGAGAACTATATAAATCGCAGCCAGCCAATGCCCGCTGCGATCCAGGATGGGCCGGGATGAGTGGGTGAGGAGCAGGATCAGGCTGGCTAGGACGAGGCCGGCCAGACCTAGCGGCCAGGCTAATTGGGGTGCTCGAGCGGGTGGCGGCAGTAGCCGTCCGGCATAGAGGCGACTCTGACTGCTGAGCAGTGGCTGGCGGTGACCTGTGGCATCGGTGACTTGCACGTTTTCCAGTGAGTTCATCAGGGCCATTGGAATAAAGGTCGATTGCCAGGCGTTGAGTGGCTGATCGGCGTAGGGGCCAAGGGCTAGATCGGCCAGCAGCATCAGGGCGGGATCGGGGGCCAATAGCCGATCGGTTTGATTGCGAAAGGTCAACGAGCTCGAGTGTACCGATAGCTGTGCCTTAATGGCCCCATCGGTGGCGAAGTTTAGGGCGTCGCGAACCCGTGTCGAGCAGTTGTCGGTGAAATACTCGTAGTCGTAGCGACGGTGGGCAGGTTGTAAGTTCCAGAGCAGAAAATCACGTAATTTCGCCCGTTGTGCCGGGGTCAGTGTGAGACGTTGTTGTTCAATCCAGCGGCCGGCTTCGACATAGTTGGCGATATCGGTGGCGGCGGGATTGGCATCCATGCTGTAGCGCATATGTCCGCGGATGAAATTGAGTAGAAAATGTTTCTGTGAAAAGTCGAAGACCCCGTAGTTAAAGGTTACGGCTTGGCCGCTGAGCCGATCCCGCAGCAAGATGGCATCGTGGCCGAAACGTTCCCAATACACCGTGCCGGGGCCGTAGGTAAGCAGTGACACCTCAAGCTGGCTACCCGGTGCCGTAGCCAGTCCGGCATGAGCCGGCAGGGCTGCGGCGAATACCAGCAGCACAATCCACCACCATGGTTGGAGAATTCCTCGAAAAAAGGCAGTCATCGGGCCGCGAAGTAGGTTTGTCGAGGTGTTCTGGCGCTGGCCGGGCCATTCAATCCGCATGCGCTGAGGTAACCCTGAATTGCAGCACGCGGCGCTCATCAGCTGCGGTCACTAGGAAGGCATGGCGACCGAGGGTGGCGGTTTCGCCGGGTTCCAGCAGGTGGCCAATTTCGGCGGTGACCAGCCCCCCTATGGTGTCAAACTCATTCTCGGGGAGACGGCTACCGAAATGTTCGTTGAAATCCTCGATGTCAGTGAGTGCATCGACCAGGGTAGTGCCATCGGCCTGCGGCTGAATGCGTGGTATTTCATCATCTTCGTCATGCTCATCGTCAATTTCGCCGACAATTTCTTCGAGCACGTCCTCAATGGTAATCAATCCTGAAATACCCCCATATTCATCGACCACGATCGCCATGTGGTTATGGGTGAGCTTAAATTCGCTCAACAGCACATTCAGGTGCATGGACTCGGGGATCAACGCGGCCGGTCGCAGTAAGGTGCGGATATCAGGGGGAGTGGTCTTACCAAAAAAATACAGCAGATCCTTGGCCATTAAAATGCCGAGGATTTCGTCCTTGTCATCGCCGTGTACCGGAAAACGTGAATGACCTGAATCGACTACGGCGGCGAGAATGGTTGGCAGATCGGTATCGGCACCCAGGGTGGCCATTTGTGCCCGCGGTATCATCGCGTCGCTAACCCGGAGGTCGCTCACTTCAAGCGCTCCTTCGAGCATGGCCAGCGTGTCGCGAGAAATCAGTTCCTTGGCGGCGGCTTCGCGCAATTCGTGTAAAAGTTCTTTACGGCTGCGAACTTCTCCACTCAGTAAATGGCCCAGACGCCCCCAAAAAGTTCGGCGCGTAGGGCCGGTGGTACTCAGATCCTCACTCATTCGTAGATCATGCAGGCCTGGTGTGGGCGAAGTGGGTAAGTCTAGCAGCCTGTCGGATGGACGACGAATTTACCGAGAGCTGTTAAATCGGGGGGCTTGATCATACCGCCAAATCGGTCGACGGTTCACTACAAAAAATGGCGGAGCCACGCTTACTTTTCCTGTTGTCTCGCCGCACCCTCTCGAGCCCGACCCGCTGAGCGTGGCTTTCATGCGTTATTACCACCCGTATCATGCATAGGGATCAGGGATACCGAGCCCAGCAAGAATGTGCCGTTCCAGGGTTTCCATGCGCTCTGCTGATGCAGATTGGAGATGGTCGTAACCGAGCAGATGCAGTACCCCGTGGATGCTGAGGTGGGCATAGTGGTGCGGCAGTGGTTTGCCCTGGGCTGAGGCTTCACGGGCTACGACGGGCGCACATAGTACCAAGTCACCCAGCAGTGGGATCGGGATGACTGCTGGCAGTTCGGCGGGAAAAGACAATACATTGGTGGGGTGATTCTTACCGCAAAACCGTGCATTGAGGGTGCGGCCTTCCTCGCTATCCACCAGGCGTACACAAAGCTCTGCCGGGTTACGGAATGCCGTGGTCGCCAAGGCGGCGGTGACCCAACGGCGAAAACTTGCTGCGGCGGGCAAGCCCCGTCGGGGCAGGCCGTAGCTGAGGTGCAGATGCAGTGGGCCGGAGGCGACAGGGGTCATGGCTTGGGCGACGGAGTGCCTGCCTCGCGCTGTTCGGCCGCTTCATAGGCACGCACAATACGTGCTACCAGTGGGTGTCGAACCACGTCATGCGAGGTGAAGAAGGTGAAACTCAGCTCTTCAAGGTCACGTAACACTTCAATGACATGGCGCAATCCGGAACGGGTAGGGCGGGGCAGGTCAACCTGGGTTACATCACCGGTGATGACGGCGACCGAACCGAAGCCGATACGAGTCAGGAACATCTTCATCTGTTCAACTGTGGTGTTCTGGGCCTCGTCGAGGATCACGAACGAATCATTGAGCGTGCGGCCGCGCATATAGGCCAGCGGGGCGATCTCGATCACGTTGCGCTCGACCAGCCGGGCGACTTTTTCAAAACCGAGCATCTCGTACAACGCGTCGTACAAGGGGCGCAGATAGGGGTCGACTTTCTGGCTGAGATCACCGGGAAGAAAACCGAGTTTTTCTCCGGCTTCTACTGCGGGTCGGACCAGAACCAGACGCTGTACGCGATTGGCAGACAGGGCCGCCACGGCGCTGGCCACTGCCAGATAGGTTTTTCCGGTACCGGCGGGCCCAACGCCAAAATTGATGTCGTGGTGGGCTATGGCGTGCAGATAGTGGTGTTGGCCGGGATTGCGAGCACGGATCAAGCCTCGTTTGACTCGAATGGCAACATCCTCCTGCACGGGCTCCGTCGCGATTTCGGTTAGCCGGTCAATGCCTGATTCGGACAAATGCAGGTGTACGGCCTGCCCGTCCAGGGATTGCTTGAGGGTGCTGGCATACAGTTCGCGCAATACCTGTTCGGCGGCATGGGCCGTGCGCTCTTCCCCGAGCACTCTGAATACGCTGCCTCGCGCAGCAATTTCAACCCCGAGTCGTAGTTCGATCTGCCGTAGGTGTTGGTCGAACGGCCCACACAGATTGGCCAGGCGCTCGGGATCTTCGGGTTGCAGCGTAAAATCGCGCTGGTTCAGCGGGGCGGTACTGGAGTCATTCGGCCACGCAGAGAATTGCTGAGTGCAGCGCTGATGGTGACGTCAATAAACTGACCGGTCAGGCGTAGATCTCCGGGAAAATTGACGACGCGCATATTTTCCGTGCGCCCGGACAATTCGTTGGGATCTTTTTTACTGGGGCCTTCAACCAGCACTTTTTGCACGCTGCCAACCATGGCCTGGCTGATACGACGCGCCTGCGTGTTGATACGGTCTTGTAGGCGAGTCAGGCGGGTGTGCTTATCGGCCTGGGAGGTGTGGTCGGCGAGATTGGCTGCGGGAGTGCCGGGCCGGGGCGAGTAGATGAAGGAGAAGCTTTGATCGAAGTCCAGATCCTCGATCAATAGCAGAGTCTGCTCGTACTCGGCTTCGGTTTCACCGGGAAAGCCGACGATGAAATCCGAGCTGATGGAGATGTCCGGTCGTACTGCTCGCAAGGCCCGGATCCGTTGCTTGTATTCGAGGACGGTATAGCCCCGTTTCATTGCCACCAGGATACGGTCGCAGCCGGCTTGCACGGGAAGGTGCAGGTAATTGGCCAGTTTGGGTACATCCCGGTAGGCCTCGATGAGACGGTCGGTAAATGCCACCGGATGCGAAGTGGTAAAGCGGATACGGCCGATGGTATCAATCTCGGCAATAGCCCGGATCAATAGAGCTAGATCGGCTTCGCCACCACCATGCAGGGCACCCAGATAAGCGTTCACGTTTTGACCTAGCAGGTTCACCTCACGCACGCCCTGTTCGGCAAGAATGGCGACCTCGGCGAGTACGTCATCAAAGGGCCGGCTGATCTCTACCCCACGGGTATAGGGCACCACACAGTAGGAACAATATTTCGAGCAGCCTTCCATAATTGATACAAAAGCTGTCGGTCCTGCGGCACGCGGCTCGGGAAGTCGGTCGAATTTTTCAATTTCCGGGAAGCTGATATCGACTTGGGGCTGATGATTGCGCTGGTGTGCATCAAGCATGGCGGGGAGCCGGTGCAAGGTTTGTGGGCCGAACACCAGATCCACGTGGGGGGCACGGCTCAGGATAGCCTCCCCTTCCTGACTGGCCACGCAGCCACCGACACCGATGACCACAGGGTGGGCGCCGCGTTTAAAATGTTTCCAGCGACCCAGCTGGCTGAACATTTTTTCCTGGGCTTTTTCCCGGATCGAGCAGGTGTTGATCAGGATGACATCGGCTTCCGCTTCGTCCTGAGTGAGTTCCAGGCCATGTGAAACACGCAGTACATCCGCCATTTTTGCGGAGTCGTACTCGTTCATCTGACAACCGTGAGTTTTGATGTATAGCTTGCCAGCCATGGGACACCTCGGACGGGCCGTTTATTTTACGTGGTATTCCCAGCACTCACCAGTGCAACAGGCTAGCTCGAAAAACCGTAGCGAGCGAGAGGGCTTGTGATCCAGGTGTATCGCATGACTTGAGAACACGGGCATCTTGCCTGCAAGAGCACAAGTGGGACGCTCGCTATCCAGGGAGTATTCCATACATGGCCAATTCGAAAAAGGTGATTGAGGGTTACCAACGCCTACAATGAAGCGATGAATACCGAAGCGGGTTGCCTGTGCTACGCTCTGGATGCCTTCAGGCATCCAGCCGATTGGCATGATGATGCTGCGTTTCATGCGCCATCGACCCGCCCCCTTGAATTCTTGTAATACAGATAGGCTGATGATTGCAGTAGCTGTCGTCCGTTCCGAGTGGAACCCGCATTGATTGCCGGGTCAGGCCAGGGTACGCGAGCGGCCTGGTCATGGGCTCTGTATGACTGGGCGCATATGGGCTTCGCAGTGGTGGTGATGTCAGGCTTTTTTCCGGTGTATTACACCCAGTACTGGAGTGCTGGTTTACCCAGAACCACTGCAACCTTCCACCTAGGACTGATCAACTCATCAGCCAGTCTCATTATTCTTGTCGTAGCTCCACTGCTCGGGGTGTTGGCCGACCAGACCCGTCGTTTCAAGGGTTTGCTGGTGGCCTTCACGGTAGCCGGGGCGTTGGCCACCGTGTCTCTGGTGTTCATTCCCGATGGTGGCTGGCGGGTAGCGGCGCTGGCCTACGGAATCGGTTTAATTGGCTATTTGGGTGCCAACGTACTTTATGACGGATTGCTGCTCACGGTCGTCACCACCGCGCGCCTGGCCCAGGTTTCCTCTTTAGCTTACGCGCTGGGATACCTTGGCGGCGGCGGGTTAATGGCGTTTTGTGTGTTCCTCACATACCACTACGAGGCCTTTGGTCTGAGCTCATCCGCTCAGGCACTACAGGCCAGTTTCGTTATTGCCGGAATTTGGTGGTTACTGTTTACCTTACCGCTGGTGCGCTGGGTACACGAACCTACCGGGCATCCGGCGGAATCACCCATGATTTCTGGGTTTCAGCAGCTTAGAGCCACTTTGCGCCGGGTCCGCCAGCATCGTCCCGCTTGGATATTTCTTATTGCCTACTGGCTGTACATTGACGGCCTTAACACCATGACGGTGATGGCGGTCAACTACGCATTATCAATCGGCTTCCAGGCCCGACAACTCCTGGCCGCATTGCTGTTGGTGCAGTTTGTCAGCTTTCCGGCAACTCTGGCGTTTTCCTGGCTAAGCAACCGAGTACCCATCCATCGCCTGCTGTTCTTTGGGCTGGGAGGCTACGCTGTCGCCACGCTGGGTGCAGCGGCCATGTCCGCAGCCTGGGAGTTCTGGGTGGTCTCGGTACTGGTGGGCTTGTTCCAGGGCGGAGTACAGGGGCTCAGCCGTGCTTGGTATGCTCAGCTGATTCCTGCTGCAGAGAGCGGCGTTTTCTTCGGCCTGTACAACATGTTCGGCAAGCTCGCCGCAGTCATTGGCCCCCTATTGATGGGCGCCGTAGCCGTGGCACTACACAGCGAACGACTGGGCATCCTGAGCCTGATGGTGCTGCTGCTCTCCGGGGCCGTGGTGCTGGCTTTTGTGCCCCGCCCGGGCGTACGCCGTCAGCCAAGCTGAAGTGGTTATAACCGCGGTTTGATCACTACCGTCCCGTTAAAGTTACTTGAGCCATCTGTAACATCATGTTCTTGGGAGAAAACTGGCTGATTTATGGGGGTTGCCGACTTGCACCGCTTTACCGTTCTC
>ENA-ORDP01001729-ORDP01001729.1-marine-sediment-metagenome-genome-assembly--contig:-NODE-1729-length-11554-cov-6.483607_pt1 | contig 11554 bp, 6 predicted proteins | sample MGYA00248627_ERZ508539 | MGnify/ENA primary metagenome ERZ508539 (study PRJEB26208, sample SAMN05571518) | marine sediment metagenome | biome: deep sea; feature: Hydrothermal vent; material...
GCCACAAAACAAAGTGTATTGTGAAGACGATACGGTGGTATATCGTTTGGAGGTTCCGGTTGATGAAAAAGAGGCGACGCGTCTGGACGGTGCCGGTCGTGTGTTTCTTGACCGAGGCGAAGCGAAGTATGTGCTCATTGACATACGGCGTTCCACCGATTTTTCTTCGGCGGCAAGAAAACGCTGGGTTGGTTTTTTGCAACACCCAAACATCATCAAGACGGCAATTTTTGGTGGCAGCACATTTATACGCACGCTTGCCTTGTTTGTTATCGGCGCCGCGCGCAAGAAAAATATAAAGTTTTTCGGGACAGAGCAAGAGGCACGCGCATGGCTGCATACTCCAGAAAAAGCGCGCGTGTAATTATTACATCTTTTTAAATTTATAAAATATGAAACAACTCATTTGTAGAGAAATCGGCGTGGACTGCGATGTGGCATTTCGTGGAAAAACCGAAGAAGATATTATGCGTCAAGCCGCAGAGCATGCTGCGCGCGAACACAACCTTCCAACTATTCCACAAAACATCGCACAAAAATGTCTCGCAGCTATTAAGGATGTTCCTGATGACGCGACAGTCTCCGCAGGCGCCGAAACAAAAGATGCCGCGTAGCTGATGGGAAAATAAATATATCGTGGCGCAATCTATTCTTAGCGGGGTGCTTTCATTTGTTGCTGAAGGCGTGATGGTATTTGCGTCAGATGGAAAAGTAACACTTGTAAATCCACACGCGAGCCTTCTTTTGGATGCTATAGCTCGCGACATCATAGGTGCGCCTATAGATGAGGTACTCAAACTCTCCTTTGATGAACATTCGCTGCCACCGGGTGGAGGAATTGCACATACCATTTTTACAGCAAAAAAAGTATTCACCGCCCCGAGCGGAAAGACACCCTATCTCACTTCTTGTTCCGGACGGCGATTTCCGGTATTCATTGCTGCGCGCGCGCTGACTATTGAAGCTGATACGATCGGAGTATTGATTTTTCGTGACATCACAAAAGAAAAAGAACTTGAACACTACAAAAAAGACACTGCCGAGCGGCTTTCGGAACTCACACCAATTCTTCAGCGCGCGGCGACCGGCGATTTCTCGGAAGTGCCGATGGTGCCGCATAAAGAAGATGAGTTTACAGAGCTCTATGTCGGCCTACGACTTATGGTGGAAGACCTCCGAGAAATCGCCGCCGAGCGCGAGCGCGAGCAAGCTGAGCGTATTGCCGTAGTCAAAAAAGCAGAAAAAGATCGCCGCCATCTGGCGGAAGAATATACCAAACATCTTGAAGGACAGGTGCGAGAGAAAACTCGTGAGAGTACACAATCAAAAGTGCATGTGGAAACAATTCTGGAGAACCTGATGAGCGGACTTCTTGAGTACAACAACACCTTCACACTGCTGCGAATGAATCGCTCGGCAGAAGAATTACTTGGCGTCCCGCGCGGGGAGGTGGTTGGAAAAGAAATTCTTCCGAAAGATCTCGGCAAAGAACACTGGCAGTCGCTTGTTGATGTTTCGTATCCGGCGCTTTCACCGGAGGCGAAAAAAGTGAAGCACGAGGTATTGCGAAAAGGTGTGGATGTAACAAATATCAAAGTGAACTATCCGCTCGCACGCGAGCTGCAGGTGATTACTGCGCCGGTGATCAATTCGATAACCAGCGAGCGACAGGGCTTCATAAAGCTTGTCCGCGATATTACTCGCGAAAAAACCATCGCGCGGAGCAAAAGCGAGTTTATATCAATTGCCGCGCACCAGCTGCGCACACCACTTTCGGCTATTAAATGGGTGCTTCATATGGTTATAAATGGCGACCTCGGTTCGTTGAATGCTTCGCAAAAAGAGCTCCTCAAAAACGGATATGACACGAATGAAAAGATGATTCGGCTTGTCAACGATCTTTTAAATGTTGCGCGCATTGAAGAAGGGCGGTTCGGATATAATTTCAAACGCGACGATATTATGACGGTTATAGATAGTGTACTCGCTTCTATTAAAGGGTTCGCGCTCGGCAAGAAGGTGGAGGTTAAAGTGGAAACGCCGAGCGGTCCGCCTCCGCCGTTTGTTTTTGATGCGAGCAAGATATCTCTCGTGCTTCAAAATCTCGTTGATAATGCTGTGAAATATACCCCAGACGGCGGCAGTGTATCTGTTGCCGTAGGGGTTGAGGATGAGAACGCGGTGGTGCGCGTGAGCGACAGCGGCATCGGTGTTCCGAAGGATCAAATGGATCGGCTCTTCACAAAATTTTTCCGCGCCGGCAACGCAGTTCATATGCAAACCAATGGTTCCGGTCTCGGTCTCTATCTCGCTAAAAATGTGGTGCTTCGGCATGGCGGCGAGCTCACGGTTAAATCTACAGAAGGAAAGGGGTCGGTATTTACTTTTACACTTCCGCTGGATGCCGATCGTATTCCAAAAGACGATACCGGCGTGGAAGAATAGCTATGCAGAATTATGCAGAACAACAACGGCACATACCACAGACATCCACAGGTTGCGGTGGTGCTACTGCTGACTTTATATTAGTATGATAGGAGTACTTACAAACATATGAACTCCAAAACCATATTTGTCGTTGAAGATGATTCTGTCTTGCGCGAAGTATTGCTCACGAAACTTTCAAAAAGTGGCTACACCGCGGAGGGAGCAGAGGACGGCAACATCGCCCTTCAAAAATTGCACGGCGGGTTTCGCCCGGACCTGATGCTGCTTGATATTCTTATGCCGAACAAAAACGGTATGGAAGTGATGGAAGAAATGAATCAAGACCCCGAGCTTAAAAATATTCCGATTATGATTATCTCAAACTCCGGTCAGCCGGTTGAGATTGAAAGAGCAAAAGCACTCGGTGCGAAGGATTTTTTGGTCAAAGCGGTCTTTGATCCTTCCGAAGTGCTTGAAAAAGTGAGGGCGCTCCTCGGAGACACCGGCGAGAAGATAACAGTACAAAGAGGCGAGAACCACATAGACCTTGACACCGATGAAGCGGCGGTACAAACCGCAAGCGCAAATATGAAGGATATTAAAGGAATGGGGGCGCTTGTTGTTGAAGATGATAAATTTCTTCGCGATCTTTTTGTGCGCAAACTTGTTTCTGTCGGACTGAATGTTGAAAATGCAATTGATGCGAAAGGCGCTTTTGAAGTGTTGGCGAGGTGGAAGCCGGACATTATTCTTTTGGATTTAATCCTCCCCGATATTGACGGATTTCATATTCTCGCGCGTTTAAAAAAAGATGCCCGTCTTTCGTCGGTTCCTGTTGTTATTCTTTCAAACCTCGGCCAACAGGAAGATATTGACCGGGCAATGGGTCTTGGCGCTGAAGGTTTTATGGTAAAGGCGAGCTTCAACCTTGAGGAAATTGCCGCACGCGTGCACGAGATTTTAACTAAGAAGAGATAGAAGAAGAGATAGGAGTCGCCCGAGTGAGGAGTCGTATGACTCCTCACTCGGGCCGTATGCAGAGCATACGTCTTCTCGTTCGGGCGACCGCAGCATCGCAAGCTTGCCTTTCGTGCTACGCTACCCTCACTCGGGCCGTATGCAGAGCATACGTCTTCTCGTTCGGGCGATCGTATCATCGAAAGCAAGCTTTCGTGCTACGCTACCCTCACTCGGGCCGTAGTATACCGGTAGTACGCATCCATGGGGTGGATGTAGACCGGGTTCAATTCCCGGCGGCCCGACCAGCTTATCAAGATAGCACCTTCAAGATGACATCTTGAAGGTGCTATCTTGATACATTGAAATCCGGTCAGGAGGAAGTTCGACTTCCTCCTTTTGGGCTAAATAGGCATATTAAAATATCTTGTGATATAGTATTTTCACTACCATGATTTCAGTATCGGAAGAACAACAGAAGCGAATAGTTCTGTTTGTCGCACTTTCATTCACCATTGCCACAGCTTTTTCGCTTGCGCCAGCCACCGTACACGCTGCTCCCACCAGCTACTACACCTACAACGACACAGTGCTCGTGGTCAATGATGCCTCGGCAACTTCCACCACCATTGCAAACTATTTTATGCAAGCACGAGGACTTACCTCCACCTGGGCAACCACCCATGTGGTTCATTTAAGCGCAAGTACCCCCACCGCAGAAAGTATCTCTCTATCTGACTTCACAACCTATATCCGCAATCCCATTCAAAACTTTCTCATTGCAAACCACATCGCTTCCTCCACCAACTACATCATCACCACCAAAGGTGTCCCACTAAAAATCGGCGGTACTGCATCGGTTGATCAAGAGATTTCTCTTATTTTAGGGAAGTATAGCTCACTCATAGGTAATGGTACGGGTGGAAATAATCCATACGATGGTGAAAACGAGCCTTTTTCCAGTACTAAATTTGGTTTCTATCTCGTTACTCGCCTCACCGGCTATACCATTCCTCAAGTTGAAGCACTTATCAATCGTTCTGATAACGCCACCACCACAAACGCCGGACAAATAGTGCTTGATACCCAGCCAGCCAAAGCTGGGACAGCATACGATACATACAATGTATTTATGGAAAATGCCGCACCGCCACTCATCGCCAAGGGGTACACGGTGAATCTTGATAAAACCATCACCTACCTCACCTATCAAAAAAATGTCCTTGGCTACTACAGCTGGGGGAGTAATGATGGACACTCAACCACCACACTTTCCGGGTGGACTGAAGCGCAGTATCTCTTCTCTACGGCGACCACGACACTTTCCGTTGGGCTTTCTGTACAGGCAACAACTACTCCCGGTCATGGTATCTATCCGCGCAATACCCCCAATGGCAGTGTCATTTTTGGTCTTGAGATAGGAAATAAAGGTACAATAATTGCCGGGCCACAAACTGCAGGAGGAAATACTTGGTGGCAGGTTGCTTATGTTACCGGATCCATTCCGCATAACACCTATGTCAACGGCGCTATCGGTGATACGGCAGTCTCATCGTCCGGTCGCTCTTTTACCTATCCCCCGGTCTATGGTCAATCACTCGTTGCCGACCTCATTAAAGATGGTATTTCAGGAGTTGCGGGGTATACTTCGGAACCGTATCTTTCGGCTGTTTCGCGGCCAGACATACTTTTTGACCGCTACACAAGTGGCTACAACCTCGCCGATAGTTTTTTTATGGCATTTCATGATATGAATTGGAAACAAGTTGTTGTGGGTGATCCAAAGATGGTTATTGTCAAGCATCTGCCGTTTTACCTCAGCACGCCAGTTGAAAACGATATTACCTCATCAACCACAGTAACTTTCAGTTGGACTGCCCAGCAAAATTACTACGGGGTTAACAAATATCAACTCTATATTGATGGAGCACTCGCTAAAGATAATATTACCGGCACTTCTACTACTCTCACACTTTCCCAGGGCTCCCCCACATGGTATGTAAAAGCAATTGGAAACGAAGGTCCTGCCGCCACATCAACAAGTACATACACTATCAATATTGTTCCAGGATACACACAAAATCACACATTCTATGTGAACAATCTATTAGGTAATGATAGTGGCGTTGGTTCACAAACAGATCCGTGGAAAACACTTAAAAAAGCGGGCGATACGGCGCGAGCGGGGAATACTGTCATACTGATTGATAATCCTGGGCACCCCTATCGCGAAACGCTATCTACTAAAGCAGGCACCTCCGCTCACCGCATAACTTTTGAAGGTGCTGACCCTCTTCATAAAGCAGAGATTTGGGGCAGTACTGACGAATCCGGTGGATGGGCGCTTGATAGCGGTGGTCCCGCTGACACTTATCAAAAGGATATTTTGACTAGAAATGTTGTTGGTGTGCTTGCATCAGGTCCTTCAATCTCTAACCTCACCTCTCGTACAGGTGCCACAAGCGTCGCAATACTTTTACCCGGTCAGTGGTATTTTGATTCTATAAATAATCTCTTGTATTATCGCCTCACTGCGGGAGAAAATATCAATACACTTCATATTGAAGCCGGGCAACGCGAAATTGGTATTCTAGGGAAGCATTATAACACATTCCAAGATATTAATGTGCGTTATGTGAATGGTAACGGTGTTATCGGATTGACCACGGGCTCAATTGTAAACAGAGTTGGTGTATACGGATCTGAGATTGGTTTCTTTATAGGTGGTGGTGGAAATCTCGGAGGGATATCCGGCCCGGCATTATTAAATTCTCTAGCAATAGATAATTCCGGTTCTGGAATAATGATATTGGCATCGTTAGATGCAACGGTATATCACAATCTTGCATACGGAAACAACCGAGGTTTATATGTGCTAATAAATGCCACCGGTAGCACTATAAAAGATAATATTTTTGCGCATAACAACATCAGTGTGTCATTTTTTGTTTTTAGTTCGGTAAAAAACTTCACCGCATCCCACAATGCCTGGGCCGGTCCGACTTCCTCAAGCTGGAAAACATATCAAGGCACTCACAATCTCGCCTCAACCACTCCTCTTTTTATCGCAACTTCCACCAACAACTTCTCTCTCACACAATTTTCTCCTTTAGTTGATGCCGGCACTGCCGTTTCAAGTTCAACCGCTACCGACTTCCTCGGCAATCCAATATACGGCACTCCCGACATCGGTCCTTTTGAATATCAGCCACCGTACACGATGGGTATCAACCACCCCACGCAAGGTGCGCCACTGCGTCTTTACGAAAACGGTCGCTACCGATATCTTTCCGCCACTTCCACCAGTGATACCGTCCCACTCACGGTAACTCCGGCAGCAGGTTTTACTCCAAAGAATTATAGCAAATATCTTGATATCACAATCCAAACTTGGAGCACTGACAAGAAAGTGTGGACCGAGTCATCTTCGCAGGCCGGTGCCACAACAATCAATACCGCGGGAGATTTCGCTCCCAACAAAGACTACAATGTTTTTGTTGACGGGACTTTCTACACCACCAAAACCACCAATGCATCCGGTGTTTTGTCTTTCACTTATCCTGTCGGATACAAACATACTCGCACTTTCACAATAACAGCGCGCCCAAGTGCCGGCTTTGTCCCTGTTTTTATGGGCTCTTCCGGTTTCGTTTCTACTCCAAATCCGCTTCCTATTGCACTTCCAAAAAACAAACAGAACGAAATCGCCACCAGCACAATTAATAAAATCGCCACTTCCACTGCCACCACGACTTCGCGAACCACTCACACTCACATTGTTCAAACCCGCAGTCAGGTTATACGCACTATTCAAACAAAACTCGTCACACTTTTGAGTGAGCTTGTTGGTCTTTTGGAGAAGCTTGTGGCGGCGCAGAGGTAAGTGCAGTGCAGGCGCGCACTTCCTCCGGAGGAAGTGCGCGCCACGCCACACCCGCCGCCTCGCCAAACACTAGAGAGAGATATTTTCAGTAAATTGCTATGGGTGTGGATAAGTCCTGTGTTGCTAATGTGTCGGGGGGGGGTACAATGTAATCATTCATTTTATGAAGGCACGCTTTCTTTCTTTTTTAACAGCTTTTGGTCTCGGCAGTTTTTTACTGCTCGGGATTCCTCTTTTTGCATCGGCGGCGCTTTACGCCCCGGGTGCCACTCTTGACCCAGCTTGTGCTCCCACCGATTCTAACTGTGGCATTATCGTCAGCACTTCCTCTTCAGTTGGCACCGGCACAACAGGTCAAGTTCCATACTACGCCGCCACCGGCAACGCACTCACCGCCACAAACGCATTCACCGTTCTTACAAATGGCAATGTCGGTATCGGCACCACAACACCAGCAGACAAACTGGATGTCGCAGGCAATGTGAATGTAGCCACAGGCAACAACTACCTTATAAACGGTTTACAGCTCACCACGACCAACATCCCAGAGGGAACAAACCTCTATTACACAGGTGCGCGCGTTGCAGCGAACAGCGCGGTTGCGGCGAACACCGCCAAGGTAACAGAAAGCACCACGGTGAGTGCGCCTCTTCTTCTTAATGCATACAATATTTCCATTCCACAAGCGACTGCGCTTGCAAACGGGTATCTTACATCTGCAGACTACACCACCTTTAATGGCAAGCTCGGTTCCTCTACCATCGCCACTCTCACTACAAACTATCTTCCGAAATGGTCTGGATCTGCATTCGCAAACTCAGCTGTTGCGAGTGTGGCGGGCAATGTCGGTATCGGCACCGCGTCTCCAGCAGATAAGCTAGATGTCGCAGGCAACATCAACATCGCCAGTGGCAAAGCATACAAATACAATGGTGCCGATGTCATCACCGCTCAGACAGGACTTAGTAACTACTTCTTTGGCAATTCAGGGAATTTAACAATGACTGGTACCGGAAATATTGCCAATGGTTCGGACGCCCTCTTCCGCAACACTACTGGCAGTAACAACGTCGCAATCGGCGGCGGTACTAATATATACATTGCAACCCTTGTCGACAACACCACCGGTAGCAACAATGTTGTTACCGGTTTCTTGAGTGCCTACGCCAACACCACCGGCAGTAACAACACTGTCTACGGTTCAAAAAGTTTACCGTTCAACACCACCGGCTGGGGAAACATTGCACTCGGCTACCGAAGCGGAAACAACCTCACCGCTGGCAATGCAAACATCGCCATAGGTCAGAATGTGAACTTTCCATCCGCCACTGGTAGTGGTCAGCTCAACATCGGCAATCTTATTTATGGTACCGGCGTATATGACAGCACCACCACACCATCCTCCGCACCAGCAGGTGGCAATGTCGGTATCGGGACGACCACCCCCTCGGCAACATTTGCCGTTTCCGGGCTTATGTACATTGGAGGTACCGGCACCTCAACTATACAAAACAACTTGCATGTGGATGGAACGCTTCGTGCAACCAATTCATATGTGGGCGACCTTATATTCAAAAACGGCTTTAGGTTCAAAGAGGCCCCGGGAACTTTCATTCCAAGTACTCTTTTCCTTAAGAATTCAAAAGATGTCAACATCATCGCGTTCGGAGCAACCGGCAATGTGGGCATCGGCACTTCTACTCCGTATTCGCGCCTCACTGTCTGGGGTGCCGGAACATCTTCCACTACCTCTGCTTTCACAATCGTAAACGCAGCTTCCACAACAGAGTTTCAGGTGAAAGATAATGGCAACGCATTTCTTGCCGGCTCGCTCTCACAAAACTCTGACCGCAGGTTGAAGAAAGACATCCAACCACTCAGTGCCACCAGCTCACTCGCCACCATCACAGGGCTCACCCCCGTGCACTTTAATTGGAGAAATAAATCACGACCTTCCACAGCGCAATTTGGCTTTATCGCGCAAGATGTACAGCAAATATTCCCCAGCCTTGTTTCCACCACCTCGCCCACCAAGCTAACACCGCACGGCACACTGAGTGTGAACTACATCGGGCTTATCTCACCTATGGTGAGTGCCATAAAAGATCTCTCTCTTCAGATAAGTGGTTTTGCACACTCCATCACCACCGCAGTGCTAAATGCAACTACGGTACATACAAAAGAACTCTGCGTGGGTTCCACCTGTATCACTCAGTCACAGCTGAAAACGATGCTGAAAAACAGCGGTTCCTCCGGTGTTTCGTATAGTGCGTCTTCGTCTGTTGTCGCGCCAAATAATAAAAGCGGGCAGAGTAAGACCGGTCAGGATAATAATCCTCAGAAAGAATCTTCAACAACGGCATCTATGGCATCCTCAACAGAAAAAATGTCCACGACCACAACCGAGACAGAGGCAACCTCAACGACACCTGTAGCGACTTCAACGACACCCGCAGCGACCTCAACAACATCCGCAGCGACACAGAAGGCATCTGCGCCAGCACCAGCACCGTCTTGTGTTCTCACTGCCACGCCGACAAAAATCATCACCGGCAAAAAAGCCACGCTTTCTTGGACGACAAAAAATGCCGATACCTTCGTACTTAATCAAGGCATCGGTAGCGGAACGCCGGTAGCCGGTGGGTCTGTTTCGGTAGCCCCAACAGCCACCACCACCTTTACCGGCACAGCGTCTTACCGGGGCTTGGCGACCACCACCTGTGCGGTTTCCATTTCTGTCGCTCCTGTTCCCGCTCCTGTCATCATCGCCACTAGCTCGGACAATACAGCGTCATCCTCATCCTCATCCTCATCCTCATCCTCATCCTCATCCTCATCAGCAACGGCGTCATCTTCTCCATCAGAAAATTAACCTATGAGCAATCATTCTTCCCCTGCTTTCCTCGCGCGTCCATTGCACTTCCTCCGGAAGTATCTTTTTTGGATAGCGCTCGTTGTTCTTTTTCTTTGGACATACGGTTTTTATACTTTGGGAGCATCTTCGGTATATCGCGCATATCCTGAACTACACGCGGCGGCACAAGCGAACCAAATACTTGGCAAGGTGGGGAAGCTCATTGTGCTTCCTGCGGGAACGCCCACCATGGTGCTTATAAAAGACGCTTCCTCTGCGAAAAAAACGCAACCATTTCTGGTGAATGCCAAAGATGGTGATGTACTTATCGTATATGCCAAAGCAGGCGAGGCGATTTTGTATCGTCCTTCTACGGGAAAGCTCGTCGCCGTGGGGCCGATTAAGTCCAATCCTCAGTCCACTAAATCTCGTGCGGGCGGGCAGGCGCCACGGTCTTCTCATACAGAAATCGCGCCGGGTGGCACTTCAACCGGCACTCCAACCGCCACTTCAACACACAATGCAACTACTACGAAATCAAATAAATAATGTGCTCTTTTCCGGGTGGCGCGCGCCTGCGGCGCGCTTGGCGGGCTTTTTTGTATCGGGATTATTTCTCCTTGCTCTTTTTGTTGTTCTTTTTGCGCTTGCACCGTTTGCGCACGCTTCGCAGACAAACGGCACTATCAGCACCACTTATAAATATGCATGGAGCGATGTGGCGGGCTATGTAAACTTCGCACCGACGCACAGTGTCGTTTCTGTAACCGATACCGGTCTTTCGGGATATGTCTGGAGTGAAAACGATGGCTGGATTAATCTCTCTCCTTCAAATGGCGGTGTCACAAACAACGGCAATGGAACTCTCGGCGGTTTCGCATGGGATTCTCTGAAGGGCTGGGTATCTTTTACCGGCGTTACCATTGATTCCTCCGGCAAATTTCATGGCAAAGCGGTGGGAGCAAACGAAACTATTTCTTTTGATTGCACTCACTGCGATGTTCGTACGGACTGGCGACCTGTTTCAGCGCGTACCACCAAAACTGTTACAAGTTATGGTTTCGTACCGGTTGCTTTCAGTACCCCAAACCCTCTTCCCGGCAAACAAATATCAGTGGCAAGTACCGCTCCTTCCGCTACACTGCCGAATGCCACTGCAAGCTCTTCGGGGAAACAAGTCGCTTTGTTCCCGCCCGAGACACCCGCCTCCGCATCTTCCGTTTCTCCAACCCCATTTATTCCTTCCACTTCTCAAAATCAAAGCGGTTTTAATTCCTTATTCCCCTCCACAAATACGGGAACACTTCCACCAGCAATTTCTCCTCCGGCGTCCTCATCTGGCTCTGCCGTGCGCCACGCTTCAACCACCGCAAACACGGCAAACACGGCGCCGGTACGCACCTCTCTTTATGTCGGCGGAGGAATACTCATAC
>ENA-ORDP01001730-ORDP01001730.1-marine-sediment-metagenome-genome-assembly--contig:-NODE-1730-length-11554-cov-2.662318_pt1 | contig 11554 bp, 13 predicted proteins | sample MGYA00248627_ERZ508539 | MGnify/ENA primary metagenome ERZ508539 (study PRJEB26208, sample SAMN05571518) | marine sediment metagenome | biome: deep sea; feature: Hydrothermal vent; material...
CATACGGCTCATAGTTTGCTAAACTGGCGTGCTCTAGCGGGCCGTTAGCTCAGTTGGTAGAGCACCGGACTTTTAATCCGATGGTCATTGGTTCGAATCCAATACGGCCCACCAGTTTTTCGAGCGCTGGGGGATAATGTAAACCCAGCGTGTGGCCCGATCAGTGGCCACGAACAAATAGCAGCGAGCTGTTTCCGCGAATATCTGTGGCAGGTACTTGATGGCGATGTGAATAAAGTCCGGCACAGAGTCCTTGAACGACTTTTGGGAGCGCCCTACCCTTCGATTTTGGGGATCAGATCACGCAGGTTCGCCCCCCCGTAGCGTCGCACCAAGTAGAAGCACCGCCGTAATAAATCGCGTACTGCACGCTGATGGCGAGAATAAATGTAGTGTCCAGACAAGATACCCAAGTGCAGCAGATGGGCTAGATGGCGCATATCGGATTCATCACCGCTGTACTTCAAGCTGGCGTATTGCAGGTACCGCTACCGTGTTAACCAGGTGCATGGCATAGCCGTGCTAGGCCAATCCATCGACATACCAATATCCGTTGCAGGGTGATTCCGCGGCGATGCCCAGCAGCTCATCACGGCACGGTTCGAAGGCCTTGAGAATCGTGGCAAGATCATTGGGTAAGCGGCCTTTGCCGTAGGGATTGGTCGTGCTCGTTCAGTACGACCAGCACGCTGTTAATGGAATATAGATCGAAGCTGCATGAAGTGACATGGCAACCTCCTGTCGCGGCGCGATGGTTCGAAACACTGTGGTCTCACACATACCGCCCCGTGTGAGAGGCGGCGACATAAGTATTCAGGTCCTGTTTTGACGCATCACCTGGAGTAGCTGTAGCCGATATTCCGGTGGCGTAGAATTTTCGCCTGGATTTCACTCCGTTGCATCCAAGCTACCGTGTGTTAATAAGCGTAGTAATGGTGGATCTTCAACGAAGTCTGTACACCCTCACACCAGACATGTGCGGCACTTCTCTCATCAACGAAGAGCATTTACGAGGACGCCGGTACCGCGGTTTTAACGCTCGGCGTCGTCTTGGTCACACCCGGCCCCAGATATTTGCGTAGGAATGCACTCATCTTGTGCAGCAAGACGAGACGATGCGGCTCAATTTGGAAACCGTGATACTCGCCAGGATAGAACAACCACTCGTATGGCTTATGTGCCGCCTGCAGGGCATCTCGCAGACGCTCAGCATTCTGTGGAGGCACGATATTGTCGGCACCACCCTGGGCAATAAGTACCGGTACATTGAAGCGCTTCAGCATATATAACGGTGAGATAGCCTTGGCATCTGCATCGGTACCAATAAACTGCTGGTACGAAACATTACCCGCTGCCGATCTTGCATAAACGCTACGATTCATTTCAATAGTCCAATCAGAAACACCAGAATAGTCAATCGCACACTTATAAAGTTTCGGTGCGACGATAGGCTGCATTAATGATGAATAACCACCGAAACTGGCACCGAACACACAGATCCGCTTCGGGTTCACATAGCCTTTGCGGATGGCCCAGCGCACACCATCGACGATGTCGTTCTGGATACCTGTGCCAAACTGCCGCCAACCGAGCTTCTGGAAATTTAGACCGCGCCCACCTGAGCCGCGATAGTTCACGTTAATCACGGCATAACCGCGGTTGGCTAGAAACGGGGCGAGTTGTAGCGACCCGTAGTACCACTGATCCCGAGGGCCAATCGGACCACCATGCACCAACACCACAGTAGGTAGATCCTTGTGGGGCACACCTACCGGAAAAGTCAGGTAGCCATCCAGGAGTAGACCATCGCGGTTGTGAAAGCGGAAGGCAACCCGCGGCCCCATCTGGGCCGGCTTGATCCATGGTTCTACCTGCAGCAGTGGTTTGAGCTGCATGGTTTTGGCATTCAGTAACGCATATTCGCCCGGATCCGTTGCGCTAACCGCGTGGATAAGAATGGTGTCACCGTTCTTACTAATTCCGGAGAGGCTGACAAAATGATCTCCAAATTGCTGGTTCAAAGTCTTCATGATCTGCGAGTAACGGTTATCACGTAGATAGGTAACAACTGGTTTACCGTGCGCATAGACTCCCGCAAAGGTCACCGCAAACGGTACATGATCGTTCGGGGTTGACCAGAAGCTGTTTACTGAGCCGAACGGATTACTTGCCAGAACCTGACGGTGCTGCCCATTAAAATCTGTTTCTACCAGTTCTTCCGGCCCACCTTTGGCACTGTAATAGGCAAACACATGCTTGCCATCGGGGGCCACCCGGAATGGGCCGAACACAACACCCACCTGCGATGATGCCATCTGTCGCCACGCCTCCTGGCCGTTGGATCGTGAAAATACGACAGGCATGTTCTTGCCGTTGGTTCCATAGGCAAACACAGCGGCGTCATGGTAGACCAAGAATCCCATGCGGCCATGATCGATCTTAGCCACCTGCTTGGGATAGTCATTTTTGGTATTTACATCGTAAAGTAAGGTCTGATGAAAGGCGCTGTTTCGTGTGCCTTCATATTGCGGGTAAGGCATGATCGAGATGAACACATGGCCGTTCATTTCATCGGTGGGGCCAACTACAGAAGGGCTTCCATGCACCATCGAGGTCATATTGAACGAAGAGCCAGGATTACCCCAATTCCGCACGCTGTACAGCGTACGCTGGTTGGTACCGTCATAGTTCAAAGCAAGAATATTTCCATCTGATTGAGGGAAATCCAGTGATCCAGTATAGACCCCCTCACTCATCACTAAGCGAGTGTTGCTGACCCAGGTTATCCCCAAGGGGAGCAAGTTATTGCGAAATTTAAGTCTCGAGGCAACCTTCAAACTGGGTAGATCAAACACCACCAGCTGAAATTGGGCTTCGGTACCCTTGGATTGGCCAATTGTCAACACCCCTGCCAAATGCTTGCCATCAGGTGACAAGGTAACACTACGAATTTCCGGATATTTCGCAAAATACGAAGCCGGCAGAAAGCCAGTTGCCGCAGGCGTGGTCACCGTAGCTGCCATAGCAGGCAGCACCGGCACTATCGCCAACAGTCCCGCAAGCACACTAACGAAAGTAAGTCGTTTCCTGGGAATCAGGTTTTAACACATAAAATCGAGAACAATGCGGATTGCGGATACCCCTTGGATCAGTCCATTCCCATACTTTCGAAACACGACGGCCGGTGTCGAATACACCATATGAACTACGCTAGGGAAAAATCACCGGCTTACCCCTTGAACACATCCAGCCTCAGCACCGGGCAGCGCCTGATCCCGGAGCCGATCAAGGCATTCCGCTCAAGCAATATTTGCAGCACTTTTAATCCTCCTTTCACAAAGCGGTCAAGTACACCGTAGCCTTGATCACAGCGCGAAAACAGCTTGCTGGTCCGGTGATCGTGAAGTAGCTGCAACACCGCGTCTGGAAAGTATTCCCCTTGTAAGAATTGGCCCGCTGGTTACGCCTGCTTGAGCAAATGTTGGAATATAAAAGTAATTGAAATGTAACGTTCAGAAATCGACTTGTCATATTCCCAGAAAATGAATATAACCTTAACGGCCGCAATGGAGACCCACAGCCCTGTGGCCAAATTTCGATACAAATTTGCAGTGCGCTGCTGCCAGACCATCCCGTCGCATCGCATTGGATACAAAAAAGCCCCGTGCAAACAGGACTTTAATTTTGGCTGGGGGACTAGGATTCGAACCTAGATAGGCAGAGTCAGAGTCTACAGTCCTACCATTAGACGATCCCCCAAAACGACCTGTTACTTCCCTAGCTGGCTGACTAGTAGATCAACGCTTGGAGTACTGCGTAGCGCGGCGAGCCTTGTGCAAGCCCACTTTTTTACGCTCGACTTCACGGGCATCGCGAGTCATGAAGCCAGCCTTACGCAAGGGAGACTTCAAACTTTCGTCATACTCGACCAGCGCACGTGAAATACCAAGTCGGATGGCTCCGGCTTGTCCGGTGATGCCGCCACCCTTGACCGTAACCTTGATATCAAACTTGTCAATGTTTTCGGTAAGCTCGAGCGGTTGGTGCACAATCATGCGCGACGTCTCCCGACTAAAAAAATCGTCCAACGACTTGCCATTGACGGTAATCGCACCACTGCCCTTGCGCACGAATACCCGGGCTACCGAAGACTTACGACGACCTGTTCCATAATTGTGCTGCTGCATAGACATATTTTTTCCTTAGAGTTCCAGCACTTGGGGCTGCTGTGCAGCATGCGGATGTTCACTACCGCGATATACCTTGAGCTTGCGGTACATGGCACGCCCCAGCGGGTTCTTGGGCAGCATACCCTTGACACCGATTTCGATGACCCGCTCAGGATGGCTGGCCAGCATATCCCGCAAGGATATGCTCTTCAGGTTGCCGATGTAACCGGTAAACCGGTGGTAATACTTATTATCGAGTTTGGTGCCGGTCACGGCAACCTTCTCGGCATTAACCACAACAATGTAATCGCCGGTATCCACATGCGGGGTGAATACGGGTTTATGCTTGCCGCGTAGGCGACGGGCAATTTCCGAGCAGAGGCGACCTAGCGTCCTGCCTGTGGCATCGACCACGTACCAGTCACGCTGCACACTCTCGGGTTTAGCGCTAAACGTCTTCATATGTACCTGTTCCGTCGAGATAACGAGCAGAAGAAAGACCGCTGATAATAACGGAGGCCCCCTCCGTCATGCAAGCTCTCTAAGCATCCTAAGCCCCATGTTAGCCCGCCACCACGATCTTCTGCATCGCAACAATACCGGACACACATGCTAGCATCTCCGGTATGTCCGATGAACTCCGCCGCCATATCGTTGCTCTGGCAGATCAATGTGTAAAATGTGGCCTGTGCCTGCCGTCTTGTCCAACCTATGCGTTGGATCGCAACGAGGCGGAATCTCCACGCGGGCGGATTGCCTTGGCCAGCGCCATAGCCACACGCACTATAAGTCCTATCAACCGGATTCCTCTGGATCACTGCCTGGTCTGTCTAGCCTGCGAGAGTGTCTGCCCGACCGGGGTGCACTATGCAGAATTACTGGATGCGACTCGCGCTCTGCTGGGCCCAACGGGGGGAATGAACAAGTATTTGCGCGCTTTGCTCACTCGGCCACACTGGCTGCGTGCGGCTCTGTGGGTGGCCCAGACATTGGGAGCCCGCTACTGGGCTCGGCCGGGTGCGCATTTGCTGGGCTCTGGATCCCGTTGGCGCGCAGCCCTTTTGATGCTTAGTGAAAGCCGACCGCAAGCCCGAACCAAAATCGACCGACGACTTATCTCCAGTCAAAACACACCCAAGCGTATCGGGCTATTTACCGGTTGTGTCGCCGACGTACTGGAGGAATCGGCCCACGCTGCACTGGAACGGTTGTTGCAACAACTTGGGTACCACCCGGTACGACTGCCTGCCCAGTGCTGTGGTGCCATGGATGCCCACAGCGGTGATGCACCGGCGGCCATTCGCCAAGCCCGTCAAGTGCACCAACACGTGACCGCCCTCGGACTCGATCATATACTGACTGCGACCCCGGGCTGCCTTGCCGAGTTGCGCCGGGCGCTGCCCGAAACGAGGGTCGAGGAGGCCTTCGCCTTTCTCGACAGGGAAGGTTCCACATTACGTTTTCGACCACTCAACAGCCGGATTGCGTTACACATTCCCTGTACTCAGCGCCACGTTGCGCACAGCGATGCAGCACTGCTGCGTCTGCTGGCGCGCATTCCCGAACTCGATCTGCTTCCTTTACCGACCGAGCCACGCTGTTGCGGGGCGGCCGGCAGTCATTTCATCGACTATCCGCAACGTGCCGCAAGCCTGCGCCGGATAAAACTCGATCAGGCACTGGCCCTACAGCCAAGTCAACTACTCAGCGGCAACGTCGGCTGCCGCCTGCATCTGCGCATCGGACTTGTAGAACAAGGCCGACCCATGCCGGTCGAGCACCCACTCAGCCTGCTCGCCCGACAGCTCGACCCACACCCCGCTGAACCCCAGGAGGATCTATGACAGCTCGGCATCTGACCCGTATCGACCGGCTGCTTGGCGGTTTGCAGCAAGCCATGGAGACCATGACCGGCGTGCCCCCCGCAGCACAGCGACCCAGCCCGGGCCAAGGCCAAACTGAGACTGTGCTGAAGCCAGCGCAGCGCCGGGATGTCGCCGGACTGATGCGCATCGACCACACCGGTGAGGTCTGTGCCCAAGCCCTCTATCTGGGGCAGGCAGCACTGGCCCGCACCTTGACCACCAAGACTTACTTGAAACAGGCCGCACGGGAAGAAACCGACCACCTAGCCTGGTGTGCCGAGCGCCTGCAGCAGCTCAATAGCCATCCCAGCCTGCTCAATCCACTGTGGTATATGGGTAGCTATGCCATCGGGGCTACCGCAGCCGCACTAGATGACCCAATCAGTCTTGGTTTCATCATCGAAACCGAACACCAGGTCGAAGCCCACTTGCAGGAGCATCTCCAGCGTCTGCCCGCCAATGACCACCGCTCCGCAGCCATACTCAAACAAATGCAAGCCGACGAAGCGCGTCACGCGCTCAACGCCACTGAACGCGGCGGCCGGGAACTTCCGGCCCCGGTCCGGCAACTGATGCGCCTGGCCTCGGGGATAATGAAAACAGTTGCCTACCGGATCTGACTACCGATCCAGGCACCCTTGCGGCATGACATGCTATCCCCAGCATGGTCCAAGCCGGTATTGGCACAGGTTACCCTGGCCCACTCTGCCCAGCGCCTGCTGGAATGACAACAACTTTCCCGGTTTGGAACCGTGTCGGCCCTCCTCTCAGCCCCGATCTGGCGACCCCATCCGCTGCAGAAAGCGCAGTCGGGCCTGTACTTCCAGGTTGCGGTAAGGCCTATCGGTATAGTCAGAAAGAGGAAAGCCCTGTAGTAAATAAGCCGCCTTCGTACTGCGCCCCAGTAAAGTCGGAGTACCAGGTCGATCCGGTACATGCTCGATCAGGAACCCACTTAGGCGATACGGCCCAACCGCACGTAACGCTTTAAGGACGCTAACATGACAACGTAGCACGATCCCATCACCGTTGAGGTCAAGTTGCCCGCTACTGACCAGGTGCGCCACTGGGGTACCCAACCGGGCATCCATAAGATTGGCCTGCACCCGGTAATAACCCGCATGTACATGCTCAAAATGCAGGGGAATCATCAGATTGGCGCCATTCACATAAGCGGGACCAACGCCCTCCAGTATGGCTTGGGGCTTCTCGTAATGAAATGAGGCCAAAGCCTGCAGGGATTGGCCATTCACCTCGACACTGACCTGCACACGCAGGGTTCGCGGCCAATTGCGCGTTGCATCCGCTAGCAGTTGCCCCCTATAGTTTCTCGCCCCCACAGGCTGTCGCGAAGATGCCTGCATGGCGAAATGGTCAAGAACCCGCCCATTAAGAGTCACGATACGGGCCTCGACCCGATCAATCCCAGCCAGCGTATCGGCTGGGGCACTTAGACTGGCGCGAACCTTGATCGGCTGATCACTAAACAAGGTGGCGTGCGTCAGGGCAACCGCTAGTTCAGCGCTGCCCGAAGGCAACTGCAAGGGCACGCGTACCGGAATCGATGCGTTAGGATGCAATAATGTCCACTGCTGTGAATTGAGCGGTACCGACCAAGGGGGGAATCGTGCGTTGGCGGCATACTGTGCCGCAATCTGGCGAAACGTTGCCCGCTGCATATTGCTTAAATGTAGCGCTGGGGTAACGGATGATTTAATCGTCACGAGCCTTTTCGAAGGCTTTGCTGCAACAGACGTGATGACTTGTGGCCTCTGCATATTCACCTCTTTCTCAACCCCACCATCAGGCCACTGTACGGCGAAGACTACGGCGAGAACCGCTACCAAAACTACCGTCAGAACCAGCCAGACCCGCTTCATCCGCTTCCCCTTGATCGGCAAAAAAGTCTAACGCATGCCTTCCCATACGACACGACGATACAATATACTGATCACATTCGTGCTACGGGCGTATCGCCAAATTCGTAAGTCATCCGAAAATTCGTAAGTCATCTGACAACTCTGAGGGGAGAGATCATGTTACAAACAAAGTTTTTTTGGGCTGTGTGCGCACTGTTTTTACTTGCGCTCTTTGTATATCCAAGCAACGCACGTGCTGGCATAGCTGGCTATCCTGTAGTACTCGTGAACGGATTTCAGCCCTCACAGTTGACCCAATGTCCGGATACGGCACAACAACACAGCGACGGATACGCCTACTGGAACGCGTTCTGGGATCAACATTCTAATGCTCGGCTGGACTGGTCCTCATGCAGTCGGGTGGAAACGGGCGTTGCCCAGGAGCTTTGGCCCCAGCTCCGCAGCTTATCGGTATCCGGCCTGTGCCAAAATGGCTGTATATTCGTCACCCACTCCACCGGTGATTTGGTCGCTCGTTATCTACTAGCCAATCAAGCGCACTGGCTGACGGTAGCCGGTCTGCAGCCGATCAAGGTCATTGCGGTACTGGATTTTGGTGGTGCCGGGGGGGGGATTCCTTGGCCAGTCTTGCCATCCAGGTCGCTAACAACAATGCTTGGTACCTGGACCCCATCAAGGCGGCGATTAAGTCCTGGCTGGGTTATGACATCTATGGCAGCCGCCATCTCGGCGTTCTCAATGACCTCACCCCCGGCATGGCACGGAGTATTGCCACGGCACCGAGCATGATTCCTCACCTCCGTTTTGTCGGTGGCGGCTACGAGTACCTCGGCGTGACTAAGCCCTTCCTACCCGGCCGCGATGACTCAGTAGTTGCCTTACAGTCATCATGCGGTGCAGCCCAATTTGGCAGTTACGACAGTTGTGTGGCTTGGGAAACGATGGGGGGAGAACAAACAAGCACCTCGGCACCCTCGGCACTCTGGTACAACTATTATCCAGTATTGATGGGCGCTGATACTAACCACGCAGGACTGATTGGCAGTCAAACTGGAGTCCGTCTGGTACCGGTGGATAACCGCTTCATCATCAGCCAACTCGGCGTTGATTTCTCCACTGCATCCAGGGTTGACAAACCTTGGTGGGCATTCTGGTCCAGCGGCACCACCTATGTGTACGTACCGGGTTCAGAATCTCGTAGCATGTCACAAACTGTGTACAGTACGCTCAACCCGTAAATAGCCTATCGGTGCCAGTGAACTCGAGTCAGTCTTCTTCGGTAGACTAATACTTACCCCCGCGCCTCGGCATTCTCATGCTGAGGCGCGGCATCCTGACGAAATATTGCCGGTAAGGGTTCGCCTGAATCCGGGCCGCCGTGTCTTGATCGGATCCAGCTCATCCCAGGGCAGGCCCCGGCTCATCCTGAGCCAACGGGTATCCCCATCCAGGACGGTTTGAAAGGGCTCGCCAAATTCGGCCGGAGAAAGTTGCCAGCTACTGCGATAACGAATCATCAGTGCACGCGTTTTCAGTGAGGGCTCACTTTGCATGCACCATTACACCCATTAATAGCTATTAACATAATAATACCAATACTATATACCTAATGAGTAGGCTCTGAACATAACCACTATTCGCCTCAGAAAATCAAAAAACTATCCTCGATTTTCCCCTCGCCTCGCTACGACCCCCCAAGCCTGACAGGCTCCTAGCCCACCGGAGTGGTACTGCAGATCCGCATCAGAGTGGATTTCCCGAACAGGCTTTCCATTAGATCAACAACTAGCTTCGCAGTTCGATTATGTTCGTCAAAGGCTGGATTCAACTCGAAAATATCCAATGAACTCAAACACCCCGTATCGGCGATCATCTCCATGCACAATTGTGCTTCACGATAATTCGGCCCCCCCGGTACCGTTGTGCCAACCGCCGGAGCGATGACTGGATCGAGAAAATCGATATCAAAGCTGACATGCAGGTGTGTTGGCTCATCCAAACTCTCGAGCGCTTCTTCCATCACCCTCTTCATGCCCACCTCGTCGATATAGCGCATGTCATAAATAGTCAGTCCGGCTTCATGCACCAGACGCTTTTCACCGGCATCGACCGAACGGATTCCGATCTGCCGAAATACCTCAGGTTTGACCATCGGAGCAGAACCTACCAAGTTGATCAGAGGCGGTGGCCCAATTCCGCACAAGCAGGCCACCGGCATGCCGTGCACATTGCCAGAAGGAGTCATTGCGGAGGTATTAAAATCCGCGTGGGCATCCAGCCATAACACCCGCAGCTTCTTGTCCTGCATCTGACAATGACGGGCCACAGCTCCTATCGAACCCATCGCCAAACTGTGGTCACCTCCCAACACCATGGGAATACGCTCCAATTCCAATTCAGCCGTCACCGCCACGCCCAGAGTCTGGTTCCAAGTTACCACCTCCTTGAGGTGCCGATAGCCATTCTGCGGAGGCTGCCAGGGGTTGATCGGTCCGCCAAGGTTGCCGCGATCGGTGACTTGCATACCTCGCGCTACCAGTGCTTCGGCCAGACCTGCGACCCGCAACGCTTCCGGTCCCATTGAGGCGCCACGATGGGCGGCCCCGATATCGGTGGGGACCCCAATCAGACTGAGCGGTTTTTTCGCAGCCATATTCTTTTCTCCCATTCATTTACAAATTCTCCACGCCATCATGCAGATCCGAGTCGGCGATTCGCAGGCAGTTAGCATGAAGGACGACACCTACACCGAAAGACCTACCGAACACGGCCGCACCCACGTAGCTACTAGAAAAGCCTGTACCAACGGCCACGTACAACCGCCTGCCCTACCCATTACTCAACACCCATCCGTCCAATTACCGACAGATTGTGCAGAGGGACTCGGTATGGTCACGAGTCATCCAGTACCGTGTTCATTACCGCCAACAATTCAGTAAACGGCTTTTCAAGGCTCTTCGCTGATACGTCCTGCGCCAGCAGAACGTCCATGGCGCGTGCCGAACAGCCGAGTGCCTCGTAACCGTAATTGTCCGCCGACCCGCCGAGTCGATGCACGAGCAGACGTATTCGACCAACAGCTTCAAGGTCTTCCTCAACATGCCAAAGCTGCCATTGCTGCACAAGTTCGTCATACTTGCCAGGTAGCGCATCGAGAAATGCCCGAGCTAGCTCCACCATTCGCGTATCAAAATCGAAGTCATCTTCACCCATACTGCCACCTTGCAAGCGGGGAAACGGTCGACACCCAGACTCGAAAAGCCAAAGCAATTGCTTGATTCTATATGGGCAACGGGTGCAGGTTTGTAAAGCACCCGGAGCCAATCCAGAGTCTTGTCATTAACCCCTACCTGCCCTGATGGTTTGCAGGATGAGTAGATGCCCGTTAGAACATCATAGCGCAATAGCCATTCAGATCATGGCTCGGCATGTGGGCAAGCCATGACCAGCCTGCCTAATTAACCGAAGGTGGCCCTCCGGCTTTGCCGAGGGGGCTCCAAGATTTGACCTATACAGCGCTCGTTGTGAATCTGGAATCTCGACCAAGCAATGAGGATTCACAATGCAAGAGTATCAAAGCCCTAGTCAAACGCGTTGGGACTGCAAGGATCACGTGGCGTATATCCTGAAGCCGCGTAGG
>ENA-ORDP01001731-ORDP01001731.1-marine-sediment-metagenome-genome-assembly--contig:-NODE-1731-length-11551-cov-4.645355_pt1 | contig 11551 bp, 9 predicted proteins | sample MGYA00248627_ERZ508539 | MGnify/ENA primary metagenome ERZ508539 (study PRJEB26208, sample SAMN05571518) | marine sediment metagenome | biome: deep sea; feature: Hydrothermal vent; material...
GCTACGAAAGTTTCGATGTGTATAATTACCGTGGCAAAAAATTAAAAGCCAAATTGGAATCTTATTTTAAAACAGGAAGATTCCATTCGGTTTTGTATTCCAACCCCAACAATCCATCCTGGATATGTTTTACCGAGGAAGAATTGAGTATTATTGGTGAAATGACTGACAAATACAATGTGGCTATTTTAGAAGATCTGGCTTATTTTGGTATGGACTTCCGCAAAGACTATTCTCAACCCGGCAAGGCACCTTACCAGCCTACCGTAGCGAGATATTCCAAAAATTATATATTGTTTGTCTCCAGCTCTAAAATATTCAGCTATGCAGGTGAGCGCATCGGAATGATGGCCATATCCAACAATCTGTTTACCATGAGTTTGCCCGACTTACTCCGCTACTATACCACGGATAACCTGGGCTATTCGCTGATTTTTGAAACACTCTATCCGCTCAGTTCCGGAACCTCACATTCGGCACAGTATGCTATTGCAGCTGTATTGAAAGCCGCCAACGAAGGTAGGTTTAACTTTGTAGATTATGTGAAAGATTACGGTGTAAAGGCTAAGGAGATGAAGAAGATGTTTTTGGACAATAGCTTCAAAATCGTCTATGATACCGATATTGACCAGCCAATAGCCGATGGTTTTTATTTTACATTCTCTTATCCCGGACTTGATGCGGAAACGTTGTTGCATGAATTAGCTTTTTACGGTATCAGTGCTATTTCTCTTCTGATTACCGGAAGTGAGCACAAAGAGGGTATCAGGGCTTGCACGTCTCTGGTAAAACATGAGCAGCTCCCGTTGTTGAATGAACGGCTGGCACAGTTTCATCAAGATCATCCCATAGCAAAATAAGCGGGCTTATCGAAACCACCCGGATAAACATTTTATCAAAACAGAAAAAAAGCCTGTTCCATCTTGCGGAACAGGCTTTTAAACAATGAGAACAAACTTTTTATTTAGCAGGTGGCGTATAAATATTAGAATTTACACGGTAGCCGGACTTATCCATGTACCAGTCGGGGTAATTGGTTCCACCTGATTCTGCCCACTGGGCAAAATGATTGTAAGCGCTGAGAATGTTAACCTGCTCCACCGGGTAGGCAAAAGAAACGGGCAGGTCGAGTGCCCAGGGCAGATTGTTTTTCGTCTGGTAATATTTTCCGGTAGCCGGATTGGTGGCATCGGCATCCGTGTCGAAGTATGAATTGTTAACCAAATCAGTAGGCTTCTGCCCGGCAAGATGAACCTCTTTTCCACGTTCGCCATTCACAATCAGGAAAGGATTGTAAGGAGCTGTACCGGTTGTATTTACCGATACAGGATTCGTGTAAAGAACATGTAGCTGGTTGGTATCAGGTTCAACGTAGGGTACGTTTTCTTTGGTGTTGATAAAAGCAGATCCAGAGTTGCCTATATTTCTGAAAGCGTTGTCAAACAGAATAATGACTGTGTTGGTTTGTCCTTGTTCGGTTCCATTGGCATTGGTGTGAATATAGTTTTCGGTGTAGTGGGTACCTGTTACAGAAGCCACGTTGTTTGGATCGCCACCGAGCATAAAGCCAAATCCGTTTTTCAGACTTGCTCCAACAGCACGTACGGAGTAGTCGGTAAAGAATTCAACCAGTTTGTTTGAAGAGTTTAAGACTGATTTAAAATGATAATCCAAAACCAGATCGTTAAAGTCATAGTCGCCTTTTCCCGGCCACAAATCTTCAAAAGTTACAGTTCCCCAGTCGGTCTGGTTGGGATAATAAACGTTGAAAGCACGGGAAGCATCGTTGGGATAATCGTCCAGATCATCATTCACACCGTCGCCGTCGGAATCTTTTATGGGGCCGGTTACCACTGCGTTATCATAATAGATAGAAGAGTTCTTGTCAAAATCCCAGTTCCAGAAAAGAGCCTGGACTTTAACTGTTCCGGCAGGCATGGTAGCAGCAATAGTTTTTGTTGTCCAGTTATGTGACGGAAACTTGTATTGTATCCAATAATAGGCCAGTACATGGTTGTTGGCATCTTTGGGAATGAGGTACAGCCAGGAGTATAAGGTGCCTGCGTTACCTGTCGATTTAATATCTGCAGAAAAGGTGATAAGGTCGCCGGATTTCGCCTCAACCATCTGCGATGCGCCGCCGTAATAGACTCCAATATTTTTTAAGGGTGTACGGATAACGTGATTTCCACCATCATTATACCATTCCATCTTTCTATTCCCGTAATTGGTAAAGTACCACTTTCCATCTATGGGATGTGGGCTCGACCAACCGGCAATAGTTCCAAAATCATCAGTTTCAAAATCGCCGTTTTGTACCAGATTGTTACCGCTCATTACTTTATACTCACCAGCGCTGAGGTTAGAGAAATAAGCTGATTTTGTTTCCGTCGGAATAGTGTCCGGAGGAGTAGTTCCATAACCATCACCAAAGTTAATGGTGACACCACTTCCTTTTACACTTTGTGCAGTCAATCCGACTTTCCGGCTGCCGGCAATGCTTTGAACAAAAATTGAATCCAATGCAGTGGGAACACGAATTTTGCCTGACCATTGACCGTTTTTGTCAAAGCTGCCTGCCGTAATAAATTTTCCGCCTTTGGTCGGGACATCTGTGTATATGTTGAAACGGCTTTTGTTCTTGCTGAAATTAACAGTAGAAGGCATCTTAATGGTAATGTTTTCTATACGTGTTGATTCAAACTTAAATCCATCAGGAACATTTAAATTGTCCATCGGAGACCCATTGCTCGGTACAGGGCCTTTGTTACATGACTGAAATACAAGTCCGGCCATCAACAAGAAGGCTACTGAGAGGATAATTTTTCTTGCTTTCATTGTTTTATTATTTTAATAAATAGCTGTCTTTTATGAGCAAATATGGCAATAATTAAGCCGCACTACTATGAATGAATGGTAAATGATTGTAATTGACGAACTTAAGCCTTGTACAGGATTCTCATTATTTCCCAAAGTGGGAATTACAGTCTCGTTATGGGAAAAAGTTTGTCAGCATACGTATCAATTTTGGAGCAAAAATACCCCATTTTTTCTCAGGATGCCCAATATAAATTTCAGTGAAGGTTCCGAATGCGGAAGTCTCTCCGGTTTTTCTCCGAATTCAGAAAAAAAACCACTTGTTTTCACCTTCTGTTTTTTCATGCCGTTTCTATAAAATTTATTCTCAAAAGGTTATGATTGGTGGCATGTATCTTGCTAATCAACCAAAATAATTTGCACCCTGGCCGGTGCAGATTTCAATATTTTGGATTTGATTGATATCAGGCCGGTAGGGTAAAACTTCCGGCCTGTTTTTTTGTGTTTGTACCGGAAAGCACTAATTTTGTCGTTTGCCGGGTAAGTTGACTCTGGTATGGTCCGGCTGTTCAAAGAGTGATAAATTTAAGATGGAAATAATGAAAAGAATCAGCAATCCCTATAAAAAGATGGCGGGCTATCAGTGTTTTGGCTGTGCACCTCATAATCATAATGGTTTGCAAATGTCTTTTGCCGTGGATGGTGAATATGTGGTTTCCGAATGGGAGCCAAAAGATTATTTCCAGGGATATTATAATGTGCTTCACGGGGGTATCCAGGCAACTCTCATGGATGAAATTGCCTCATGGCTGGTGCAGATAAAGCTCAAAACGGCCGGCGTTACATCAACAATGAATGTGCGTTATAAAAAGCCGGTTTCGATCAGTAAAGGTGCCATCAGGCTTAGGGCGAAACTGACAGGTCGGCATCCTAATCTTGCAGAGATACACGTGGAGTTGTTTGGGCCGGAGAATGAACTGTGTGCCGAAAGCGATGTTGTCTATTTTATTTATTCTCGTGAGGTTGCAGTAAAAAGGCTGCATTATCCTGATTATGAGGAGTTTTTTGAAGAGTAGAAAGGGTTCATGCACTTTTAGATGGGCTATTCCTGTTCAAGGATTTCATAATATTATGTGGACAGGGCCTTTCTTTGTGAAACTGCCCGGTGCAGACAGGGGTTTTAAGAATTTTTTAGTTGTTCGTCGATAAGACTTGCCGAGACAAACGACTCTTTTATCAGGATAACAATGGCTGCCAGTGCACTGATGACGGAGAGAATTACTGCACCGTAGAGCAGGGGAGTGGTAAAAGTGATCCCCTCCAGACTCAATCCCCCTGCCAGACTGCCCAAAAGGACAAAGCCCACGCATAGATAGAGCAAGCTTAAAGCCCATTTAAACATCCAAAGGCGCTTTTTTTGTAAGATCATGAATTCACGGGAACAGTTAAAATTATCTTCAATGATATGTTGTAATTGCCTGATTAGTTCGATGTAGCGCCGTGAGGTGGAAAGAATAATCAGCCCGATTCCCGAAAGAAAACTTAGCGGTGCCAGAATTAAGGTTAGTTCCATTATGATAGTTTTAAATTTCCTGATTTTTGCCCACCATCTTTAGTGCATTGTTTATGGCCTGTTGAAGAAAACTCAATCCAAGTCCGGCCTGCTCGGAAACTGTTGTACCGGCCTGAACGATAAAATGTGTTTCCAGCACCTGCCCCAACCAATCCTGCCGGTGCCAATGTCCCAGAGATGAGAGTTTTAGATCCTTCATGGTTGTTTTTTCTTCTTTTTCCCAGGCTGTTACATAAAAATAGGGCTCCGGGTAGTAAATGTCGGGCATGGACAGTCCGAAACTAATGGATGATGTTGGCGCTTCTCCATCAAAAGTAAGCGGCAAATACAACCCTTCATCGAAATGGTGCGGCCAGATGAGAACATCTTCGTCGCGATGTAGTAGTTGCTGAAAATATTGATGGAGGAGATGCCCATTGGTTCGGTGGCGTGCCAACTCTTGCAAATACTCAAAACTTTCTATCCGGAAAGGATTTCCGTGTTTTATAGGATGGTCGGGAATGTCGAAATGCATTTTTGGTAGTAGCTTAGTGGCATTCAGTTCCTGCATTTTTAGTTGGTTCCACAGCCATTGAAAAGCTTCTGCAAATGTCTTTCCGTTCAGGGGGAAAGCTGTTATTATCTCCAAATCTGTTCTGAGCAATTGTAATGCAAAATCCGGATAGCTGAGACCTACCATAAAATCCTGTTTCCCACCGTGTATTTGCCCTCCCAGTTGCAGGCTTTTGCCTGCTATCCAGCTTGAAGCCGTATGGCTGTCATCGGCAGTTTCGGTGATGAAATATTTGCCGGCCATGGCGACAAGCTGAACAGCCTGATGCAGGTTGCCGGCGTCTGCTTTTAACTTTTGCGGGTCGATGTGTAAGACCTGCCAATGGTTCACCACATCAGCTTTTGTTAAAGCTGTTTTCATCTTGTCCATGTTTTGGAAACAGGAAACCTTCACGATTCCTGTTCTTTAAAAACGTTTTTATTCCACAATATTTACGCCTTTCCAAAAGGCCACATAATTTTTGATACCCTTCGCGAGTTCTCTCGGGGCCGGGTAGTACCAGGCTGCATCACGGTTTTGCTTTCCGTCCACTATCACTGTGCGATAGGAGGCTTCTCCTTTCCATGGGCAGGTAGTGTGGGTGCTGCTTTCTTCGAAAAATTCCTTTTTGATTGATTCGGGAGGAAAATAGTGGTTCCTTTCCACGACAATCGTTTTGTTGCTCTCGGCAATGACTTTGTTGTTCCAGATTGCTTTCATGATTTCTTTTTTTAACTTGTTTTTTTTTGTTTTATTGGACGTTGTTACACCCGGTTCCTTACGGAAATAATATCCGGAATGATTATCTGATCTCCCATAAGCTGTTCAAAAAGTATTGGCGGTTATCAGTAAAATGGCGAAGCACTTTGTATCCGGTCTCTTCTGCCAGCGAGGTTATTTCTTCCGGGCTGTATTTTTTGGAGATTTCCGTGTGGATAAGTTCGTTCTTTGCAAAGAAAAATTGTGCTTCAAGTACTTCAAAATGTACCTGTTGATCTCTTAGAGAGATTAGATAACTGCGTACTTCACCGCTAACCGGCTCGTAAAAGGTGTAGTGTCTGAAAGCCTCCAAATCAAAACCGGCACCAAGCTCACGATTCATACGGCGCAGCAGGTTTAGGTTGAAAGCTGCCGTAATGCCTTGTGGGTCATCATAGGCCCGGCTGATGATATCCGGATCTTTGCGGCGGTCGATACCCACAAACAACAGGTCGCCGGATTTGCTTTCACAGGCGAAATTTTTATAGAAGTCAACGGCTTGTTCTTGTGTAAAGTTCCCCATGTTTGAACCGAGAAAAAGTGTGATGTTTCGCCGATGGTTCAGATGAGTTGTTTCTCTGATGGCATCGAAGTATTCAAAATGCATGGGATGCACTTTCAGCGATGGCATCTCTTTGAGTAGGCTGTGGGCAAGTTCCGAAAGGATGTGTCCAGAAATATCCACGGGATAGTAGGTGAAGCTGGCGCCTTTTTCGAGCAGGTAACGGAGTAAAATCTTTGTTTTACTTCCATCGCCGGCACCAAACTCCAACAGGTTAAAAGGCTCATCAAATGCCCGCATTTCCTGTAGGATTTCTTCTTTCTGCATGTGAAAGATTTCCTCTTCACAACGGGTGAGGTAGTATTCGGGCATTTTCATAATTTCCTGGAAAAGCCGATCACCCTCGGTATCGTACAAAAACATAGAGGAGATATTTTTAGGGCTTTTTGAAAAGCCTTCCCTGGCAGCCTTAGCCAGGTTTATGTTTATGGTTTGTGTTTTTATCTGCATGAAATATATTTTCAGTTATTATTTTCAATTTGTGGGTTTTTCATAGTAGAGAAACATCAGTTTTTATTTCCAATAATGCGGGGCCGTCATGGGCAAACAGTTGCTGCATTCTGTCGAACAGGTTCTCCGGACTGTCTGCTTTCAATCCCAATGCTCCGCAGGAACTTGCAAAAGTAGCAAAATCGGGGTTGGTAAGTTGGGTTTTCCATACTTCAAAATGGCCGGAGCGCTGCTCTTTGGATATTTTCCCCAGCTCATTGTTGTTGAGCAGAATGATTTTTACATTCATTTGGTATTTTACCAAAGTAGTTATTTCGGCAAGGTATTGGGCGAGGCCACCATCGCCGGCCACTGCTATTACAGGCCGTTCGTGCCCCACTGCTGCCCATGCTCCGAGTGCGGCAGGGAGCGCAAATCCAATAGATCCGAGATAGCCCGACATGAGAAAGCTGTTGTTTTTGCTTTCATAATAGCGTCCGAAAGAGTAAGCGTTGTTGCCCACATCCACCGTCATAACGGCATTCTCAGGGGCAAGTTTGTTTAAGGCATCGAAAATGTGGATGGCTCCCAGTCCGTTTCCGTGATATTCCTCTATCCGCCTGGCTTTTTCGGCACGCCAGATTTTCCAGCGGGAAGCAATATCCCCTGTTTGGTCGGTGGTGGTTATCTTCCCCTTCAGGCTTTCCAATAATAATTTGACGGTTACGGCGACATCTCCCAGAACTTGTGCGTCAACTGCATGAAATTTGGCCAGAGCCAGGGGGTCGGAATCCACTTGTATCAGTGGTTTTTTGTCGGTGATGCCGGTGTGATTTGAAAAAGAAGCGCCCAACACGAGCAGCATATCCGATTCATTCATAAGCCACGAGGCCACCGGTGTTCCACTTCTTCCCAATACGCCGCCTGCCAGCGGATGGTAATCCGATAGCTGACCTTTGGCTTTGAATGTGGTCAGCACAGGAGCTTTCAATACTTCGGCAAGCCGGATGATATCTTCCATACTGAAGCGTGCACCATGTCCCACAATGATAACAGGCCGTTTGCTTTGCAAAAGCATTTTTTCTGCTTTCTGCAAGGCTGCTTCCGGCGGGGCTACTTGCAGGGAGGCAATCCTATTTTCAGCGGTCTGCGCTTCTTCCTCTCCGGCAGGAATTATCTGCACTTCATCAGGAAAGGTGAGGTGTGAAACCGTGCGGTTCAGCAGGGCATGTTTGATGGCGAGGCTCATAAGCTCGGCATGTCTGCTATCGTGTTGTACCCGGTGGTTGAATCCGGCTACTGTGTTGAAAGCCTGTACAAGATCCACTTCCTGAAAGTTTCCGGTTCCCACAATTTGTGTAGCCACCTGACCTGTAAGGGCAAGCAGCGGTGCACGATCCACGTTGGCATCCCACATTCCGGTGTACATGTTGGTAGAGCCCGGGCCGGCAATGGCAAAGCAGGCGGCTGGTTTTCCGGTGAGCTTACCGTAAGCCGAGGCGGCAAAAGCAGCAGCACCTTCGTGACGGATGGCAAAATAGCGGAGATCTCCCTGTTCTTCCTGCCGCCGAAAAGCATCGGCCAGCCCAAGATTGGAATGACCTACCATGCCAAAGACTGTGTTTACACCCCAGTTTACCATGGTCTTAACCATAATGTCGCTGACCGTTGTTTTATGTTCCTTCTCTGCTTCTATGGCGACATAAACCTTGTTGTTTTCGGTTTTCACTTCTATGGGGGCAACGCCATCATCAAATCCCGGTGCTTTGCCGGTGCAGGGGTGGTAATCCCAGCCGTGCCAGGGACAGCGCAGCAAACCGTTTTCTATGCTGCCTTCACCCAAAGGGCCGCCCTGATGCGGACATTTATTGTCGAGAGCACAGACTTTTCCTTCAAAACGGCTCAGGCAAATATCTGTGTGATGGGCAGTTACTGTCATAACGCGATTTTCGTGCAGTTCTGAAGCATCATCCAGCACTTTTATCCATCTTTTTTCATTTTTCATTTCAGCTGTATTGAAATTTGAACTTGAAAGAATTATACTGTTTTAGTCGGTGAAAAGCGATTTTTCTTACAGAAACCGGCAACAAAATTCAATTTTTCATTTGGACATAGCAGTAAACGTACGCCTAAAGTATGAATTATTTTGATTCAGACTAAATAAGATATATAATTAACTTAATTTTTCTGTATAAGTCCTGACATAAATCATTGCGTTATTTTTGTATTTTCGACAAAACAAAAAATGCCATGCACAATTATCCGCTTCAGCAAAAAGAGAAAAAAGCACGCCTTATCTGGGCTTCGGTACGTGCTACGCTGGAGGCGTTCCGGTTCAAATACAAGCGAAGTGGCAAAAAGTCGAGAAGTAACTGGTCTTTGTTTGAGCGGTTGCTGTGGCTTTTTAAGCTATTGCTTCGGCTGACGAGGTGGTACAAGAAAGGTTACGCCAATGCCAAAAATATTGCGGTAAGCACACTTAAACTGTCATTTAAGGATTTACCGCCGGCTTTCAACGGGTTCAGAATATTGCAGTTGAGCGATTTGCACATTGATGCCATCGAAGGGCTCGAAGATATTCTGGCCGGGATAATAAAACCACTTGATTTTGATTTGTGCGTGATTACCGGCGATTTCAGAAGGGACACTACCGGAAGTTTCGGACAGATACTTCCGGCCATGACGAAACTGCTGATGGCCATCAGGCCGGAACATGGCGTGCTGGCTGTTTTGGGAAATCACGACACCTTCAGGATGGTAGAATTGCTGGAGTCACCGGGCGTCCGGTTTTTGGTGAATGAGTCAGTTCAAATCGAAAAAGAAAACCAGCATATTCGGATTACCGGCACTGACGACACCTATTATTTTTATACGGATATGGCCTTGCATGCTTTGGAAAATCACACAAATGATTTTTCCATTGCTTTGTCGCATACGAGTGAATTGAGTGACATTGCTGCAAAAAACCACTACAAACTATACCTGTGCGGACATACCCACGGAGGCCAAATCTGTCTCCCGGGCGGTATTCCGATCATTAGTCACCAAAAGGCAAAACGAGTGCGTGTACGTGGCTTATGGTATGAAAACGGAATGAAAGGCTATACCAGTCCCGGTGCAGGCGTATCGGGAGTACCGTTGCGTTACAACTGTCCGCCGGAGATAACCCTGTTTGAGTTGGTGAGAGAAGCTCCCGGCCCGGTATAGACAAGCGCAATTTCCGGCTGTGACGTCTTTTAGGGCAGATCGTTTTTCTCCCTGCTTTTCAGGAAATCGTTAAACGATATGTTGAGGTAACCGCTACTGTTAATAACCGAAAAACAGCTTTTCTGATGCCTCATCTTATTCCTCATATAGCTGCTCAAACCTAACAGATCACAGTTGTTATTATTAGCTTTAAATCAGTAAGTTAATGAGGATATTCCCTAAAGGGAAAGCAAGGAAATTATGTTTTTCAAGGCATAGCCTGAGCCGAAATTATTTCTATTTTTGCAAGCAATAAATTTAGTTTGTTAAACCATTAAAAATTTATACAATGTACAGCAATCTCGAAAGTGTTCCGAAAGCATATAATGAGCCTGTGCTGAGCTACAAACCGGGTTCGCCGGAACGTACAGAGCTTAAAGCCATGCTGAAAAAAATGAAATCGGAGGAAATTGAAATTCCCATGGTCATTGGCGGAAAACCGGTTACCACCGGAGAGAAAGTGGCCATTCATCCACCCCACGAACTGAAACATACGCTGGGCTATTATCACAAAGGGGATGCTTCCCATGTTACAATGGCTATTGAGGCAGCTCTCGAAGCCCGGAAGACCTGGCATAATATGCCGTGGGAGCAACGTGCCGCTATCTTTTTGCGTGCTGCTGATTTACTGAGTGGTCCTTATCGCGCCAAAATCAATGCGGCTACTATGCTCGCACAGTCAAAAACTGCTTTTCAGGCTGAAATAGATGCCGCCTGTGAACTGGCTGATTTTTTCCGTTTCAATGTGCAATACATGACTGAAATATACAGTCAGCAGCCTGCTTCTTCCAAAGGTATATGGAATCGCCTGGAATACCGTCCTCTCGAAGGTTTTGTGTATGCGCTGACGCCTTTCAACTTTACTTCTATTGCCGGAAACCTTCCCGGTGCTCCTGCTTTGATGGGTAACGTGGTGGTTTGGAAGTGTTCAAAAACACAGGTTTATTCTGCCAAGGTTATCATGGATATTTTTATGGAAGCCGGATTGCCTGACGGCGTTATCAATCTGGTGTTTGTTTCGGGTCCGGTTGGCGGCAAGGTAGTTATGGAACATCCCGATTTTGCAGGTTTCCATTTTACCGGCTCTACCGGCGTTTTTCAACATATCTGGAAAACTATTGGTGCCAACATTTCCAATTACAAAACCTATCCGCGCATTGTAGGCGAAACCGGAGGCAAGGACTTTGTGATGGTTCACAAAACAGCTCATGCCGATCAGGTGGCAACGGCACTCATAAGAGGGGCTTTTGAGTTTCAGGGGCAGAAATGTTCGGCAGCTTCCCGTGCTTATATTCCTGATACTATGTGGAATGAATTGAAGGAAAAACTAATGGCACAGGTGAAAAGTATTAAAATGGGTAATCCTGAAGATTTTACCAATTTTATGACTGCTGTGATAGACGAGGCCAGTTTCGACAAACTGTCCATGTTTATTGATAATGTGAAAAAAGATTCTGACGCCGAAATTATCGCAGGAGGCAATTATGATAAGTCGGAAGGTTACTTTATTGAGCCTACGGTTATCCGCGCAATGAACCCGCATTACGTTACTATGGAAGAAGAGCTGTTTGGTCCTGTACTGACACTTTATGTTTATGATGCGGAGAAGTATGAGGAAACACTGGATATTCTC
>ENA-ORDP01001732-ORDP01001732.1-marine-sediment-metagenome-genome-assembly--contig:-NODE-1732-length-11544-cov-7.296806_pt1 | contig 11544 bp, 13 predicted proteins | sample MGYA00248627_ERZ508539 | MGnify/ENA primary metagenome ERZ508539 (study PRJEB26208, sample SAMN05571518) | marine sediment metagenome | biome: deep sea; feature: Hydrothermal vent; material...
CCCTCTCCCATAGGGAGAGGGGGCTATGGTGCAAATACTGTTGCAACGATTAATAGATAAATCGGGTGAACAGGATCAGGCATGGAATATAAAGACTATTACGACATCATGGGGGTGAGCAAGGAGGCGACCCAGGATGAGATCAAACGCGCTTATCGCAAGCTGGCGCGCAAGTACCATCCCGATGTGAGCAAGGAGCAGGATGCAGAGAAGAAGTTCAAGGAGGTGGGCGAAGCCTACGAGGTGCTCAAGGATCCGGAAAAACGCGCGGCGTATGATCAACTGGGGGCTAACTGGCAGGCGGGTCAGGATTTCCGGCCGCCACCGGACTGGGATGCGGGTTTTGAATTTAGTGGCGGTGGTTATACGCAGGGCGATTCGGCGGCCTTCAGTGACTTTTTCGAATCCCTGTTTGGACAGCGGGGTTTCCGTGGTGCAGGTATGGGCGCAGGCAGTGGGGCCGGTTTCCAGATGCGCGGTGAGGATCACCACGCTAAAATTCTGATCGATCTCGAAGACGCGTATAAAGGAACTACGCGGACGATTAGCTTACGCGTGCCTGAAGTAGATGCGCAGGGGCACGTGCGCACTCGCGAACGGACTCTAAACGTGCGCATTCCCAAAGGCGTGCATCAGGGGCAACAGATCCGTCTGGCGGGGCAGGGTGCGCCAGGGTTGGGATCCGGCCCCCAGGGCGACCTCTATCTGGAAGTGGAATTCAATCCACATTCCTTCTATCGAGTGGAAAGTCGGGACATATTTCTTGAACTGCCGGTGGCACCCTGGGAAGCGGCGCTGGGGGCAAAAGTCAAGGCGCCGACACCGGATGGCACCGTGGATCTGAGTATTCCACCGGATTCGAAGGCCGGGCGTAAATTGCGCCTTAAGGGACGCGGCATTCCCGGTAAGACGCCCGGCGATCTCTATGTGATCTTGCAGATAGCCCTGCCGCCAGCCAACACGGAAAAGGCGAAGGAACTCTATACGAAAATGCAGCAGGAACTGGCATTCAATCCGCGCGCTGGACTGGGGGTATAGCCATGAGTGAAAAAGTACTGACCGGCCTGATTGTGAATGAGGACATGACGCTGACACTGGCGGAACTCAGTCGTGCCTGCTGTGTGCATGCCGAGTGGATTGTCGCGCTGGTGGATGAAGGCATTCTGGAACCGCAGGGGAACGTGCGTACCGGCTGGTGTTTTTCCGGTCCCAGCCTGCGCCGGGCGCGTATAGCGGTGCATTTGCAGCAGGATCTGGGCGTCAATCTGGCCGGTGCGGCACTGGTGCTGGATCTAATGGAGGAGCTTGAATCCCTGCGTCGTCAGGTACCGTTTCCGGGCCGGGAAACCTGAGACGGAATTCTTATCCAGGCAGGAATATAAATTAATGAATTCACTGATCTGGTATCGCCATGCGTTTGCCAATCGTATCCAGTCGCTGTTGTTATTACTGGCAATGAGTGCTTTTCTGGCCCTGCTGGGCGCGATTCTGTGGGGTGAAGACGGGGTGATCGGGCTGTTGTTTATGGGGCTGATGCTGGTTTTGTTCAACCCGGTGATTACTCCCCAGTTGATCATGCGTATGTACCGTGCGCGTCCGCTCAGCCGCAGCCAGGCACCAGCCCTGCATGCCGCACTCGAACAGTTGGCGCAACGTGCGCAGTTACCCCTGACACCGGTGCTGTATTATGTTCCGAGCCGCATGGTCAATGCGTTTGCAGTGGGGACGCGGCGTCAATCGGCGATTGCGGTGAGCGATGGTTTGTTACGCATACTGGATACAAGAGAGACCATCGGCGTGCTGGCGCATGAGATTAGCCATATTCAAAACAACGACATGTGGGTGATGGGTATCGCGGATATATTTAGCCGCCTGACCAGTATGCTATCCCTGTTTGGCCAGTTGTTATTGCTGCTCAACCTGCCGCTGATTATTTTCTCAGCTATCAGTGTCAACTGGACGGCTATTCTGATCCTGATCTTCGCACCCAGCCTGAGTGCACTGGCGCAACTGGGACTGTCGCGCACCCGGGAATACGATGCCGATCTCAATGCGGCGCGCCTGGCTGGCGATCCGGAAGGGCTGGCGCGGGCGCTGGTGAAAATCGATCGCCACCAGGGATCATTCATGGAACGTATTTTCCTGCCCGGACGGCGCATTCCTGAGCCTTCGTTACTGCGCACTCATCCGCCCACCGAGGAACGGGTGCGGCGGCTGGTGGAGCTGCGTCATGATGCGTCGGTTGCGGGTATGAATTTACCCGCCAACGGTTTTATGCCCGATGTTTTTCTCAATAACCCCGCGCAACGCCCGCCACGCTGGCACATTAATGGTTTGTGGCATTGAACAAGCCCTGATCCAGGGTATGGGCACGGTTTTTGTACCCATCACCCTACGGGGTTGAATGGCTCAGTTGGGCATTTTCTGACGAAGTTCTTCACGCTCAAACCACCAGTCCTTACCGGCCATAATGTTGATGATCATCGACAGGCGGGGCAGGAATACCTGCGGATCACGCAGTTCCATTTTGTCGATCCAGATGTCCAGTTGTTCCTGGGAGTTGACCTTGCTATGCCGCTGAGCAACCTGACCGAGCAGATTACGGGCCAGGAAACTAAGGCTTTCGTATTTTTCATCGTCGGCGCGCAGATCAACGATATAGCAGGCCGTCATGGCAGCCACAGCAGCACCATCGGAATCATCTGGCGTTTCATCGACAATGTGGGTGAGCATGGCGATAGTCGTGTCGGTCAGCACCGGGAAACTGACTGCCAGCCAGACGCCCTGAGCGAGGGCGGAAATGGAGGCGGGTTGATCCGCCTGATAGAGCACATTACAGGTTTCCACCGCATCCTGCCAGGCGTCCTGTTGCAGAAAAACTTTTAGCGCTTCGCGAGCCAGTTTCCAGGCTTCGGCTTTATGTTCCAGCGCCAGTTCTGTTTCAGCAATGTTCAGTATAATCCGGTTTTTATCCAGCTCACTGGCGTCTGCGGGCAGCGCTGCCAGTTGCTGATGAAACAGTTTTAACTGCTCTTCCAGCGCTTGTGGTGAAGGCTGTTCCAGGGTTTTGTCAATTTCAGTGTTCATAAATTAAGGAGTCTCTGCTTAATTTCGTTCGCCCTGAGCTTGTCGAAGGGCGAAACCTATGCATGTATTCTTCATTCATGGTTCGACAGGCTCATCGTGAATGGAGAGGGTTGTTGTTTCTCCGATGCTGTTTACTTGTCGGCATCGGTGGGACGCTGGCCGCTGGAGAACAAGACTTCTACATCCAGCCAGAGGCCCTTGTCTCTTTTCAGGGCAGCAATTTTTTCAAGATGCCGGCGTAGAAAATTATCCTGCTTTTCAACAGGCAATTGGTTAAAAATGGCGCGCAGGCCGCTGTTAAGGATAATGTCCCGCCAGCCCTGTTCATCATTCAAGTGGTAGCCCAGTTGTTCCTGTAACAGCTGGATGTTGCCGAAGCCCGCCTGTTTTAAAATAGCGCGGCACTCATCTTCGTTATTCAACCGTTGCCAGCCCGGATCATCCATGATGCCACCAGCGGTTTCGATATCCTCAACGAACATTTTCGCCTGCGGCTGGAAAGCGTTGGCGCTAAAGCTGGTGAAAATCAAACGACCACCGGGTTTGAGTACGCGATACCATTCTTTCAGAGCCGCCGGCATATCGGGCAGGAAGAACAGACCAAAGGAACAGATTACGGCATCAAAGTAGGCGCTTTTAAAGTCCAGTTTAGTCGCATCCATGAGATGAAAGTCGGCATTGTTCAAGCCGTTCATGCGCAGGGTACGTTCGGCACGATCAAGCATATTTTTTGCCAGATCAATCGCCTGTACTCGTCCCTGTGGACCCACCATTTGCGCTGCCGCGATCAGTGCTGCGCCCGTGCCCGTGGCGATATCCAGTACTTTTTGCCCCCGCTTTAGTTGCAGGTGCAGGGCAATACGATCTCCGCAAAAGGGAAAGAAACGTAGCGATGGGTTATCGTAACCTGCCGCGACCTGCTCGAAAATCTCGATGGTCTCGGAAATCTGTTGTTCAGCTTTATTCATAAAATCGGATTATACTGAATTATTTGCGCAGAAACTGTCGGATTCGGAGATCGTTGCGAGGAAGATAAAAAAAATCATCCCACGTGGCGATAGTTTCCCAGGTAAGCCGTTTTAAGTACCCTTCATTGACAGGGGGTAGGGGCTTTTATGCTGATATAAACCAGGAGAAAGAAACCATGCAGGATGTCATGACGTCCGGAGTACTGATGACCGCGATGGATATTATGTCGTTGATCTTTATTTCGTTTATTGGAATTGTAGTCCTGGTCATCGCAGTTGTGTTTGTGATTGATATCACTCAGACGCGACATGCCATCTGGCGTAATTATCCGGTCATTGGGCATTTTCGTTACCTGTTCGAACATCTGGGTGAATTCTTCCGCCAGTATTTTTTCGCCATGGATCGGGAAGAGCTGCCCTTTAATCGGGCGCTACGCACCTGGGTTTACCGGGCTGCGAAGAATTTGAGTAATACCCGAGCCTTTGGCTCCACCCGTGATCTGCGCGAGCCGGGCAGCGTGATTTTCGTCAACTGTACCTTTCCCAAACTGGAAGAAGATGTGGCCATGCCGCAGCCTCTTGTGATTGGTCCTGGTTGTAATCAGCCTTATGAAACGGATTCACTGGTGAATATTTCGGGCATGAGTTATGGCGCCCTGTCTCGCCCGGCGGTACTGGCGCTGTCGCGGGGTGCGTATGGGGCCGGCTGCTGGATGAATACCGGAGAAGGGGGCTTGTCACCCTGGCATCTGGAGGGGGGCGCGGATCTGGTGTTCCAGATCGGTACGGCAAAATACGGAGTCCGCGATCCAGCCGGCCAATTGGATGATGAGAAGTTGCGTGAGGTAGCGTCGCATCCACAGGTACGTATGTTTGAAATCAAGCTGAGCCAGGGTGCCAAGCCAGGCAAGGGCGGCATCTTGCCCGGCATCAAGGTTACGGAAGAAATCGCCCGGATTCGCGGCATTTCACCGTTTCAGGATTCCATCAGTCCCAATCGTCATCCTGACGTCAATTCGGTGGAGGATCTGATGGATATGATCCAGCATGTGCGCCGGATTACGGGCAAGCCGGTAGGTTTCAAGCTGGTGTTGGGGGGCTGTGGGCATCTTGATATACTGCTTCAGCGGATCGTTAAACAGGGTATCGAATATGCGCCGGATTTTATCACGGTGGATGGCGCCGAGGGCGGCAGTGGCGCGGCTCCCATGCCGTTGATGGACAACGTGGGGTTACCCCTGCATGAAAGCCTGCCCATGCTGGTGGACAAGCTTAATGAATATGGTCTGCGTGAACGCATCCGGGTGATTGCTTCCGGCAAACTGGTGGCACCAGGCAGTGTGGCCTGGGCTTTGTGCGTGGGGGCGGATTTTGTGACCAGCGCGCGTGGTTTTCTGTTTGCGCTGGGCTGCATTCAGGCGATGCAGTGTAACCGCAATACCTGCCCAACCGGTATCACGACCCATAACCCACGCTTGCAAAAAGGATTGAATCCTGAAAACAAGGCGTTGCGGGTGAAAAACTATGTGCACAACCTGGTGCATGAAGTGGGCCTGATTGCCCACTCCTGTGGTGTGGGTGAGCCACGGGAATTGCGCCGTCAGCATGCGCGTATTATCAGCCATGAGGGCTTATCCATACCGATGGATAAGGTGTATCCGGAAGTCAAGCCGCCACTGGCAGGTTGAGGACTATTTTGGCTGGCTGATATGCTCAATCGCGAGACAGGCCTGCTGACCAAAGTGTCGGAAGCCGGAAAAAATGTCGGCGCTAAGTGGGCGTTGGCTGGGCTGGCGATCCGCATAGAACAGACCGATGGGGGACTGTCGGATGGTAATGGGAAAAATCAGGAAGGCTTCGCTGGCCAGTATGGTACGCATTTCATCGCTGATCTGAGCGGCTTGTTCACCGCTCTGGCTATTGCGGATCCACTGCGCCTGCGCACCGAGGAAGACTTCACTGAACAGATTTTTTTGTTTCAGTGAAAAATGGAAACGCTGAATAAGGGTTTCATTGCCTTCGCCAATGGCAAATTTTCCATTGAGCATGGTTTTATCCGGACTCAGCAGGGCGAACAGCACCCGATCCAGTCCGACGCCCCGGTGCAGTCCTTCGAGTACGAGTTCCAGAATGGTATTGGCGGAAGGGTGGCTTTCCAGCGTGCTGGTGAGATCCTGTAGAATATTCAGTTGCCGAACGGGATCAGGCAAGGGATATTTTTCGATGCTTTGGGGTTCATCGCTGACCACGCTGGTATTACCATTGGGCAGAGGCAGGTGGGGTATAATTTCCGCTGCACCATATTGCTGGGCAAACTCGGCGGCTTCCAGCACGTTGTTACGTAGCAGGTTAACCGTTTTGCCCTCGTCCTGTTTCAGATGCCGGGCAATATGCTGAATGGCCTGAATGCCTTTCGGGTTATTCCACTGCGGGTTGATGCTGTCAGCCAGGTTTTTGCTCAGTACGATGTCCTGGATGCGCGGCGTTTTCAGGCCGGGGTTGTTGATGGCGCTGTGCAGCAGATCGCAGAGGTGCCAGTCATGTGTCAGGCCGACAGTGAGTTGATCAAACGTAAAACCCAGTATTTCTTTTTCCGCCATGGCGGGTTTAAAGCCATGCTTATCGATCAACGCCTGGATTTGCAGACCCCGATCCTCATCGATGCACCAGAAGGCCATTGCCCCGAGATGGTAGAGCAGCGCGGCGATGAAGACTTCTTCCGGCGCATCGTCGCCGCGTTTTTCCGCCAGCATGCGCGCCAGGGTGGCGCCATGGAAAGAGCGCGCCATGAGTTTGAGTACATGTTTGCGTGAGCGACTTTTGAGAATGGCGTCAATGACCGCCAGGGAGAGACTGAGATCGCGAATGAGATTGAAGCCGATGTAAACAATGGCGCGGCTGACCGTGTTGATCGATGTACGCGACGGATTGTAGATCACACTGTTGGATATACGCAGGATGCGTGCCGTCAGGCTGGTGTCCCGAAGAATGATCTGCGCCAGTTGAGCGCTGGATGTTTCATCATCCTTGACACCGTCGGCAATTGCCAGTGCCGTGTATTTAAAAATAGGAATCTCGTGTTCACTGATATGTTTGATCCAGTATTTTAGATCTTTTGTCATGCTTGCGAATTCCTGTCTGTTATTAATCAAGTATAGACGGCGTAATGCTGTTGCAGAATAGTGCGGGTAAACTGACTGCGCAAATAAAATCCCCGTGGCAGGGTCTGTGCCGGTGCGCCATCACTGCCGCAGCTCGGGCTGAGCACCTTTGAATGCGCGGCCTTGGGGCGGATTTGCAGCACTTCCCCGTCGCGCGCGGAGATGATTTCCAACTGCCCCAGACAGATCCGATCCATATGCTCTTCCCAGTCCTGTTTTAGTCGCGCCTCCTGTTCGGCGTCCGGACTCCAGAGCAGGGCGGCGCCGATACGTCGTTGAGCAAAGGGGATCTGGGTATCACCCTCCAAGGGCAGCCAGAGCACCCGTTGCAGTTTCAGGCGCACCCAGGAGGTTTCCCAACGCAAATGGCGATTGTCTTTTAGTGGCACATGGCAGACATAGGTGGATTCCTTGGGTAGACCGGCGGCATTCAGCGGCAGGGTTTTGAGCTCTACAGCGATATGCGTGAAGTCTGGCTCTGGCCGCGAACCGGCGCTGGCACCGAGGAATTGCTCCAGTAGTTGTCCGCACCAGCCCTTGCCTGATTGCGCCGAGACGGGCAGGTCTTGACCCGAGATGGCCGCCAGTTGTCCCAGAGTCAGACCAGCCAGATTCTGCGCCTGCGCCAGCAGCTCTGTTTCACTTTGCGGTGGTGGGGCGGGGAAGACAATGGAATCTGTTAGCATGATGAAAGATGAATTTAACCGTAGAGGACGCAGAGAAACTGATTGCTTACAGTTTTTGCGTAGGGTGGGCACGGTGTGTGTGCCCACGCGGAAGACCGGTGGGCACACACACCGTGCCCACCCTACGGAGCTTTGCGTTGAAAAAAGATCTATGATTCATTGCGTTTCCAGTGGCCCGACTTGCCGCCCTTCTTTTCCAGCAGGCAGGTGCCGCCCATGAGCATGCCGCGATCCACGGCTTTGCACATATCATAGATAGTCAGCAGGGCAATCTGGATGGCGGTCAGGGCTTCCATTTCCACGCCGGTCTGGCCACGGGTTTCGACGGTGCATTGACAGTGGATCCGGTTTTGGGCCTCATCGATGCGGAATTCGAGATCTACATGAGTGAGCATCAGAGGATGACACAGGGGAATGAGATCCGGGGTACGCTTGGCCGCCATGATCCCGGCGATACGGGCGATGCCCAGCACGTCGCCTTTTTGGTGACTGCTGTTGCGTACTTTTTCGAGCGTAGCAGGCTGCATGCTGATCCAGCCGGTCGTGACCGCCACCCGTTGAGTGTTCTCTTTACTGCCGACATCGACCATGTGGGCCTGGCCGTCCTGATTGAAATGGGTAAAGTCAGTCATGGCGTCGTCTTTGTTGTCTGTTTGGGTCGTTTGGGGGAATCATGATAGGCTTGCAGACCTCGTTTGAGCAAATCCGAATCGAGCGTTTATGGGTATAGCCATCAAATTTTTCGCCAGTCTGCGTGAGCAACTGGGACGTGAAGACTGCGAACTGGAAGCGGGATCGGTTCAGACCGTGGCCGAGGCCTGGGTGTGGGCAACGGATGATGCGGTGATGCCAGGCAATACCCTGATGGCGCTGAATATGGAATATGTGGACGCTGATGCCGTTGTCTCTGACGGTGATGAAGTCGCCTTTTTCCCCCCCGTCACCGGTGGCTGATGAAAGTCGACATTATCGAAACCGGCTTTGAACCCTTTGCCGAAGTCAGCCACTATCAGACCAGCATGCAGGCGGCGGGCAAGTTTGGCGCGGCGGCGGTGTTTGTCGGCAGCATGCGGGATTTCAATGAAGGCGATACGGTAGCGCAGATGTGGCTGGAATACTATCCAGGGATGACTGAAAAATATCTGGAGAAAATCAGCCGTGAAGCCATCGAACGCTGGGATTTACTCGACAGTCTGATTCTTCATCGCGTCGGCCGGATCCGCCCGGCTGAGGCTATCGTGCTGGTGGCGGTCTGGTCCGCCCACCGGGCGGCGGCATTCGAAGCCAGCCGCTGGTTAATGGAAGAACTCAAGTCGCGCGCACCGTTCTGGAAAAAAGAAACCCTGTCAGAGGGTGAACGCTGGGTGGCAAAGAACACATCTGTTTCAACGTGAAATACCCGCTGTTTGGGTGCGAAGACGCAAAAATTGCAAAGAATTTCAACAAGATAAATAGTTATATTGTTTGAATCGCTACTGAATTAATTTCCCGTAGCGTGCTGCGAAGTTCTATTGCCGGTGCGGCTTCTACCCTTCGGGCACCATGAGCTGCACATGTTCGCCTGAAGGCGAACTTATATGACGGATAGCCTGCTCGCTTGCTGTGGGGATATTCATTTAATCTCTTTGGGTTTAATTCCCCGTGGCTTGCCACGAAAAACAGTAGGGAAACCCATCAGTACGTTACAGATTAATACCCCGCCCGCTTGCGGCGGGGTAGTTTATTTAAGATTTTTTCAACTAATCATGGTGTGGCGTAACCGGCTTGCGGTTGATCAGCAGTTTTTCGTCAATTGGTACGTCCCTAATTTCGAATGACATGGTTTCCAGATCTCCGATAGCATAGGTGGGATCGTCGCCGACGCCGCCGACGGTGCCGGGATTGATGAACAGGGTTTGACGCTGCTTGATGTTGTCAATGCTATCAATGAGCGCCCGGTGGTCGTGACCACAGCAGACCATATCCCAGTCGCCGGTCATACCCATGGCGCGGGCGTAATGAGGATAATGAACCATAAAAATCCGCCGTCCATGCAGTTCAATGCCAGCGTCCTGACCGTGATAGTGGATCTGATGTTCCGGATCCTGCGCGAGTTGCGCCATGCTGTAGAGATCGCCGGTATTATTGCCGTGAATCACATGCACCGGCAGGCCAAAAGGTTTGAAAATGCGCAGGGTGGTAGGGGCAACCACATCACCACAGTGCAGCACGGCCTCGGCACCACGTTCACAGGCATCTTTGATCGCGGCCGAGAGTAGGTAACGGTTGTCGTGACTGTCTGAAACAATGCAGATCTTCATGATGTTACTCGATCCGGGTTGATGCCGGCTCTTTTACTCTGGCCAGACCTAAAAAATCGGGTATTCTAGCAGCGATCGTCAAAAACCAGAAATATCGACAGGTCCTATTTAAGCAAAAAAATGCGCAGCAACAGCCTGAGAGTCATATGCGGGAACTTGAGTGCTAAAATTCAGCTTGTGAAGATTGACTTATAGGCAGGCAGGGATTAATTTCAGCTTAACCGGGTTCCGGGCTGAAAATCGTTAAATAGAACCCGCGACCTAACACGTTCGGTTTCTTAAAGTCCTGGAAAAGGAAACCGATACCCTGTATCAGAGTTAAATCAACTATATTATATTTTTTAAGATTATTTCCTGACATCGGCTGGCAGAGCACAAACATAGCCTGACTGCTGGATATAAAACCTGGCAAAATACCAGAACAGCAAATGGAGCGGATCATAAAATGAGAATCGTATTAATTGGGGCACCGGGTGGCGGTAAAGGCACACAGGCTAAACTGCTGGTCGAAAAATATGCTATTCCGCAAATTTCGACCGGCGATCTTCTGCGGCAAGCAGTAACCGCAGGCAGCGCGCTCGGCATCCAGGCGAAAACGGTTATGGATGCGGGCCAACTGGTTTCCGATGATATCGTGTTGGGGATGATTCGTGAGCGCCTGGGCAAGCCGGATACGAGTAATGGTTTTATTCTTGACGGTTTTCCTCGCAACATCAGCCAGGCTGAAGCCCTGGATCGCTTGCTGGAAGAGTTGGGCAGTCCGATGCAGTTGGCGCTGTTAATTGATGTGGAATTCAATGTGCTCCTACAGCGCCTGACCGGACGCCGCACCTGCCGTGACTGTGGCCAGATGTTCAATATCTACACCTCGCCGCCACGCATTGATGGCTGTTGCGACAAGTGTGGGGGTGAATTGCTGCACCGCGCCGATGATAATGAAGAAACCATCGCCAACCGTCTGAAAGTCTATGAAACGCAGACCGCGCCGCTGGTGGAATATTACCGCCATCAGGGAAAACTACGCACCGTGCAGGGTACCGGAGAAATTGAAGATATTTTCGCCAATATCGAACGTATCCTGGCCAGCCTGCCAAACAATGAAGCAGGGGAGTTCCGCTCCGAAACATCCCTATCCACTAAAGAAAAATCAGGCAAGAAAAAGGTTGTGAAGAAGAAAGTCGCAAAGAAGAAAGTCGCGAAAAAGAAAGTCGTGAAGAAGAAGGTCGCGGAAAAGAAAGTCGTGAAGAAGAAAGTCGCGAAGAAGAAGGTCGTGAAGAAGAAGGTCGTGAAGAAGAAGGTCGCGGAGAAGAAGGTCGCGAAGAAGAAGGTCGCAAAGAAGAAG
>ENA-ORDP01001733-ORDP01001733.1-marine-sediment-metagenome-genome-assembly--contig:-NODE-1733-length-11535-cov-4.408188_pt1 | contig 11535 bp, 9 predicted proteins | sample MGYA00248627_ERZ508539 | MGnify/ENA primary metagenome ERZ508539 (study PRJEB26208, sample SAMN05571518) | marine sediment metagenome | biome: deep sea; feature: Hydrothermal vent; material...
TGGGCGTTGAAGTGGCCATGCAATGGAACGACTCCTACCAGGAAAATATCTTCTGTTTTACCAATAATATCCCACAACGAGACGGCGGCTCTCATTTGGCGGGTTTTCGTGCCGCGTTGACCCGAACCCTGAACAGCTACATCGATAAACAGGGTTTAGGCAAAAAGGCCAAAGTGAACCCGACCGGCGACGATGCCCGCGAGGGGCTGATTGCGGTGTTGTCCGTTAAGGTCCCGGACCCCAAGTTCTCCTCACAAACCAAGGATAAACTGGTGTCTTCAGAGGTGAAGGGCGTGGTCGAGTCCGTTTTGGGCGAGAAATTAAACGACTTCCTGCTGGAAAATCCATCAGATGGCAAGGCGATCACCTCGAAGATCGTTGATGCGGCGCGCGCCCGGGAGGCGGCCCGCAAGGCGCGCGAAATGACCCGCCGGAAAGGGGCGCTGGATATCGCAGGGCTACCTGGAAAACTGGCGGATTGCCAGGAAAAAGACCCGGCACTGTCTGAGCTCTTCCTGGTGGAGGGTGATTCAGCCGGTGGATCGGCCAAGCAGGGGCGTGATCGACGTACTCAGGCCATTTTACCGCTGAAAGGCAAGATCCTGAATGTTGAAAAGGCCCGCTTTGATAAAATGCTCTCGTCCGTCGAGGTTGGTACCCTGATTACGGCGCTGGGCTGTGGGATTGGCAAGGACGAGTTTAACATCGACAAACTGCGCTATCACCGGATCATTATCATGACGGATGCGGACGTGGATGGCTCGCATATTCGTACCCTGCTCCTGACCTTCTTTTACCGCCAAATGCCGGAAATAGTCGAGAACGGGCATATATATATCGCCCAGCCCCCCCTTTATAAGGTCAAGAAAGGCAAGCAGGAGCGTTATGTAAAAGATGATGCCGAGCTGACCAGCTATCTGCTTTCGGTTGCCCTGGATAATGCCCAGCTATTTGTTAATGAGGGCGCGCCTGCCTTGAGCGGTGCCGCGGTGGAAAATCTTGCCAACCAGTATTTTCGGGTTAACGAGGGTATTCAACGGCTGTCCAGGCGTTATCCCGCTGACGTGCTTGAGAAAATGCTGACTATGCCGGGCCTTGGCGCGGATGCCGATGTTGAGACCGCGGCAGGCTGGTTTGCCGATCTGTCTGCGCGCATGACCAGTGACGAGCTTGATGCCACCAAATACAGCTTGAGCGTAGAGGCCAAAGGGAGCGCCCCAGAGGAGTGGTCTTGCAAGATATCAACAATTAAGCACGGTATCGCGACAGATAGCTACATTTTAAGTGATTTTTTTGGAAGTGCAGAATATACCGTGATCAAGACCCTGGCCGAAGAGCTCGACGGCTTGATTGGCGAGGGTGCGGTGATTAAGCGTGGCGAGCGCAAACAGGCGATTAGCTCGTTCAAGCAGGCGATGAACTGGCTGATGGATGAGGCCAAGCGGGGTCAACATATTCAGCGCTATAAAGGCCTGGGTGAAATGAACCCCGACCAGCTGTACGAGACCACGCTCAATTCCGAGACACGCCGGTTACTCCAGGTTCAAATCGAAGATACGATTGCCGCCGATGAAATCTTTACGACCCTGATGGGCGATCACGTTGAACCGCGCCGTGACTTTATCGAGAAGAACGCGCTGAACACCACAAACTTGGACGTGTAAGCTACCTGGGCGACGCAAAAAAAATCATACCGGAATGACAGTTTGGATTTGGATTTGGATTTGTGGTGCGGCCGTTAGACCGCGATTAAATTCCACGCTATTTCTATCGCGGTCTGAGCCTGCTCCTACCGGATGTCTTTTGCGCGTGATCGCCGTTCCGGCTCATTACCAATCTTTCTTATCCCGAGTTCAGATTAAGTAGTAAATCGTTTTTAATTATTCTTTTGATTCCGGGATAACATCTTTCAACGTCGCCTTGCCATTACTTGCCACCATCACCACGGCAATGCCGCCATTGCGAAGCTCGCGCTCTAATTTCAGCGCACGTTTTTTCGGTGCAAAGAAGGCCTCGATGCCGTAATTGATTGTAAGGCTGGATCCAGGATCCCCAAACCAGCGTGGGTTTTGAATACGGCCGCGGATAAAGATTCCCTGTTCTGGTTTTTCCAGGCGGGTGCTGACCGGCTCATATATGCCCTTGTCATTTTCCTTTAAGGAAACATAAACGATCGTGTGCTGACGAATAGACGTATCTTTATGTATCTCTGCCAAGGGCAAATGAGTGATGTCGTAATTGAGCCGCGCATAGTTTCCGCGGAACATGCTGCGTGGATCAACGGGTATGGTTTTAAGCTTAATTTCCTTACCAAACCAGATTGGGTAAACGGAATTAATATATTCACCCGCAAGCATGAGTCCCTGCGCAATTACTACGGCAAGCAATATTTTAAGTATCAATGCTCGGCTCAAACTTGGCGCTTTAAAATTCGTATCAAGCTTCATGTCGAGGCCCCGCGGGTTTGCTTACGTAATGTAGTTCGCCAGAAGCGCGCAACCCCTAACAGGATAGCGGCGAAGACTGCAAACAGAATGGCCGCCCCTACATAGTCACCGACAAAATCGATATAACGCAATAGGCCGGTGAGCATAATCGTCAGCACACCGAGATAAAAGTAATGGCTGATCCCGCCATGAATGCCCTGGGCAATGAGCCAGATGCCAGTGATGATTAATACCAGGTTGGTATAGATCTGCATTTGCAATGAATACTCCTGGGGAACGTATATCATTGCAAATAAGGCGATGAGATAAAACAAGGCAAAACTAAGGGTTGAAAGGGTAAGCAGAAAAGATCGAGTCCCTCGGTAGGCAAGCAGAATGGACAGCGCCGAAAGCGCAAGCCCCAAACTAAGAATCAGACCTGGCCTGTGCCAGCGCTCACCCATAAACTCTCGCCACATTTCCTCGAAGCTAAATATCAGCAATACTACGATCGAAAAACGCAAAACCCAGACACCGAGAATAGTACCGTAGTCCTGATAGTAAGGATTGGGTTGATTGACCAGCCATTTTGCCAGCCCGTAGTAAGCAACAAAAAGTGCACCGATGGTTGCGACATGTTCTATCTCAAAACCAAAATGGTGTGGTGCACCAAAAGACCAGGCCAGACTATATTCAAATACAAGTGCAATACCAGCGGCCAGGACCAGAAAAAGGATCTGACTTTGTTTTACTCTAAACAGGTGCCAGGCAAAGGCCGCGAGGAACACCGGGAAGAAGGCCGGATAATAATCCAGGTCGGCTTCAACAAAAAACCAGATAAAGGCCAGGGTCGCGGTGAGCAGCATCAGCGTTGTGCTTCTCAGCAATAACGCGAGCGGCAAGACGCCCACCGCCCACCAGAAAACCCCGTCCGGGTAATGCTCACCGATATGGTAGATTTGTGCGATCAACATGATCGACGCGCCATAACAGAGGCTGCCGAGGAAAAACCAGCCGACGGCGGCGTTGTCGTTATCCTTTCTGAATTGGTGGGCACCGAGCAGATTAAAGAACACGGTGATAGCAATCACACCAGCCATGCGCAGGCCGCGGGGAAAGTCTTCCCAGTTAGCGCCAATCAGGGTAATCAGGGATAAGCCTATAAACAGGTAACCCAGGGTGATCAGGACATAATAGCCATAGGAGTGGGATTGTTGGTCGTGATAATCAATACCGTAGCGCTCGCAGATGGTGCTGGCCTGATCTTCCGAAATGACATTGTCTTTAACCCAAAGCGTTGTCTCTTTGGCCAGGTCCCGTTTTAGTAATCGTATGAGGTGCACTGATCCCTACACTCCTTTCATTCCGTCCACTTCATTCTACCCTGAATCTATCCTGGCGAGTCTAGCTTGAAACCCTGCTTATAGAGCGGTGATAACGGCAACCCCCCATTGAATATAGTATATGTACGGAACAAGATCATAAATATCAATAAGTTAAAGAAACATGTCATTCCGTATGATTTTCACTCTGCGGGCACAAGTGGGCCAGAATCCCTTTTTAAGTAGATACTGGCGAGTGCCGGTATGACGAAGGGCATTTATACTCCGTCTGCTAACGGCGGGACGGGGTATAGTCTTTGTGGCGCGCGCCGACGCATCAATAGTAATTGAGTAAATCAGTCTATTATTATGCCAAGCGATCATATAATACCGGCTCAACCCGATATAAAGTAGAATCAGCCCTTATTTGTAGTAACTGTTTTAAAGGTATTATCAGCTTGTTAGCCGAAAAAGAGATTGTTTTTATTAATCCTCCCTACGAGCGTATCGCACCGGGCTATGAGTTTGTAAAACACATTACCAACAATTCACCCTCGCTGGGTTTATTACACCTGGCGGCCGAGGTGCGTGAGCATGGTTACCGACCCTCGATTATTGAAAGTGATATCTTTAATTTGACCACCCACCAGGTGGCAAAGAAAATTATCAAACAAAAGCCACAATACGTGGGTATTACCTTATTCACGGTCGGCGTCTGGGGTGCGGCGGACATCGCACGACAGATTAAAGCCGCGCTACCCGATTGCACGATCATTGTCGGTGGCCCACATATTTCGTCCATGGGTACAGAGACCATCACCCGCTTTAAGGAATTTGATTATGCCGTCGATGGAGAAGGCGAAAAAGTGCTGATGGAATTACTCGAGGCACTGGAGCACGGCAAAAAGCTGTTTGAAGTGCCGGGTATTATTTACCGCGATAAAAGTTTTGTACGCAAGACACCGGGCAAACCGATTAATAAAATTCTTGATGAGCTACCTCGGCCCGCCTGGGACCTGTTGCCGGATTTTCCCAGGGCCTATAAACCGGCGATCTATGATTTCCCGCGCGGGCCGGTTGCGACGATTGCAGCCTCACGGGGTTGTCCATTTCATTGTAAGTTTTGTGACACCTCTACTTTTGGTTCGCGAGTAAGACACTATTCACCGAAAATCGTCTTCGATATGATGAAACATCTGTACGAAAAATACGGCGTGCGCCATATTGGTTTTGTCGATGACCTGTTCCTTGCCAGTAAAGTCCGTGTCGAAGAGCTGTGTAACTATCTTCTGGAAGACGGCCTGGATATCACCTGGAGCTGTACCGCGCGTGTTGATACAGTAAGGCCCGATGTTTTGCAGCTGATGAAAAAAGCAGGATGCTGGGAGATCAGCTTTGGCCTTGAGACGGGTTCGAATGATCTGCTCAAGAAGATGGACAAACTCGCTGAGGTGGAAAAATCAGCGCAAGCGGTGCAGTGGACTTATGAAGCAGGTATTCGCACCAAAGGGCTGTTCATGCTGGGTTTCCCGGGTGAAGACGAGCACACCATGCAGCAGACCAAAGATTTTATTCGCAGTATCCCGATGAGCATTATGAACCTGACCAAGTTCACACCCTATCCTGGTTCACCGATTTATCGTGATATTTATGGCACGAATATTCGCGAGGATCACTGGGAAAAGATGAACGGCATGAACTTCGTCTGGGCACCGGAAGGGATCACGGTCAAGGAGCTTGATCGCCATTACCAGGAAATCATTAAAGCGTTTTATCAGCGCAGAGAAATTGGCTGGTATTTCACAAAACTAACCTTCGCCTACCCCAATCATTTTTACCGACTGTTGCGCTTTGGCCTGGGTTTCCTGAAGGCGAAAATGATTAGTTTCTTGACCGGCCGCAAAGGCCTGTTGATCAAAGAGCAGGAGCCACACCTGGATTCCGGCTAAAATCATGCCGGAATGACGGAGCTTTTACTTATGTAATAGTATTTCAAAACCAATCTTTTTTATCCCAAGTTCAGATTATTTAGTCAACGGTCATTTCTTTAAGCTTCTGGATGATGACCTCTGGCTCGGCACGCTTTGTATAATCCACATCGACAAAGTGGTAGCGAACGATGCCGGACTGATCGATGATATAGGTCGCCGGGACAGGCAGGGCGAACGTTCCATTGCCATTGTGTGTCGGGATGTCAAAACCAAAGCCTTCATAAACGGGTCGCAACACTTCAGGAAGCTGAAACTCCAGACCAAAAAGTTTTTGCACGTTACCACCTTGATCAGAGAGCACCTCAAACTCCAGGCTATGTTTTTCGATCGTGGTGAGCGAATGATCGGGCAGTTCGGGTGAGATGGCGATGAGTTTCGCGCCAGTCTGCTCTATCCTGGCAAGTGCTTTTTGCAGGGCGGCAAGCTCCAAATTGCAATATGGGCACCAACCGCCACGGTAAAATGTCAGCACAATGGGTGATGTACTCAACAGGCCTGAAAGGGATCGGGTTTCGCCTTTGTGGTTTGGCAGGCTAAATTCGGGGGCCGTCTGGCCGGTCTTCAGGCTATTGTCTTCCAGTTTCCGCGTCTTCAGATCGTCCGTCGCACCGTCTATTATGTCCAGCACTTCAGCGGGTATTTGTTGCCGTATATCCTGGTTAAAGGTCTTAAGTTGTTCTCCGAGTGTACTCACCGCTAAAAAGCTCCTATACTTGAATAATCATTCAACATAGCGTAACTATTATTGAGTAATCATTCAAGATAATATTGGGTAATTGTTTAATAATTCACTAATTTATTAAAATACAAGGTGTTAGCATGGCACGCAGCATAGAATTTGACCGCGAACAGGTGCTGGAAAGTGCAGTGGAGACGTTCTGGCGGGATGGATACTGCCAGACCAATATCCCCAGCCTGACAAAAGCCACGCGCCTACAGCCCGGAAGCCTCTATGCCGCCTTTGAATCAAAAGAGGGCCTGTTGTTGGCCGCGCTCGAACATTACAGTCGCAGTCGACTGCAGCAAATAGAGGATTGTCTGGGCCAGGCCGCGACGCCACTCGCAGGGATCAAGACGTTTCTCACCCAAGTTACAAATGAAGTGACGCAGGACCATTCTCGGCGGGGCTGTTTTTTGGTGAATACCTTACTTGAAATGTCAGCCAGAAATGAAACTATCCAGGAACACACCACGAAATATTTAAGTGAAGTAGAAGAGAAAATAATGATGGCTTTGCGATCGGCGCGCGATGAGGGTGAGCTTGCGGCTGACAAAAATCCAGACGTCCTTGCCCAATTCCTGATGGTGAATATTTGGGGGCTGCGTGTGCTTTCAAAAACCCGCCCGGATAAAACAAAAACCAAACAAGTGCTCGAGCAATTACTTGCATGCCTGGAGTAAAGAGGGTCGTTTTATACGGGTATTACAGCACGGAAGAGAAAGAGCACAGCTAAGCCGTCTTAATTGATAGTTAACCTGAGCTCGGGATAAGAAACACTCGTTATTCCGGCATGACAGTATAAAGTTAAAGGGACAGCAGAGATTTAAAGTGTGAAAATATTTCCATCAAAACCTGAATAACAACGACCCACTGATTTAATGTAGATATTGCTCGGTGCCTTTTGACATTTGATAGAGGCGCATTATAACTTTATTAAAGATGAGCTTGCCGCCTGTCAATCCATATTGATTTACAAACGTCCTTTCAAGCGTAGCCTGCCAGGCAGGAAAGATTACGCTTAAGCTATGTTGCTCGGCGGAAAGGCAGATCAATTCCAGCCGGCCAGGATCATTTTTGGCATCGGTACAATTGCCGATGATCTCGAAGACCGTCTCCATATCGGCCGCCATCGTTTTCCATGGCGTTTTCAGCTCGGATATGAATTCATCCAGATCGATGTCCGGCCCAACCGGGCCTGTATCGTGATACATGTAAAATCTCCCCAGAACAGGAGAGATTATATCAAAATTTGTATGGTTAATGGGGCGGAAAATAGTTTGTGTAGCGGTCTTAGACCGCGATAAACGCCCATGTTTAGCGCTTAATCGCGGTCTAAGACCGCTCCAAAATCAAACCCAATGTTCCGGCTAAAACCATGCCGGAAGGACGAGCATTTAAGTTTTAAAATGTCATTATCGTTTCGTTATCTTATGCGCAGCTCAGGTTTGCTAGTCTGCTTTATATGCGCCCTGAGTAATTTCAGGCATTTGAGCCTCGATCCAGTTTTTGGCTTCGGCAAGAATCTCTTCGGCGGTTTTGCCTTTGGTTTGAATTTTGGGGCCAATCCGAATGGTTACCTCGCCGGGATGTTTTACAAATTCTTTGCGCCTCCAGACTTCGCCGGCATGGTGTGCAACGGGAATAACCGGATAGCCACTTTCGGCGGCGAGAATAGCACCGCCGATCCGGTAACGCCCCGGCCCGGTCGGTGAGGTGCGCGTCCCTTCCGGAAAGATAACCACACAGATCCCCTCGCGAAGTCGTTTTATTCCACCGTTGACTAATTGTTTAACCGCCTTTTTACCGGAACCGCGTTTGATCGCGATGGGTTTCATCGTCGCCAGGCCCCAGCCAAAAAAGGGGATCCACAATAGTTCATTTTTAAAGATGAAGCTGATTTTGTTGAAAATCACCTGTAGTACGTAGGTCTCCCAGGTGGACTGATGCTTGCAAAAAATAATAACAGGTTCATCCGGTATGTTTTCCGCACCTTCGACATGATATTTTACCCCGCAGAGTAAAGTGAGTGCCCGCACCACAGAGGCTGCATAGAGATTGATAAAAAAATACCGGATCTTGTAAGGGAAAGGAAATAAAATAAAGCAAATGATCGCCGTTACCACCGTGGAAAACAGGGTGTAGATACTGAAAAGTAAGGAAGCAATAAACTGCATGTTTATAAATGTTTAGTTATTTTTCCAGTAAAGTGTCGACGTAGTGAGCGAGGTTATCATAAACCGGGGTCGATGATAATTTTGACCCGCGGGGCAATTTTGAAATGGCCTCAATTGTCTTTGTACCTTTGCCCGTTTTGACCAAAACAGGTTGTGCGCCGACGGCCTGGGCGGCCTGGAGATCACGCAAAGAGTCGCCGACCGTGGGCACAGCGTCCAGGGTTGTCTGGCAGCGTTCGGCAATAGCTTTAAGCATGCCCGGTTTGGGCTTACGGCAATCACAATTATCATCAGGCCCGTGTGGACAAAACAGGATATCGTCAATATGTCCGCTGACTCCACTTAACAGGTGTCGCAGTTTGTCGTGTATGTCGTTTAAATCGCTGATGGTAAACAGCCCGCGCGCCAGACCGGACTGGTTGGTGGCAACCATGACGGCATAACCTGCATGATTTAATTTGGCGATCGCCTCTAAAGAGCCAGGAACAGGTATAAATTCGTTCGCTGATTTAATGAACGCATCAGAGTCTTGATTAATAACACCGTCTCTGTCCAGAATGATTAGCTTCATGAAAAATTATTTTTCTCTAAACTCTGATACCCGAATACGCCCACCGATCATTTTCGATTTGCGTTGCATCAGTTTATCCATTTTGTCCCAGAAGGCCTCGTTTAAATCAAAGTCGGCGGAAATCGCGGTACCTAGCAAAAGTATGAACAGGTCAGCAACTTCTTCAGCTAACTCATCAACGGGTTTACCTTTTGTTACGCACTCGGATATCTCACCCAGCTCTTCGGCCATTAAGGCAATGCGATACGTTAGCTCTTCGCCACCCGTATTTTTAAAGTCATGTTTATCGTGAAACGCCTGCACCGCGGCGAGCATGTTTTGATAAGAGTCTGTGTCGTTGTTAGTTGTCATGATTTAAGTAGCGATTAATTAGGGGTTCGGAAGCCAGGATTCCTTAAGTCAGGATTGAAGCTTAGAGATGTCAGCGACATCTAAAAATAGCTTACGCAGTTGTTTCAACAGGGCCAGGCGATTTTGTCTGAGCCTGGTATCATCGACGTTGACCATGACGTTATCGAAAAAGGTATCGACGTTGTCGCGCAACGAGGCAAGCAGGCGTAAGATCGCCGCGTAGTCACGGGATGCGATTAAAGGTTTGACCTGTGACGATAGATCCAGGATCTGATTTGCCAACGTATTTTCCGCGGTTTCACTTAACAGCGTTGGATCAACTTGATCGGGAATCGATTCTTTTGATTTCTTTAGAATGTTGGAGATGCGCTTATTGGCGGCAGCCAAACTGGCGGCGGCGTCTTCTGACTGGAATTCGGCGACGGCTTGAATGCGCGCATCAAAATCATTGGGCTGGGTGGGTCGCTGAGATTTCACCGCGTCAAACACGTCTGCTTTGGTGTTTTTATTTAGATAGTACGTTTTGAGTCGATCCAGGATAAAATCGACCGTGCTATCGACAGCGTCTCCAGCATTGAGTTCGGGCGGCAGGCTTTCGGCGTGGAAGGTCAGTAACTCATTGAGATCCGGGGATAAATCGCCCTCAATCATGATTCGGAGCACACCGAGCGCGGCACGGCGAAGGGCATAAGGGTCTTTATCGCCCGTCGGTAACTGGCCTGCTGCGATGATTCCCAGCAAAGTATCCAGTCGATCAGCCAGTGCCACGGCCTGGCCAGTTTTAGTTTGTGGTAGCTCATCACCGGCGAAACGTGGCATGTAATGTTCATCAATGGCGCGGGTGACCTCGTCGTCCTCATGGTCATGTTGTGCATAATAGCGGCCCATAATGCCCTGCAGCTCGGGGAACTCGTGGACCATCTCACTCATCAGGTCGCACTTTGACAACTGCGCTGCCCGAGAGGTCAGCCTGGCATCACCATCGATCTGTTCGGCGATAAGCGTTGCGAGCCGGGTCGTCCGTTGTGTTTTGTCAAACAGGCTGCCCATCTGCTTTTGAAAAACCACGTTCTTTGTTGAATCGAGGTGACTCTCAAGCGAGCTTTTACGATCCTGGTTCCAGAAAAACTCGGCATCCGAAAAACGGGGACGAATGACACGTTCGTTGCCTTCGATAACCTTTTGTATATCCTTGCTCTTGATATTGGCAATCGCAATAAAGTGCGGTAACAGCGTGCCCTGTTGGTCGATCAGGTGAAAATATTTTTGATGCGCCGACATGGTCGAGATCAAGGCCTCTTGTGGTACTTGAAGAAAGCGCTTTTCAAAGTTACCGAGAATAGCCACCGGCCATTCAACCATCGACGTTACTTCATTTAATAGCTCGTCATCGATTACCGCTTTGGCCCCCTTGCCATTAGCAATCTTTTCAATTTGTTTAATGATAGTTTGTTTGCGTTGTTCGAAGTCGACAATCACCATACCCTTGCTGTTTAGTTTGCCGATATAGTCACTCGGCTGTCTGAGTTTGATCGCGTCAGGAGAATGAAAGCGGTGGCCAAAAGTCAGCGCGCTACTCTTGACGCTTAATATTTTCGTTTCAATTATTTCTTTACCAAACAGCAAGACAAGCCAATGTACCGGCCGTACAAATTGTGCATCCAGATCGGCCCAGCGCATTTTTTTAGGAACGGGTAATTTATTGAGGGCATCCCGAACGATATCAGCAATAAGCTCCTTTGTTTCCAGGCCTTTTTGCATAATTTGATAGAATAACCATGCACCCTTTTCGTTTTCGAATTTTTCGACATCGTTAATATCGATACCACATGATTTTGCGAAACCGAAGGCGGCCTGCGTGGGTTCACCATCTTCATCAAAGGCGGCCTGTAGTGCCGGCCCACGGCGATCGATCAGTTTATCTGCCTGTTGCATTTCCAGATCCGTGACGATCAAGGCAAGGCGCCGTGGTGTCGCGA
>ENA-ORDP01001734-ORDP01001734.1-marine-sediment-metagenome-genome-assembly--contig:-NODE-1734-length-11528-cov-12.484442_pt1 | contig 11528 bp, 10 predicted proteins | sample MGYA00248627_ERZ508539 | MGnify/ENA primary metagenome ERZ508539 (study PRJEB26208, sample SAMN05571518) | marine sediment metagenome | biome: deep sea; feature: Hydrothermal vent; material...
CACGTTTCCGGTTTTTCCTGGCTACCGCAAACCATGCCTTGTCATCACCGATGAGAAGATTTGATTTATTGCCATATTCCTCACCAAAATCTTCATAGGCGGTCCATAGATCATCGGCTTGAAACTCAAACAAACGGTCATTCAACAACAACGCCTTTTCCAAGGCCTGGGCCAGTAGCGCATTATTGCCGGATAATTTTGCCGCCTCTGCAAGCACCGCCCATACGCGAATATTGACCTGTTGGCGTTTGCGGGTCTCCTTGGACAGCGCCAAAGCTTGCTTAATGATCGTTGCTGCAGATTTGGGTTGGCTACGCAGCTTGGCCAGTAATATTAAAAACCGGCCTTCAAATGTTTTTAGGGAGGAAACCACTTTGGCGGCCTCAGCCGGTTTTCCAGCACGTAACAACACCCGCGCGTGCAGGTAGCGCCAATCGCGATCCCGAGGTTTAAATTCGTCTCGATAGCGCTCCATAGCGATGCTGGCATCGGCAACGAGGCCTTCAACCAGATAACTCTTGATTACCTTTGTGCGCCAGGCTTTTGTGGATTTTGCGCCACTCGCATATTGCCAGAGGAGTTTTCGAAGATAGACCCGGGCCTTGGCGCCATCGCCTCTATCGAGCGCAGCATCGGTGGCTTTTTCCAGCAGGTCACGCAAGAGATTAACTGGGAAATCTTTAGGCAGGGCGGCGAGGCGTTTGTCTACCTCGGTCCATTTATTTTGCGCCACATAAATATCAAAGCGGCGCTGCTCCCACTTGACCCAAGCCTCGCGTTCACTTGGGTCCGGTTGTTCGACCTCAAGCACGCTCAATGCCAGATTAGACGCACCGCCCTTTACCAGGGCATCGATTCGCGCTAGGCCCTCACTGTCGGCATAGCCGAGATTGGCCCAGAACAACAACGCCAATAAGACCCACATGGATTTATTTTTAAAAGACTGATTCATATTACTGCTGTCCCGTTCTCACTCCGTCATGCCGGACTCGATCCGGTACCCAGTACACTTTTAAATAAACTGGATTCCGGGTCAAGCCCGGAATAACAGGTCGAGTTACTTAGTTTCATGTCTCAAAATATTTCGATGCCTTCAAGGGGGCTCTTTTTAGTGCCCCACGAGGGGGCACCGAGGTTTGTGAACTCAGTGCCTCTGTGGCAAATCTGACCGGTGACTCACTCAACATAGTAAAGAATACCAGCACCCTTAGAGTAGCGCGGCCCAACAAAAAAAGGGCGCCATGTCACCATGGCGCCCGTCTCGTCCAGACTCGCGATAACCCCGTCAGGTTTAAATTTTTTCCTTAATACGCGCCGCTTTACCGGTGCGATCACGCAGGTAGTACAACTTGGCGCGGCGTACATCGCCGCGACGTTTGACCTCAATACCGGCGATCATCGGGCTGTGCAACTGGAAAACCCGTTCAACACCTTCGCCATAGGATATCTTGCGAACCGTAAATGAAGAGTTGAGGCCCCGATTGCGTCGACCAATTACCACGCCTTCAAAGATCTGTAGACGTTCACGGCCACCTTCGACCACTCTAACTTGAACCGCCAGGGTATCGCCTGGGCCAAATTCAGGAATATCCTGTTTGAGTTGTTCGGACTCGAGCTCCTGAATAATCTTACTCATGTCTGTTCTCCTGGTTTTCTCGATGCGCCTGTTGAAATTCTTCCAACAAACGCGCTTGTTCTGCATCTAACTGTAGACCGTCTAACAACTCCGGTCGTCTTAACCATGTCCGCCCCAGAGACTGCTTAAGCCGCCAGCGCCGAATCTGTTCGTGATCACCCGACAATAACACCTCGGGCACGGTACGGCCGGCAAACTGGGCCGGTCGTGTATAGTGGCCACAATCCAAAAGCCCAGTTGCAAAGGAATCCTCCTGTGCCGATGCGGCATTACCCAAAGTCCCGGGTATGTGCCTTGCCACTGCATCAATCAACACCATCGCAGCGAGTTCACCACCGGATAACACGTAATCGCCGATGGACCACTCTTCATCCACTTGGGCCTGGAGCAAACGCTCATCGACCCCTTCATAGCGTCCTGCCAATAAAATCAAACCTTGCCGGGCTGCCAACTCCACAACCGCCGGATGATCCAAGGGCCGCCCCTGAGGGGATAAATACAGCACCTTGGCCCGATTTGCTTGGGCCTCGCGCACCCGGCGCAGGGCTTGATCCAGCGGATCGGCCATCATCACCATGCCGGGACCGCCTCCAAAGGGACGGTCATCTACACGTCGGTATTTATCCGTAGTGTAATCCCGTGGATTCCAGCACTGTAAACTCATCTGGCCTTGTTCCAAGGCCCGCCGGGTCACCCCGTAGTCTATAATGGCGTCAAACATCTGCGGAAAAATCGTGACTACGTCAATCCGCATCGCTCCACCACGCTAAAAATCTGCATCCCAATTGACTACAACGACACCATCATCCATGTCAATTTTATCAATCACCTCAGGGGTATAGGGAATCAACCTCTCTCGGTCTCCCTGCACCACCATGACATCGTTGGCGCCGGTAGCCAACATACTGGCGACAACTCCAAATTCCTTTTTGTCGCGATTGACGACCTTGAGCCCAATCAATTGGTGCCAATAATAATCACCCTTTGCCAACGCCGGTAGATCTTCTGCGCAAACCGTGATGTTGGCGCCGACCAACTGTGCTGCCCCGTCTCTATCGTCGCAACCCTGCAGAGACGCAACCAAGCCTTTTCCCTGTGACCGTCCAGAGACCAGCCTATAGGCCTTATCACCTATAGAGGTAGATAAATACCATTGCTTGTAATCAAAGATTGCTTGTTTGGGCCGTGTATAAGAAAAAACCTTAAGCCAACCTTTTACGCCGAAAACGCCCGCTATCCGACCCAGGGTGATACGCCCGTCCTGGTGAGCAGGCACGTCACCCTTAGGCGGCTTTAGGTTTTAGCAACGCGGCAACGCGGTCGGACATCTTGCCACCACGTTCGATCCAATACGCCACGCGGTCCCGATCAATGCGCAGGGACTCTTCATTTCCTGCGGCGCAGGGATTGAAGAAGCCTAAACGTTCAATAAATTTACCTGTAGCCGCACGACGTTGATCGGCGACAACAATGGAGTAGTAAGGCCGCTTCTTTGCGCCGCCACGAGCCAACCGGATGACCACCATGATCTCATTACCCTCAAAAAAAACTTGAATTTAAGCCTGCCCCAGGCAAGCGTCCAGCACCAGTACTGCTATGGGCGCCGGATTTTAACGTTTCTCCACGCCTAAAGAAAGCCATAGCGCCATGAATATGCTGGTCTTTTTGCGCAGCCGCAAAGACCGCTTTAGGGCTGTTCCAGGGTCAAATGACGCAAAAACCGCAGGTAGGCCGGAGAATCCCACTGACGCCCGCCCAAGGCGATATACCGCAGGCGCCCCTTCGGGTCCACTAGAAAGCTGGAGGGTAGCCCCCGGGGCCGCCATTTGGCAGTCACTTGTCCATCGGCATCCATTAGGGACTCCAGATCCGGCGCCACCACCCCCAAAAAGCTGAACACCTCCTCATCGGTCTCAGCAGTATTGACCAAAACCATCGCCATATCTGTGACCGGAATCTGCTCTCGCATCCGCTGCAATGTGGGCATTTCACGCCGACAAGGACCACACCAACTTGCCCAAAAATGGACCAGGACCCACTGTCCACGGAGTTGGACCAGATCTGTGGTCTTACCATCCATATCGGCAAGCTTGAAGGCAGGCGCCATGCGCCCATCCAGGGGCATCAAACCAGGGGGACGTACCCCATCCGCCACCGCGCTGGTAGTGACAAATAAGAGCGCTAGGATAATGACAGGCAATTTCACGGTGACGCCTTATCCACGGCACATTTTACGTTGGGTATCCGCAACACAATCTCAGCCCCCTTTTTGTCTTTGCCTGTGGCCAATCGGGCCTCAACAGCAAAAGTCTTGTTGGTTCGTTTTAAGACCACATTACCACCCACAGGTTCGCCATGCTGTAGATCCCGGCTTTCTGGTAATTGTGTCCAACCAAAAGTGGCACGACTGCCCAATGGCACCTTGAGTTGCTGCCACACATCATCCCAATAATGACGATCCAGACGCTCGACTAGCTCACCATCGTCGAGCACAAACCGCCATCGGTGCGGCTCAATCCACACCACTTTTTGACTACGATTGCGTATGGTTACCGTAATCAGACAGGCGGCGACCAAGCGATTTACCGCAGCCATCGGTAGATTGCGTGCGGTATAAAAGGCGAGAACCTGATCTGGGGTACGGGAAGAGACCTTTACCCTGACCCCATGGGCTTGTTGGCTCAGGCCCTGGGTGGGTTGGGCCCACACCCCATCTACGGCCGTGACCAATACGCTTATCACCACAGCCACAATAATCACCGGCCCGATCTTTCGGCCTGCTCGGTTTTGTTGGTTTGTCAGGTGCATCAATTTCCAGCCTTAAATGTAGGTCTGGTTTTAGCCCGACCTAAGTTAGCTATGTATATCAATGTTTGCCACAGACACGGAGGGCACAGAGGCTAGAGAAAGAATCTTCGTGTCTCCTTATTTTACAGAACATGGAATAATGCAGACAAGCTTTGGTTGCATGCTTTACTCTGTGAACTCTGTGGCAAAAATTTATTATATCTTTATGGCGCGGGCATGCCGGGAATCTTTCCCCCCATGGCACGCGCCATCTTGGCCATGCCACCCTTGCCCATGCGCTTCATCATCTTTTGCATTTTGACAAATTGTTTAAGGAGCCTGTTCACATCTTGTACCTGGGTGCCCGATCCCTGAGCGATCCGGCGCTTGCGGGAGGCCCGCACGATGTCCGGGGAACACCGTTCGTGGGGGGTCATTGAGTCGATAATGGCGATCATACGCATATTTTGCTTTGCGTCTAATTGGGACGCCGCTCCCTGGGGCAACCCCATTCCCGCCGGCAACTTATCCAGCATGCTGGCCATGCCGCCCATCTTTTCCATCTGCGCGAGTTGCTCACGCAGGTCATCCAGATCAAAACCTTTGCCTGTCTTTAGCTTTTTGGTTAGCCTTTCGGTCTGTTTTTTGTCGGCCTGGTGTTGCGCCTCTTCCACCAGGGAGAGGACATCGCCCATGCCCAGGATACGGGATGCGAGACGTTCCGGATGGAAGACCTCAAGGGCGTCGGTTTTCTCCCCCACACCCATAAATTTGATTGGCTTGCCGGTGACCTGACGCACCGACAGTGCGGCGCCACCCCGGGCATCCCCATCGGTCTTGGTGAGCACCACACCGGTGAGGGGCAGAATCTCATTGAAGGCCTGGGCGCTGTGTACCGCATCCTGACCGGTCATGCTGTCCACTACAAACAGGGTCTCGACAGGATTCAGGGCCTCATGCAGCGCCTTGATCTCATCCATCATGGCCTCATCCACATGCAGGCGACCGGCAGTATCAATCAGTACCACATCCGCATGAACCCGACTGGCTTGCTCTACTGCCGCCGTAGCGATTGCGACCGCAGTGGCACCTTCACTGCCACGAAAAAACCCGGCGCCCACGTCCTCGGCCAATCGTTCGAGTTGATCGATGGCCGCAGGACGGTAGATGTCGGCACTGGCCAGCAAAACCTTCTTCTTCTCCCGCTCATGTAGTCTACGGGCGAGTTTAGCCACAGTGGTGGTTTTACCCGCACCCTGCAGGCCTGCCACCATCATCACCGCCGGCGGTCTTACCGCAAGATTGAGGCCCTCATTGGCGACACCCATGAGAGCCACCAATTCGTCGTAGACGATTTTAATGACGGCCTGACCAGGGTTGAGGCTCTCTAACACCTTCTGGCCCATGGCCTGTTCGCGGACTTGATCAATAAAGGCCTTGGCCACTGGCAGGGCGACGTCGGCTTCCAGCAGGGCCATGCGTACGGCACGCAGGCTGTCACTGATATTCGTCTCGGTGAGCCGACCCTGGCCCTTGAGTTGTCTTATCGCGCCAGCCAGGCGGTCTTGGAGTTGTTCAAACATCTTTAATTATCAAAAAAGTAGATCTGCCGATTGTTAACCGTTTAGTTGCCGCCCTTTAATACGTGAACTCTATATTAGTTTTCAACAACCCAATGAGAGCAAGCATTGATAAAAACCAATATTCTCATTAGCAAGATCCACAGGTGAAGCTCGACTGAGGTAGGGTGGCAAGCGCTTATTGCAATGATACTCTCACAAAGACGCCAAGGGAAAAGTGGGTAATAACAAAAACCGAGATTGAGGAGCGGTATGTGGAAAATCAGGATTGATGAAGATCAACCACTCCTTGGCACACTTGGCGAGAGCAACAGTCAATTATGCACTTTCACAAGGCAAACAACATGTGAGACTATGGCCCCATCGTGCCCAAGCCAGAAGAATCACAACATGCTCACCGCGTTATTTGATCTCTTAGCCATATCATTGTATTTGATCGCTGGCATCCTGCTCGTCCGGCGACTCTTCAACATACCAACCACCGTGGGTTCAGAACTCTATATCAAGTGGGCGGTGCTTTCGCTGGCGGCCGGGGCGGCCACCCTGCACGGCGCCCTGCTGTACTCCACCCTGTGGGTGAGCGACGGTCTCAACTTGGGCTTAAACAGCGCCGCCTCACTCATGGCCTGGGCCATAGTGGTGCTGTTCCTGATCATCGCTGTATTTAAGGCCGTTGAGAACCTGGGCGTGATCATCTTGCCCACTGCCGCCTTGGCGGTCTTGCTGGCGTGGCTGTGGCCAGGCCAGCATCTCCTCCTGCCTCAAGTCTCTGCGGTCCTGTTGTCACACTTGGTTGTGGCCTTTCTCGCCTACAGTTTATTGGCGCTGGCCCTGGTCCAGGCCTTGGTCCTGTGGTGGCAGGAGCGACGCCTGCATCAGCAGCACTCTGGACGTGCGCTGCGGACCATGCCACCGATTCAGACCATGGAAAAATTTTTGTTCGGTCTCATAGGCACCGGCTTTGTGCTACTCACCCTTACCCTGATCAGCGGCACCCTGTTCTCCGAAGCAATTTTCGGCAAACCCCTGATCATCAGCCATCATATCGTGCTATCTCTCATTGGCTGGGGTATCTTTGCCATCTTGTTGTTCGGACATTGGCGGTTTGGCTGGCGTGGCCGCCACGCGGTGCGCTGGACCGTGGGTGGCTTTGCCTTGTTGTTGCTGGGTTACTTCGGCAGTAAATTCGTACTCGAAATCTTGCTAAACCGATAGCCGAAAACCATCGGCCGAGGTAAGCTCTGAATGACGCTCAACCACCAAGGCGCCAACGACCCCACGAATGGGGGGAAGTAGAGTGACGCTTGGAACAGTTGCCGGGGCCACCAAGCTAACAGGTTGTTGATCTTCAAAAAAGAATGCTTGTTGTTCTACACCACAAAGGGGCTCTTTTTAGCGCCCCCAAGGGGTGCATTGAGGTTGGCATCCCGTCCTGCCGACGCCTATAATCTGACTATGTCCAGCGAACGAGGCTCGCCCTGATTGGCTGATCTCCCGTTAAGTGCGCTCATCGGCGCGCTTATATTTCTCATCTTCCTGTCTGCTTTCTTTTCTGCCAGCGAAACGGCGATGATGGCCTTAAACCGTTATCGCCTGCGTCACTTGGTAAAAACCGGCAACAAGGGGGCACGCATCGCCAGTACACTGCTGGAGCGCCCCGATCGTCTGCTCGGTGTGATCCTGCTGGGCAACAACCTGGTCAATTTCGCAGCGGCCACCATCGCGGGACTGATTGCGCTCAAACTATTTGGCGAGATCACCCTCCTACTGGTCACCATACCGCTGACCATTACCGTCTTGATCTTCGCCGAGGTCGGCCCCAAGACAGTAGCCGTCCTACACCCCGAACGCATCGCCTTTCCCGCAGCATTTATCCTATTGCCACTTCTAAAGCTGGGATATCCGATTGTCTGGGTTATCAACAGCGTAACCAATTTCTTGCTGCAATTTGTGGGGATACCCTTAAAACGGCGCAGTGAGCGTCTGAGTTCTGACGAGCTGCGTACGGTAGTAAAGGAGGCCGGGACCATGATCCCCGCCACCCATCAAAGCATGCTGCTGCGCATCCTCGACATGGAAAAGATCGAAGTGGAAGATATCATGGTGCCCCGCTCTACTATCGAAGGTATCGATATAGACGAAGATTGGGATGAGGTCGTCACGAAGCTGTCTACCAGCCACCACACCCGCCTACCGGTTTTTCGGGGTAGCCTGGATAAAATTGAAGGCGTACTCCACCTACGCAAGGTCCTCCACCTCACCCAGACCAATAACTTTACTAAGGAATCTCTGATCAAACTCCTCAGTGAGCCCTACTTCATTCCAGAGGGCGCCCCCATCACCCAACAATTGCTCAACATGCAAAAGGACAAACAACGTTTTGGTCTGGTGGTAGACGAATACGGCGATATCAAGGGTCTGGTTACCCTGGATGAAATCCTCGAAGAGATCGTAGGAGAATTTAACACCCAGGCGCCGGGCACCGGCGATGAGATTCTGCTCCAAGACGACAACAGCTATCTTATCAGCGGCGGGTCCTCTATTCGCGATATCAACCGTAAGTTGGGATGGAAACTGCCCGTCGACGGCCCCAAGACTCTCAATGGGCTTATCCTGGAGTACCTGGAAGACATCCCCGAGGCGGGTACCAGTCTGATGCTGGAAGGTCACCCAGCGGAAATCATCCAGGCCAAGGGTACTGCGGTAAAGATGGCCAAGATCATGCCGATACCTAATGAGACAGTGGAGCAAGAAGAATAGCCAGAATCAAGGCGGAAGTAACAACTTAATAGATCAAGATTAACGGTCTACGAAAAAGGGGATATAGCGTGCGTGTGATCCAGTGCATTGTCAGCACCAACCTATTGCTACTACTTATAGGCCCGTTTGCCCTGGCATCACAAGACAGGGAATCCTGCTATACGGTGCAACTCAATGTATGGCCGGACCACGATCAGGCCGATGCCTTCCTGAACAAACATCACCTGGGAAAAGACTGTGTGGTACTGCCCGTGGCCAAGCAATATTCCGTGCAGTGTGGGATGAGTGCAACTTATGTCGCTGCTGCCGAAACTCTAACAAGATATCATTCTATCGCACCGTCAGCTTATGTAAGTGCCATTAGAAAAAAATCGTTAGCCCTGATCTATGCAAAAGCCAACAAAGGAACTGGCTGTGACAAAGAGAGTTCTGCTGTAGACGCTGTTTTATTTCCTGATTCACTGCTGACAGAACCCATAGACTCCAAACAAGCCGTGTCAGCTTTGCTACAAAAAACTGAAACAATACGTGAGAAATACCTGAGAGAACTGGGCAACCAAGGTAGCTTTAAGGGCTTTTACTTACGTGGTCAGTGGGAAAAAGACCAGGACAGTGGCGAAAGTCAGGATACGCTCGCTCTGGAATGGGAACTTTTTGATGAAGGCTGGCGTGAGTCCAAACAACTGCTGGATAAGAAAAAACTGGAGACTCAATTGCAGTTTTTCCAGATGCTAAAGGACATGCATGAACATAGACTCAACGAACGGCTCTATCACCAAAGTGGCATCGAAAATTCGGTTCGGCTACATCTGGCCAAAACCCGGCTGATTGAATTGTCTTCTTTGCTGAAAAGATATAAACAGCGTCGAGATAACGGATATGTTACCGAGGCAGAAACACAGCAATTAGAGTATCAGGTTGATCGTGCAAAAATGGAAATCAGCCAGTATTCCAACATGCAACAAGAAGGCATGTCTATGTTACAGTTTGATCTGCTCAACACAATCGAACATATCTCGACTGTCGACCAACCCAGCCTGCTAAAAATAGGTATTCGACAATCCATTGACCTCAAGATCCAGGATATTTTTATTCAACGAGCAGAGTTCTTTCCAGCATGGACAGATGATCTGTCTGTTCGTCTCTATCTGGGGAATCGCCGACTCTATGGAGGCCAACGCCGTGACAATCTGATCGGAGCACGAATCAGGTTTCCGCTCGATCTCAACCTGAAACGTCGCAAACTAATTAAAATTGAACAAAATGCCTATCGTGACCAAAAAGCAGCACTGACGTTACGCATAGAACAAAAAATCGTTCGCCTGTTGGACCAATTTCGTTTCCAACAAAAACGCGTTCATAACCTTAACGGCGAACACGCACTCTTACAGAAGCGCCTGGCCCTACTCGGCATGCAAGTAAAATACCCACTGGCTGAATTAGCTACCGTACCAGAGAAAGAAATAGATCAGATCAATATGCAAATGCTCCTTAATCTGGAAGAGGTGTTAATGGCGCGGTTAGCGACCTACGACAAGCTACTCAAACTTTCAGCGTTAATTATGACAGAAAATCTCCGTAGTCTAGTCCGCGATTAACACCTGATTATTACCATCAGGGGGGGCCCAGACGGCATTAGTGGGAGTGCGCACCACACCTTTCCAGGGATGCTGCGCAGGAATGTTGAAACGAATGTTACTAATAATATTGTCGTGGGTATAACCGCCGTGCAAATTGATATCGACACCCGTGTCTATGTTTTTGATGGTGTTAAAGGCAGAACTCCACTGTAGAACGATATGACGAATATGATCAACTCGACTGTCTTTAAATAAACTATGATAGCTACGTGAAAATTTTACATAGCCATTACCTTTTTTTCCCTTGTTCCAAGCACCTTTAATGGTCAGCCCACTGGCCCTGCAACCATACACGGAGTCAAACGCCAACGGATGGCGGCCACTATTGAGTATATGGATGTTCTCTATTTTACAATCACTGGCCCATTTTGCGCTGATGGAGTCCACTGCGTATTCCGGGTAGCTGTTCTCATAGACATGCCATACGCTACGAGGCTTAACACCCTCTATGACGTGCTCTATAGAGAAATCCTTTAAGCCTACCTGGGCGACGGGATTGATCTTGTAGACCTCCGTCTTATCGGCAAGCAGGGCTATGCCCACTGTTGTTTCCAGAGACACCTCGCCACCCGTTACCCCCTGCACCCGCACAATGATTTGGCGCAGATAGGGGTACTCCCGATTCCAAACAAGACTACCAATTTTTTTCATAAAGCTGGCATCATTAGGGGTACGTAGCAATAACAGATCACCCCCTGCCAATCGTGATGTCTCTTCAAGAACAATCTTCCTGTCAGTCGCCTGGATATCTCTCACCAGTCGCGTCAGCCTGTTTCCACGATTACCATGCAAGGTAATGGCGGCCTGCTCGTTTCGCCCCATGTGGGCCATAACAAAGGTTTTGTCCACCCCCTCACCTGCCAAGGTAACATGGCTACGTAAATGGAGCACATGGAAAAGGTCAATCGTTCCAGCCGGCATCTGGATAAGCACGCTTTTATTCTTTGGCACCCGATTAATAATCTGTTGCAGGGCCAGACTATCGTCTACATTGTCGTTAGGCGTTACCCCGAACAGGCGGGCCTGGATGACGGCATCCTTGTTACCCTTGTAAAAAAATTCCGGCCCCGGCATAGAAATGGCGCCTTCGGTCAGCAACAAGGCAAAGACAAACAGAGAATAGGA
>ENA-ORDP01001735-ORDP01001735.1-marine-sediment-metagenome-genome-assembly--contig:-NODE-1735-length-11523-cov-3.432944_pt1 | contig 11523 bp, 9 predicted proteins | sample MGYA00248627_ERZ508539 | MGnify/ENA primary metagenome ERZ508539 (study PRJEB26208, sample SAMN05571518) | marine sediment metagenome | biome: deep sea; feature: Hydrothermal vent; material...
CTTTTTCAATAGGGTTTCATGAAAAAGCATACAATGAAGCTGATCATGCAAAACGCGTTGCTTCCCACCTCGGTACTGATCACACGGAGTTGTATGTAACTCCTGAACAGGCTATGGATGTAATTCCCCGACTTCCTACTCTCTATGATGAGCCCTTCTCTGACCCATCTCAGATACCGACTTTCCTTGTTTCAGAAATGACACGACAACACGTGACAATTTCGCTTTCTGGTGATGGAGGGGATGAACTCTTCGCAGGATATGAGCGTTACTTTTTTGCAGACTCACTCTGGAAAAAGATTGGCAGGATCCCCTATCCACTAAGAAAAGTACTTGCTTCTGGATTAAAGGGGATTAACCCCACCTTGTTGAGCTCCTCATTACAATGGCTCTCTCCTCATTTCTCCTCCTATGGAGGGAAGGGTCCAATAGGAGATAAATTGCACAAGGGTGCAGATCTCCTGATGTTCAGGCAATTTGAAGAATTTTATCTTAGATTGATGTCACACTGGAAAGATACAGCTAATTTAGTGTTAGGCGCTGAAGAACCACTTACGTCATTGACTGATTCTACACAATGGGCAGAACTGGCAGACTGCATGCAACGTATGCAGTACCTGGATACTATCAGTTACTTGCCAGATGATATTCTGGTGAAGGTGGATCGAGCGGCAATGGGGGTAAGTCTTGAAACAAGAGTTCCATTCCTGGATCACAGAGTGGTCGAGTATGCCTGGTGCTTGCCACAACATATGAAGGTAAGAAACGGCGAAGGGAAGTGGATACTGCGCAGATTACTGGATAAGTATGTTCCGAGTGAATTGATGGATCGCCCCAAGATGGGTTTTGGTGTACCCATTGATTCATGGTTGCGAGGGCCCTTACGTGATTGGGCGGAAGAAATGCTGAATGAGAAGCGGCTTCGTGAGGAAGGATACTTCAATCCATCACCAATTCGGGAAAAATTAGCTGAACATATGTCTGGCGACAGGAATTGGCAATACCACCTTTGGGACGTCCTTATGTTCGAGTCGTGGCTCGATTCTTTGAATTGATTAATTCCTGAATTTCAAAATAATACGTGTGAGTATTGGCAGAATTATCAGAGATTTCCCTTGTTATGAGCCCCGTTAGATTATTGAATTTTCTTGAAAATAGCTTGAGAAATCAAATATTCCGAAATTATTCTATGCCCCAATCTGTTTGGATGATTCCAGTCAATCTTATCTCCCTTGTTATAAACATAATATTCGCCAATCTTTATGGTATTTCGAACACCATTAAACGCGTTGTATGCATTAAAATAATTAACATCCGGTGACAGGTTTTTTATAAGCATATCCTGAGCACTTCCCGTTTCGAATCCCTCCTCCCACTGTATGTTTAATTTACGATATGTAGCGGCTGCATCGGTTGATATTTGCATTTCGTAAGGTAGAATAACAAGGGTGAACCTCTTGTTCATCTCCGTAAAGTACTTATTCAAGGCATTAATCCTCTCTGATGCATTTTTAAATATTGTTTCGTTTTTATCTGGAAACAGTTCTATTGCCCTATACCCACTCGCTTCGTATCCTGCTATGGTAAGTTTCTCCTTCACCTTATTTCGTATATAGGTATATAGGTAACTTTTCCCCCTCAAGTGTTCGTCAAAAGGGGCCATGAATTTCTTGATCGCCACCAACCTACTGTTGTCAGCTAAAGTATTTTTTCGGCTAGTTGTACTATTATTATCAGACAAGACATCGCCAGGATTCTGATCCACTTCAGATACAAGTGGTGATATATCGTTCAGGTTCATAAGATAAACAATATGGTCAATACTATACTTTTCGGCCACTTCTGTAATCTTACCTAGCGTTTCTCTGCTAAGCACACTCTCGCCCAAATAACAAAAATTATAGTGCTCATGTCCTGGATAGTGTTTTTTCAATAAATCAGTAATCCTGTAACCTCGCCCTGCTGCCACGCCATAACATACAGAATCGCCAAAATACCCTATACGTAATTTGTATCCTTTCGAAGCAAACTCACTATCTGGGTAACCATCTGAGTTTAGGCATATCTCTCCATATGGATATTTAATGCAACTATCTTTCGATCGAATACCAGTATAGTACCCAGGATCAAATTCGACGAATATTCTTAACCCGACCTCCAGTATAATTATGCCAATGAGCAACAAAGATATATTAACGATTATTACTTTTAGTCTATGCATCTACTAATACTACTTTCTGGAGAATACTGCCCGTATGCCAATTACTATAACGATCGCCAAAATCCAATCTGTTGTAGAATTATGCCTAAAGGCCTGTCCATAATTTGTGGTGCCCAATGACCACATGGTAGTAACTGTAAAGAACACTATTAACAGGTATCCTAAACCAATAGGAATCCGAACCCTATTTATCCAAAAATAAATTAGAAACATAGATGCTAGTATTCGTACTAGTGAATTTATCGTTGGAACAAAATCAATTGCCTTTCTAATCGAGAATACACTCGGACCATAAAGATAATTTATGTAGGATAGAACCAGGCCATACCCCGTACCTGCGATGGATGATGTATCCACCTCGAAACCATATGTCGAGCGGGGCAAATTTACCTCAACAGCATTCCTATACCGATCAATCATTTCTACGATACCACCACTCTCTCTAAGCAGTCCTATATAGTCATTTCCGTCTCCAGCAGGAATATTTACCATAACAATATAACCAATTACAGTAATCGACATTATCCCTACTGCTATTTTCTTTATAAGTATCTCCTTTGATAACCCCGATCGAATAAAATAGAACAACAATGATATGATTATTAATATAAATGATAAGCCAAGTAAGACGTGGTGAAAGATACCCATAAAGATAAAAAACAAAGACGAGATAGACAAACTTACTAGAGAGTTTTTTGAGAATGACTCGTACGCAAAATATATTCCTCCGATCAATCCAAACAATTGAAATACTTCTCGAAAAGTAAGTGACATATAGAATAAGAATGATGGGGTTAGTCCAATAATAATTAGTAAAGCTGCTGCAAAGTTACCCTGAATATTCAGATGACGAGCGATCCTAAGAATATAGATGAGAGATATAACTGATACCAATACACTAAGTGATTGCCCTGTGAGTTTATTAGCACCAAATATAGAATAGGTGATATAAAGGATATACTCGTAAATACCCGTACCTACGGAAAATATCGGAGCAACCCCATTGTTAGCAGCATTTTGGGCAATAATACTAAAAGTATTGGCATCCATGTCAGCACCAGGAAGGGTAAAAATAAAATAATTAAATAGAGAAATAAAGTGCTGTGCAGTTATTACTAAATAGAATGCAGCCAAGCGATACTTGTTATTTCTGATAGAAGAAAACAACAAGGGAACTACATAGCTTAAAATGATTAAGAATATTGCGCCTGCATGCTCTAGCAGCATCGTAAATACACCCAATATTGTCCTTCTAACTTCATTTTACAATCAAGCCTGTACCCTTTACCTTCATAGGACCTATTGACATCCTAAATAGCCATTAAATTTCCACCCGCAATAACGGCAAAATATCAATGGGTTATACTTTTTGAGCATGCTCAAAACAAATAACCACCTAAACAATTTCTTTTATTGCCGCTAAGGTAGTGTGGATATATGCCTCCTGCCCAAAGTGTTCAACAATCCTGTCTCGAATCTGTTTAGCATACTCTTCACCCTGCACTTCTTTTCTATTAAGAACCTCTAAAACACCCTCCACAATGACTGATGGAGAACGTCCTTCAATAACGACACCGGTTTCAGCCACAATGCTACCTGCATCCCCTACATCTGTGACCACACAAGGTACACCGCAGGCCATCGCTTCACCCAGCACATTGGGGAGACCTTCACTACGTGAAGTCAGAACCAGCACATTCAGCGCATTATACGCGGCGACCATGTCGGTGACTTCCCCTACCCACAATAATTTGTCAGTCAGTCCCTGTCCCTGTGCATACTGCTTAAGCTCTGCTCTGTAGGTAACATCACCATCACCTACGCAGACAAAACGAAATCCTGGATCTTTATCCAGCAGATGACGAGCAACATCAATAAATAATCGATGGTCTTTGACAGGATCCAGCCGTCCAACAATGCCCACCACAACGTCATTACTTTGTATGCCCCATTGCTTGCGCTGTCTAGCTTTCAATTCAGTACTCGGGACGAACTGCTCCGTATTTATACCGTTTGGTACAACCTGAATGCAATCTTCTGGAAAGTTCCGCGCCTCAGCATATACTCTGCCGGAGAGAGAATTGGTAAAAATAATATCAGGATATCTTGACAGCCATCGTTCCAGTATATTTGAAGCTACCGCGCCCCAGCCATATTCAGCAGGATCAATATTGGAAGCGGGCAGACTCCAGACTACGCGTATTTTTCGCCAACGAAATTTTGCAAGCAGCGCCAGAATATTAGGGATATCCATCACACCATACAACACATCGGGACGAAAATGGCGGACATATTTTGGGAAGCGCCAGAAAAAAGCCGCCAAATCCCAACGTCCTTTTTTGTTCAAAGAATATATGGGAATACCGGCCTTAAACAACGGCTCTGACAGTAACCCACCATCATAGAACGTGAGTACACTAACATCAGTATCCGTCTGTTTCAGACCCAGGGCAAGGTTGACGAGTTGCCGTTCTGCTCCGCCGACAGCCAGACTTCGTGTAATCAACATAACATGCATAGTTCAAAATCTAAGATGATCGCGCGCGGTAACTGCCATAGCTACCGGTAAACAGATAAACCACAAACCCCGGGAAAACATATTAGAAAGACCCGCCCATTGTGTGCCAACCCCGTCGTTAGCATGCCAGGAAAAGCGTGCATATTGCACGGCCGATCGTATAAAAGCCAAAGGTTTGTATCGAAACCAGCCTATCTCCTCGTTAAGGATAGTCTGATGCCAAAGGACGTGACCAGCTGCGTAACGTCGGGGATCAGACTGATTCATCAACCGGTCGTCATCATATTCCATATGGTAGATACGCAGCACTTCATTGACATAACGGGTTTTATATTGTTTCGCCAACTTCGTCCACCAAACGCCCTCTGGCACAAACTCATTCGCCCCCGCTAGCGGCCAGGGCTGATCACGTAACACTTTTGTCCTCAAGAAACCCCATTTCTCGCCCTGTAACCTGTAACGGTATTTTATCTCAATCGCATCCGAGTCCAACGTATCGCGGGGAAATCGTTCCCCAACCAGCTCTCCGTCCTGATTTCTGCAAAGAGCAGTAACCCCGATAAATTCAGAACGCAGCGAATCATCTATTTCCTGCCAATGAAAATCAAACCGCTCAAGTGCCTGTGGTACGCAGGAATCATCTGAGTCAAGAATCAGGAAATGTTCCCCCCTGGCTTGGGCAATTCCAGCCATAACTGCAGCTGGTTTGCCACTGTGTTCTAGAACTACATACCGTATCAAGAAAGGTGATGATTTAATCCAGTCCTTCACCAGTTCATCAGTACGATCAGTTGATCCATCATCGACTATCAGCCATTCAAAATTCTGAAATGTCTGATTCTTGAGAGATTCATACACCCTGGACAAGGTGTGAGCCCGGTTATATGTAGGCGTAAAAACTGTATACCTGAATATGTATGGCTCAACCATGCTCATTTGTTTATAAGTGAGCCCTGTCCAGTTTTATTTTTTTCAGGCAGTAATTTAGCAAAGAGAGAATCCCAATACTTTCCTACATTCTCACAATTGAACAACCGCATACTACGCTTCGCCTCTATCCCCAAACTTTCCCTTAACATCAGGTCATTCATCAAAGTATCCATAGCCTGTGACAGTGACTGGACATCGCCGACATCCACAATCAGGCCATTCTCACCATCATTAATAATATCCTCTATACCACAGTGGTAACGGACAGATACTGATGCCACGCCCGCTGCCATAGCCTCACATAACGCCATGGGGAATCCTTCATGCTCAGAACAGAGCACAAACAGGCTGGCTTTCAATAGGTGTTTATCAGGATCGGGAACCCAACCTGGCAGGCTGACGCTGTCCTCTAGCCCATACGCTTCAATTTGCCTTTCCAGTTGAGGCCGCAGCTCTCCTTCGCCAAGAATGGTCAGTGACCAATCAGGATACTGGTGATACAACAACGAAAATGCTTCAATCAACAAATCGTAGCGTTTCACCGGGACAAGGCGGCCAACAGCAAGAATGCACTTTTCTGGATTTCGCTGACCGTGAACCGGGCTTACCGGATTGGGTATGATACGGGTTTTTTGCCGAATAACCGATGGAAAATAGCTTCTAGCATAGCGGTTAAGCACCACCACCTGATCCGCCCTACGGAAAACCCTCCACCGCAGGATTCGCCACACACGGCTTTCCGGATCCTGAAACGGATCACTGTGTTCGCAGGCAACAACCGGGGTAACTTTTCCTACCATAGCGAGAACACACAGTACGCTGGTTTCCGTCATAAAACTTAGCACAACATCGGGCCTGGAACGAGAAATTTCACGCCGCAACAACCTGATACGGCGCCAATTTTCACTCATGGCTTTCATTAACCCGCCAGACTCGCCTTGCAACGCCAGAGTGCGTACGTTAATTCTTGAATTCAGGACATAGGCTGTTTCCATCTCCTGGCTGAACAGCAACAGGGTGATTTCGTAGCCTTGTTCAGCCCAGTAATCCGACAATATAGACAAGACTCTCTCAGCACCTCCCTCCCCCATCGAGGAGATCACCAGAGTCAATCTTTTGACCCCGTGGCGAAGCGGCATTAACGTCTGTCCCAGGCCCGGCTCACGAATCGCATTCCGGCGGGCCCTAGAAATGTCGCCAGACCTATCGCCCAGAGCTTTGGGTTATAAGGAGTCAAACTGAGCAGGGTCGCTACCGCTGATCGGGCTTCACGCGCCTTTCCTTGTCTACATTTTACCGATATCAGGTGCTGGTAGTACTTGATCATCCCAATATCATCGCCCACTTCAGGCAACAATTCTTCTACAGATGCCCCCCGCTCCAACGCATCGGTACCATCTTGCAGCCGTTCTTTATGGAGCATACGCGCCAGTTGTGCAAACGCTAGCTGACTAGCGTTGTTACTCACAGATATCATTTCACGATTATGCCTGCTCAAATAAAGATATTCCGGCAGATTACCCAACTCGTAATGCTCACTAAGCCGCAACGCCAGATCATAATCCTGGGCAAAACGAAAATCGTTGCGGTAACCGATGACTGCATCCAGCACCTGTTTCCGCAACATTATCGAACCATGTACAAACGGATTGAATTGCATGATATGAGCTTTGATCTCGACATCTCCCGTTGGCAGATGATTTCGTTCTAACTCCTTGCCTGCATTGTCAATCTGAACAGCCCAGGTACCTAACAATGCCAGTCTGGGACGCCGCTGCATTTCCTCATATTGCCATCGCAGACGATCGGGCTCACAGATATCGTCTGCATCCATACGCGCAATATATTCACCTTTTGCCATGACGATGCCAGTATTCAGGGAACGTGTCAGTCCCTGATTGCTCTGGTTTACAACTTTCAATCGCGGATCATCGAGACAGTCGAGAATGTCAGATGTGTTATCCGTCGAACCGTCATTGATGACAATCAGCTCAAAATCTTGCATCGACTGATCAAGCACGCTGGACACTGCCTCTTCAAGATAGTGCTCCCCATTAAACACGCTCATCACAACACTGATGGCGGGGTAAGCCTTATTCATCAACAACGCGTTCTCTTGTCATAAGCCACTCAACATATTCGAGATCATAAGGTTCATCAACATCATGTGACTCCCTGGCCGACATCTCAAACGGTAATACCGTATCGCCATAAAGGCTGTTTTTATTCATCACCGTTTCATAGCGCGTTATCAGTATGGCGGGGCCGTTTCTTGCGTAACGCACCGGCTTGTCCTGTCGGCGCGAAGGGCTGGGTTCATCTGGTATCGCAGGAACCAGGTAGCCATCAACCAGATCCAGCTGCGATTCCATACTAAATTGATGAGGCACACGCGTAACGCTGACTAAAGAATCACAATCTGATTTACGTGCAAAATCCAGCGCCGCTTGAATCGATGTACTGGATCGCATTGGGGATGTAGGTTGCAGATAGACAATCCATTCCGGTAGCCAGTCATCATGCTTCACCAACGCACTCACCATGTGTTGTATCACCCCCAGCGCACCGCTATTATCCTCAGCTAGTCCAGCAGGTCGCATATATGGGATTTCTGCACCCCACTCGCGCGATATTTCAGCAATCTGTTCATCGTCTGTGGAAACTACGATCCGATCAAACACTCTACTTTCAAGAGCCGCCTCAATCGTATAGGAAATCAATGGCTGGCCCGCAAGGGATACAATATTTTTCCCGGGGATACCCTTTGAACCGCCACGTGCTGGTATCAGACCCAATATTTTTCCCACGGAAGAACTCAAGACCGCTTCCCCTTTAAAGCAGTAGCCTGCAGCGAACCAACTGGGTGTTGTAGATTCGAATTCATTCAAACCCCGAGACTGAGATATTTACCCATAGCCATAATTTATGTTTTTGTGCGAATGAATTGGCGCCTACATTCCTCACAGGAAGTAGTGTGAAATGGAACCCGATAAAATTATTCAAGAATTGCCTTCACCGCCCATTCCGACGAGCGGCCATCAAACGGGCCGAACTGCCATTTTCTCAGCTTTTCGCGTCCTTGAGCATCCTTTTCCGGGTTTTCCAGGTACTCTTCAATGGCCTGATAGAGTTCTTCCTCATCATGAACCAGACGTACACCGCCAGAATCAATAACCGGTTGATAGTGATCCATTTCATACAGCCGTTTTATGCTTTCGCTTGAATCAGAAGACGTACTGTTATCAAAAGCCAGGTTAATGGCAGGTGTATCCAGCGCAATGGCATCGAGAGATATCGAACCCTGGATTGCTACAAGGACTTTAGCAAAATTAAGTAAATTGGCAAGCCAGCTAATATTGCCCATTTCTGCCGGCATCAATGATACACATTGATATTTTCTGGTGGATTGAAATCGCTCCTGCCATTCATTGTCAGCAGGGTGAGGCCTGACCAGCAAACGAATATTTTCACCAAACCGTCTTTGATCAATGGCCTGCGCCAGTGAAGCGATGATATCTGGTTCATGCTTGCCCAAACGGGAGGAATTTGCAGCAAATAATATAAAACGTTCCTCAGAAGTCAAACCCGCTTGCTGTCGAAATTGTTCTTCTGACATATATGTTTCTGTTTGCTTATACACATCCAGATGGGGCCAGCCGACCACACTAATATGTGCTTGATCGACACCGTGGAATTGCATCAACTCCTTCTCCATCAACATACTGTTAACGATATAATGCGAGATTCCGGGGCATATAGGCCCCTTGGTTGTGGGGCGATCCCAGCTCCCCAGGACTCCCGTGGCTATGATTCCCTTAACCCGCACACACCACGAATAATCCACATACAGCGGCGACTGAACATGCCACAGCACCACTCTGTCTATATGATTTTTATCAAAAAATCGACGAATAGGGGGATGGGGAAGAAACCACAGTGAATAACAGATACGGTAAAGTAACTGGTACAAGTATTTGCTTCGGGGAAACAGGCGTGCATACCGTGGATCAGCATAATTACCGGCCAGTGCCTCACGCTGCCGCCGCTTCGGTGGCATGCATTTTTTTATCTGGTGACTGCGAAAACCGTGTATTTCATTAAAGCGGTAAGCGAGATTGGCAAAATCCCAACCCAGGACTTTTCGTATACGTATCTGTATAGAACGCAGCACCCGGGAGGCCACTGAAGGTGCGCTGTCCGGCTCAGGCTCAAATGCTGATCGCCATTCAACATACTCAGGCAAATCAGTTAGAACATCCATCCTATGCCCCAACAAGAATATTTTCTTCACCCCCTTTTGATGTAACAAAGTAAATATCTTGCTCTCGGTTACCATACGGTATGCCATGGTATTAGGTGCAACTATAACGACGGTTTCGTAATTCTTTCGGGTCTCCTTCATACCCTGGACGAACCAGGAAACAGGGAACGGCCAACTACCGCGAGACCACCAAATACCAACAACAGCAATATGGGCCACATCCCCAACTCATAACGTATCAGTGCTGTCTGAAACAATGACACACCCACAACATAGGCATAAGCTGCCACAGACATCACAAGTAAAGCAAAAACCATCTCTCTCTGCGCCGAAGTTTTATCCACTCGTCCTCCTGGCAGAAAATATATGAAGGCCCATATACTGATTAGAAAAGCCGTCAGCATAAATCCCTTCACAGCAATGACAACCGCGATGGAGCGTCCACTGGGTCGATAAAGTTCAACATCAGCGGGTAGACGATTGCTCATTTTATCCAGTAGCTGGTTATACTTACTGGCAAACTGATGCGTTTGCAACTCTCCCATCGACCACATTGCTACCATCGTCATTACAACCTCATCCAGATACGCACCAGAATTCGACCAGATTTCGGACCATGACAACTCCATTTCCTTATCGACCTCGTTTCCATTAAATTCAGCTAGAATATCGTCAGAATGCTGAAAGCGTATATAGTCGTAAAAATTCTCAGAAAAGATAAAACGCTGCCGGTAATCAGGTAACGAATTTCTAATATCACGAACCTCTGCCATCAGTTCATTCAAACGGGAAACCGATTCAGGATAGTCTGTAGTTTCTGTTTCAATGGGGATAAATGCCATTTTACCGAACAGCTGTGAACCCATAAATGAAACTTTTTCCCTGTTGTTGACGTGTGAGTGTCGATACATCGCCCCGGCACCCTGAACCAGCGACACAACCAGAGCAAACAGCAGGATATCCCATGCAGCCTTACGCCAACCCTCTTTTTTAGCGATCCAGAACAATACCAGAACCATTGCCGGAAGCCAGACCAGAGCAAGTGACTTAATAAGCCACATCCAGGCAAAGCTGAATGCTGCCAGAATGGCCCATCCCCTGCCGCCCGACTTCTGCATACGCAGGCAGGCAATTAACCATATTGCCAGAAAAAAGATAAAAAAAGCTTCGGTCAAAACGGTAAAGGCAAAACGCATCAGCAGCGGATTGAAAACCAGCGCAATCTGGATAGGTAAGGCTATCCATCTTGCTTCAAAAAAACGAGCAGCTTCCAGAGAAAACCAGCTGAAGGCAACCAGCATAAACCCTAACTGCACGGCCTTGATCCAGCTATCCTTCCCTGATACAGATTGCATCAGATCCAGTAAAAGGGGATAACCGGTTCCCCGGGTTGAATCAAACCGTAAATAACTACCTGAATCAGGCATAAGAAACGGCACATCGGGTGGATAGCTCCACCACCACAATCCAGCCACTAAAGCAATTAACGAAACAAGCCAACAAACCCCGTTATGCGTCGACACCATTACACTATTTATGTTTCCCAAAGTGGATAAAAGTCTTTACCCCTCTAACCCAGTCACTAAAGCCGAT
>ENA-ORDP01001736-ORDP01001736.1-marine-sediment-metagenome-genome-assembly--contig:-NODE-1736-length-11516-cov-8.852631_pt1 | contig 11516 bp, 10 predicted proteins | sample MGYA00248627_ERZ508539 | MGnify/ENA primary metagenome ERZ508539 (study PRJEB26208, sample SAMN05571518) | marine sediment metagenome | biome: deep sea; feature: Hydrothermal vent; material...
GAAGCTGTTGCCACTGATGGTGACCGTGTTGGCACTGAGATTGTCTTCAAAATGTATGCCCACTGCATCCGAAGGGGACAGATGGTCAACTACATTGCTGATGGTGTTCCCTTGGACCAACGCATTGGGCGTGTCTCCTTCCAGACCGATGGCATGTGCCCAGAGCCCTTCAATGTTGCTGATGGTGTTGTCTAGCACCTGAACGCCCACTGTTGGGTTATGGTTGATCAGGATGCCGTAGGCTCCATGTCCCGTTGGCCAAGCGCTCGTATTAGCAGTGACATCGGAGATGGTGTTGTTTTGAATTACAACTCCCGTGATATTCTTTGACCCGTTCGAATCGCCAATGAAGATTCCATGTGCACTTCGGCCGGAGGTAGTGTGCCGAATAGCACTGATCTGGTTGTTTACGATGGTAATGTCTGTGATGGCAGAGCTGCTGGATAAGATAACGATTCCTGAGTTGCCATAACCGGAGGCACTACCATCAAAATTGGTCACCGTATTATTCTTGATGGTGAGGTAACTGTGATCTGCAGCGTGGATCCCTTCTGTGCCTGAAGGGTTCGTAATAGTAAACCCGTCAATTGTAACGTTGTCCGCACTGATTGTTACGGCAGCAGTACTCCCTGTTCCCATTATCGTCGTGCTGGCAGCGCCAGCGGTCGATTGCAGGATGACCCCATTAGGAATGGTCAGATTCCCGGTATACGTCCCCGCGGCCACGTTGATGGTGGTGCAGCCCGCATCGTTGACCGCAGCCTGAATCGTCCCGTAGGTTCCTGGTACAGTACAAATGGGTCCAGCCCCCCACGCCGGAACCGCACCGAAGATCAATAGGGCTAACAGCCCCACCCCAACGATTGTGCTGAGCTTTTTGAACATCTTACCGACCTCCTTACGAGATTGTATTTTGTTCGTCTCTTCAGGAGGTACAGCTAGATGGCTAGTGAAAAACTCCGCGCCAACGGGTTTTATGGTGCCTGCCACGCTGCCCTCCTATTCACATCGCCCGATATTTGATTAACCTTTGTCCTTTACTTGCTCGCCCTCTCTTGTTAAGATAAAAAACAGAGGGGTGTTGGGACGGACTGGAACAACCATAAACTTCCGCGCCAACGGGTTTTATGGTGCCTGTCACGCGCTCGCACCCCTCTGTCTTTATCTCCTTGATAACTGCCAGCTATTGAAGGCCATGCTGTTCCTCTCACCAGCTTGGGCAGCGGAAGCAGCCCCAATCCAACACGACTCAACGACTATACCACTATGACCTACTAGAGACCTACTAAATTTGTACAAAGCGATAAGGAACCGAAAGATAGATGATGTAGGTTTGACATTAGAAGCGAGAGATAACTCTACTGCCCATCTCCATTAACGCCCCCTCTTGCGTTATTCCCCGTTGGCGCGTTATGTTATCTCTCTGGAGGAGAGATCCTAAACTTCGCGACCCTGCCTCACGACAGGTGTGCTTTTTACGGTACCTACCCTTTTATGCTATTATAGCACGATGCCCTCAAATGTCAAGGGCAAATATAGGAATGGTTCTCAAACTCAAGGAATTAAGCCCCCTGATCGCTCAGTTGTTGTCCTCCTTATGGGAGTGAGCGCAGACAGGTGAGTTTCAGAAGAGCTGATCTAGCTGGATATCCAAGCCGGGCAACAGAGGCGAAGGACACGGTTCCAAACTCTAGGTCCGAGATATGGGGCTTGACTTCTCAAAGATTTGTGGTAGTATGTAGCAGCGTAACAAAATCGATCTATCAATAAGACCGATCTATCAATAAGGGGGTAGAAAAAATGCGTGCCTTTAATTGGGCTAAGTCAGTGCGGTTTGTTTCCATAACGGTGTTAATCCTGGGGTTGGCTGCTTTTACAGGATTCCCGTTCGGGATTGGTGAATCCGGCCCGATCGGCCCGATCTTCTCGGGACCTCACCAATATCCTTTTCTTTGCCGGACAGAACAAGCGGGTCTGGGACAACCACTCGTTGATAACCACAGTGGACAGGGTGTTCCCGTCTATCAGGAAGATAGCTCGGGACAGAAAACCAAGACGATCGTAGGGTACAGTAAGGATTGCAGTATCCTCACTCGGGTGGATTATTATTATTACTCCACAGATCCCAATGCAGGCTTTAAACCGCTGAAGGACCGTGCAGAACGCCCTGCCGATTTGGCCACTGTCCAAATCAAAGGGGCGACTGTCCCCTTTATTATCCGGGTGGAAAAAGGGACCATCAACCGGTTTATCTATGCCATTGCCCTGCTGGCACCTTTTAGTGCCTCCTCATACAGCCCCAACTCCGTATGGAATAAGAAACTGCTCTATATTTTTGGCGGAGGTGGAGGCCTAGGCCATTCGCAAGGTGCCCCATTTGCATTAGGTTTTCTGGACTTTACGAAACTGCGGATGGGCTCGGACTCCCATGAATGGGAGGGACCTATTGTCATCAGCAGCCTAAAGAAAGGCTACGCCATAGCCATGTCTACCGGGAACGTGACCATGACCTCCTATAATCTGACGTTGGCAGGAGAGACGGCGATGATGGTCAAACGCCACTTCGTGAAGGAGTTTGGACAACCGGAGTATACCATCGGTGAGGGGGATTCTGGTGGTTCCCTTCAGCAGTATGTGATCGCCCAGAATCATCCCGGTCTCCTCAATGGGCTCGTCCCCGATCAATCTTACTCGGACATGGTTACTCAAGCGATATACGTGCCGGATTGTGAACTGCTGGAGTACTACTTCGACCACAGCAAGGATCCCAAATGGGCTACCTGGTCAAACAGGTCATGGATCGAAGGGCTGTCTGCGAGCAATACTGTGAAGAATGGCTGGACCGGCAAGCCAGGAGACGATACATGTGTCAATGGCTGGCGTGGAGCGGGACCGGAGTTCATCAATCCCCTATTCACTACTGTTGATGGTTTGGACCAACTGCCCCCTGCGGAGCTGAAGGGTATCCATTGGACCTACTGGGATGATCTGCGCAATATCTATGGTGTGAAAAAGGATGGCTTTGCCCCGAATACCGTAGATAACGTCGGTGTGCAATACGGTTTGCAGGCCCTCAAAGACGGTAAGATTACCGTAGCGGAGTTCCTGGACATCAATGCCAAGGTCGGCGGGTGGAAGCAGCCGGAAGACATGGTCTTGAAAAACTACCCCTGGAATCCCACTGCTCCCAAGTCGAGTTTCGATCCCTGGGATCACGAGAACATGATGCTAAGCCCGGATGGCGGTGTCACCCCCGCTCTCAGGACGGAAGGAAGCATCAAGGCTATGAATGCGGCCTATCTGTCGGGACAGGTCTTTACGGGAAGGATTTCCATCCCTGTCCTCGATATTCACCCTTACCTGGAAGCCGAATTGAGTATGCACTCTACAGAGCAGTCCTTTGCGTCACGGCAACGAATAATCGACGCCGAGGGCAATGCAGACAACCAGATCATCTGGGAGCAAGACGGAGCTCAGAACTATGGCCAGATAGTGGTGAAGGCCATTGATACCATAAATAAATGGTTGGAAGAAGCGAGAAGCCATCCCGGAGAGACCGTTGCCGAGAGCAAGCCGGCCGCCGCCGTAGACAGCTGTTTTGCCGCTGATGGAACGGTGATCGCCTCAGGACCCGGCGTGTGGGATGGGATTCTAAATGACAAGGCGACAGGCACCTGTGCAAAGCGTTTCCCCATCTATTCCACCTCCCGCATCGTAGCGGGTGGACCTATCGAGGGGAGCGTCTTCAAGTGTCAGTTGAAGTCGGTGGACCAAGCGATAGCGGATGAAGACTATAATGGTAAGATTGAGGTTGGCTCTGCGGAGGAAGCTAGACTGAAGGAGATCTTCCCCACCGGAGTATGTGACTATCGCAAACCGGATGCAGGCCGGCCGGCCGGCCTGTGGGTTGTGAAGCCATGAAGTCGCCAACTCCCAGATGATAAGCGGGTAAATGCTCAGTGGGACCATGCGGGTCTCCTCAATAGAATAGCTTGCCCATGAAAACCGCCTTTGTCTTCCCCGGTCAGGGATCGCAACGAGTTGGGATGGGTCAGGAGTTGTTTCAACGCTTTCGCGCTCGCCTGGAGCCCCTCTACCGACAGGCCAACGAGGCGCTGGGCTTCGATATACGAAAGCTGATCTTCGAGGGGCCCGCCGCTGAGCTCAAACTGACCGAGGTGGCCCAGCCGGCCATCCTGCTCGATAGTCTGGCCAAATACGAGCTGCTCAAGGAGAAAATCCGGCCTAACTGGGCTGCCGGTCACAGCTTGGGCGAGTACTCTGCCCTGGTAGCCGCCGGCGTCTTCTCGTTGGAGGAGGGGCTCAGGCTGGTCCAGCAGCGCGGCCGCTATATGCAGGAGGCCGTGCCGGCGGGGCAAGGGACTATGGTAGCCATACTCAAGCTGAGCTATCGGCAACTGCAAGATATTTGCGCCCAGACCGGCACCGAGATCGCCAACGTGAACTCACCTCAGCAGATCGTGATCTCCGGCCGGCGCACTCCGGTGCTGCACGCCAAAGAGTTGGCCGAGGCAGCAGGAGGCAGAGGCATTGAGCTAGAGGTCTCGGCTCCTTTTCACTGTTCGCTGATGCGCCCGGCCCAGGAGCGCCTGAGCGCCGATATCTTGCGGCTCAAATTTCGCCGGCCGGCCTTCCCGGTGGTCTCATCGGTCAGCGGTCGGGCCGAGCAGGACCCGGAGGTGATCCGGCGCCTGCTGCTCCGGCAGGCTACCAGCCCGGTGCGCTGGAGCGATTACATGCTGCAACTCGAGGCGCTGGGCGCCCGGCGATTGATCGAGGTCGGACCGGGCGAGGTGCTGACCCGTTTGAATCGGCGCATCGTTCGCAGCCTGGAAGCGCTCAGCTTCGCCGAGGCCTTCGGCGACTGACTTGCCTTGGCCGCGTCAACCTGTTAAAAGTACGAACTATCTACCACGGCACAGAGGAGATCGTTTATTGATGTCAAGCGGTGAATTTTCCGGCAAAGTGGCCATAGTCACCGGGGGCACGCAGGGGATCGGGCGGGCGATCGCTGAAGCATTGGGGCAGCGTGGCGCTTGGGTGGCGCTCTTGGCCCGTGATCCCCAGCGGGGTCAGGCGGCCGAGCAGGCTTTGGAGCCGGACTGTAAGTTTTATCCGGCCGATGTGACCGATGGCTCGCGCGTGGAGCAGGTGATCAAGCAGATCTACCGCGAGCGTGGTCGCATTGACTATCTGGTGAATAACGCCGGCACCACCGGTGATAATCTCCTGGTGCGTATGAGCGACGAGCAGTGGGATTTGGTCTTTGAAGTCAATCTTAAAGGCGCCTTTCACTGTCTGCGGGCGGCGGCGCGCTACATGCTCAAAGCCCGCTCCGGGGCGGTCGTCAACATCACTTCGGTCTCCGGCCAGGTGGGCGTACCCGGCCAGGTGAACTATTCGGCGGCCAAGGCCGGCTTGATCGGCTTCACCCGCTCCGCCGCCCGGGAGCTGGCCGCCCGCGGCATCCGGGTCAACGCCCTGGCCCCCGGCTTCTTCCAGACCGAGCTCACCGGCCGGTTGGATGAACAGGTCAAGCGATCCTATCTGAAAGAAATCCCATTGGGCCGCTTCGGGGAGATCCCTGAAGTGGCCGAGGTGGCTTGCTTCTTGCTTTCCGAGCGGGCCTCGTATATAACAGGTCAAGTCATCAATGTGGATGGCGGCCTGGTGATGGCTTAAAGCCGAGATTCAGCTTAATTCAAGGGAGGTGCGTTTACTATGACCGATACCGATGTGGCCCAGCGGGTCAAAGCGATCATCGAGGAGCAATTGATGGTTGATGGTGAGGAGATAACCGAGGAGGCCTCTTTCGTCGACGACCTGGGTGCCGATTCGCTCGATACCGTGGAGATGATCATGGAGATCGAAGACGAGTTCGGCATCGAGATTCCCGATGAGGATGCCGAGAAGATGAGCACGGTGGGGGCAGCCATTGAGTATGTCAAGCAGAAAATGGCCAGCGACGGCAAGAACGAGCCAAGCTAAGGAGAGTAAGCCCCACCTGGGGCCCAGCGCTCCTGCGGAGCAGCGGCGACCGGATTTTCACCCGGTCGCCATTCCCTTTCCACCGGCTGCCGGCTAGACTGTCCGGGAGAGAATCTTGCTAGCGTCGAACCTCCTAAAGCCCTCGCTCCGATTGGGGGCTTTAGGCTTTTAAGGGGTGAATATCTGCACGCGGTTGTTGACCCCGTCGGCGATGTAGATCCGGCCGGCGCTATTGATGGCTATGCCGGTGGGGTTGTCAAACTCCCCCTCGCCTGTGCCGCGGTGACCCCATTTGAGCAGGAAGTTTCCCTGGGCGTCGAATTTCTCGATGCGCTTGTTGGCCGTATCCACCACGTACAGATCTCCCTGGGCGTCGAAGGCGATGCCCCAGGGCGAGGCGAACTGACCGTCGCCGCTAGCGTCGCGGCAGCCGCGGCCTCCGCCGAGAACCTGATCGCAGAGGCTGCCCCACTTGAAGAGAAAGCGTCCGGTGGGGGTGAAGACCTGCACGCGGCTATTGAGCGAATCAACGACGTAGATGTTGCCGTCGGGGGCGATGGCGATGCCGGTGGGGCCGACGAACTGGCCCTCGCCGTTGCCCTGCTCTCCCCAACCGCGCAGGAACTTTCCAGCAGGATCGAAGACCTGCACCCGGTTGTTGAGCAGGTCGGTCACGTAGACCTGACCTTGAGAGTCCACGGCCAGTCCCCAGGGAGCCTTGAACTGTCCCGGTCCCTGGCCGAAGCGACCCCACTGGCGCAGGAATTTCCCATCGGGATCGAATACTTGAATGCGAGTGTTGCCGGAGTCGGCGACGTAGACGTTGCCGGCTTGGTCTGTGGCCAAGCCGACCGGACTGATGAACCGGCCGGCGGCCGAGCCCACGCCGCCCCATTGGCCCAGATAGCTCCCGTCGGGGTCAAAATATTCCACGCGATGATTGAAGAAATCCCCGACATAAATCCGGTCATTCACGCCTATGGCCAGACCCCAAGTCTGGCGGAACTCCCCCGGTCCGTGGCCCAAATGGCCGAAGCTGGCGACGAACTGCGGCACTGCCGGCGGAGTTTGCCCGGCGATCCCCGGCAAAGCTACAGCAAATATTAGCAACAGCAGGGCGAGCTTGAGCCAACTCTGGCGACGCATAGCGAACCTCCTGAGCGTTTTTCTGGAGTAGTCTTTGAGTGAGGCCCAATTTAAGGGAAGGGTGTGCCGGTGTCAAGCTACGACCGGCAACCCGGTTGAGAATACTTTACGATGCTGCCCCTTTGCGATAGTATAGAGTCAGCAGGAGGTGCTTAGAGATGAAAACGTTGACCGACAAAGAGGGACAGATTCTAGCATCGCTGGCCCGGCACGGCGCGCCCACCGACCCCTTGTCGGTTGCTCTAGCGGTGGGGCTGGGCTCTCTCACCCTAATTCGCACCAACTTCACCCTAGCCAAAAGCCTAGACACCGGCGGAGCGGACTACGTCCAGGAGCTGCTGCGCGGGCCGTCGAAGGCGGACAATTAGCCATGGAAAAAGTCTTTCGCGATCCGGTGCATAACCTGATCGGCTTCGACCGCGAGCGCGATCGGCTGGTGCTGGAGTTGATCGAGACCCGCGAGCTGCAGCGCTTGCGCTATATCAAGCTGATGGGCGTCAGCTACGTCGTCTACCCCGGTGCCGATCACAATCGCTTCTCGCACTCGCTGGGCGTGGCCTTCCTGATGAAACGGGTCATCAGCGGCATGCGCAGCTTCCGCGCTGACCCCCGTTTTCGCACCTTGATAGCCGAATTGGAAAGATATCGCCCGCTGCTGCTGGCCGCGGCCCTGCTCCACGACATCGGCCACTTTCCCCTCTCGCACTTGCTAGAAGGCTTCATCGGTCAAAACCACGAGGACTGGACTGTCAAGCTGGTTCAGGACCCGGCAAGTGAAGTTCATCAAGTGTTGCGGGCGGCCGACGCGCGCTATCCCGATCAGGTGGCTCAGATCATCGCCCGGACTTTTAAGCCTTCCTTCGCGGTCAAGCTGATCTCCAGTCAGCTCGACGTGGACCGCATGGACTATCTGCTGCGCGATAGCTACCACAGCGGCGTCGGCTACGGGCGCTTCGACCTGGAGTGGCTCTTGCACAGCCTGCGGCTCGTTCAGCAGGGTGACGACTGGGAGGTGGCCGTGGACGAGAAGAAGGGACTGCGCGCCGTCGAAAGCTACCTGCTGGCGCGCTATTACATGTACCAGCAGGTTTATCATCACAAGACCAGCCGCGCCGCGGGTGCCATGGTGCGAGGGATACTTCAGCGAGCCACCGAGCTGTTGCAGGCCGACCAAGAGATCTTTTGCACCGAGGCGCTGAAGGGACTGCTGCTCGACCCGGCTCATCTCTCCTGTGATGCCTTCTTGCAGCTCGACGACCCGCTGCTGACTTTCGCCCTGCAGCAGTGGTCAATGAGCGCCGACTCCATTCTCTCCGATCTCTGTCGGCGCTTCCTGCGGCGGCGGATCTTCAAGACGCTGGAAGTAGACGCTGCCGGCTATCGTCACTGCGAGCCGAAGCTGACCGCGCTCGCCCGGCGGGCGGGTTTCGATCCCGCTTATTATTTGGTGATAGACACTGCCGTCTCCGATCCGTACATAGATGGACTGCTCTTGGGGGCCCAGGGCCGGAACCGAGCCGAGGCCGGTGAGGGGATCTACTTGGCCGATGAGGCGCTGCGACTCACCGAGCTCTCTCGGCACTCGGCCCTGATCGGAGCGATCAGCAATCGGGCCTTCGTGCGCGATCGGCTCTGCTTTCCGGAGGAGTTGCGCCAGGGAATCGAGGGGATCTTCGCTCACAGTGGTAGCCGTCCCCACTGACTGGTACGATAAGGAGCTTATCTTCTACATCCCATGGAGGTGTAGATGGACACCCAAGAGATATGGAGGTCGGAGCTAATCATGGGGATTCAACAGCACTTTTCTCGGATCGCACCCCAATACAGAACGTTAAGGACGACGGACCTGGAGCCCATTCGATCCATCCAAAAGAGGCTGACGGGTTTGCATCACATTATAGCAGCGGATGTCGGCTGCGGTGCCGGACGATATGATATAGAATTATTCGAATATTTAGGAGATGCGCTTCATCTTACTTGCATCGATCAAAATGAGAGCATGCTGGACGAGCTAGCAAGAAATCTGAAGGGACACAAGATAGAGGAGTTTAAAACGATCAAAGCCCCGGCGGAGGAGCTGCCTTTACCGGCCGATTCTCTGGACTCTCTCCTAACCTTCAACGCCATACATCACTTCCACCTCGCGGGTTTCCTCCAAGAGGCCGGACGAGTTCTAAAAAACCAGGGGCTCTTATTCATCTACACTCGCTTGCGAAGCCAAAATGAGAGGAATATCTGGGGAAGGTATTTCCCGCAATTCCATCACAAAGAGAGACGGCTCTACGAGTTCAACGAACTGCAAGCGATGATCCAGGAGACGCCACCTCTGGCCTTAGCAGCCACCGAGAATTTCAGCTATAAACGGACAGCGGAGCTGACATGGCTGCTCAGGCAAGCCGAGGGACACCACTACTCAACATTTCATCTATATGACCAAGAGGAGTTCGCAGAGGCCCTAAAGGGCTTTCGGGAGAAGCTCAAGCGCGATTTCGCAGATCCCGATAGAATCACTTGGGACGATGAGAACATCATGCTGGTCGTCAGGAAGAACCCGCAATGACGAAGCCGGTCATCGTCGCCCGAGGGCTCACCAAGCACTACGGACAGCTCACCGCCGTCAAGGGGATCGGTTTTGCGATTCAACCGGGGGAATGCTTCGGCTTTCTCGGTCCCAATGGCGCAGGCAAGACGAGCACCATGCGCATGATCTACGGCTTCTCGCCGGTGAGCGCCGGCGAGCTTTTCGTATTGGGCTGGGATGTGCAGCGAGATATTCGCCAGATCAAGCACCATCTGGGGGTCATCCCTCAGGAGGACAACCTAGATCCCGACCTCAAAGTGCTGCAGAACCTGCTGGTCTATGCGCGCTATTTCGATATTCCCAAAAACATAGCCCGCGAGCGCGCCCGCGAAGCATTGGAATTATTGCAACTTTGGGAGCGGCGGGAGGCCTTCATCAGAGAGCTCTCCGGAGGAATGAAGCGGCGGCTGATCTTCGCCCGAGCGCTGGTCAACCGGCCTCAAATGATCATCGCCGACGAACCTACGACCGGGCTCGATCCCCAGGCCCGCCATCTGGTCTGGCAAAAGCTGCGCCAACTCCAGGCCCGGGGGGTCACCCTGGTGCTGACCACGCATTACATGGAGGAAGCGGCCCAGCTCTGCGACCGACTGGCCATCATGGATCACGGGGTGATCCTGGAGAGGGGAGCGCCGCAAGCCTTGATCAGCAAGCACGTGCGCCCGGAGGTCTTTGAGCTGTACTTGTCCAACGGAGCAGAGGAACAACTCGATCGTAAGCTGCGGGGGCTCCCCGTACAGGTCGAGCACCTCGGTGATGCGCTCTATCTCTACACGCAGAATGGTCGGTTGCTGCGCGACGAATTGGAGGGCGTCACCGGCATCCAACGGCTGGTACAACGGCAGGCTACCCTAGAGGATGTCTTCTTGAAACTGACCGGTCGCGCCCTGGGGGAGAGCTAGCATGAAAGCGCACCTGAGTTTTCCATTGGCTCAAGTCAGCTATCGGGCCATACGTGTCTGGCAGCGCAATCTGGACACTTTCCTGAGATTATGGACCACGGAGAGCTGGCCGCCCTTCATCGAGCCGGTGATGTATATCGCGGCCATGGGCTTCGGGTTGGGCGCCTACGTCACCCAGATTGAGGGCCTTTCCTTCTTGCAGTTCATCGCGCCGGCCTTCGTGGCCACCGCGGCGATGTTCGTCGCTTCGTTTGAATGCACCTTCGGCTCGTTCGTGCGCATGGAGTACCAAAAGACCTTCGATGCCATCATTGCCACCCCCCTCAACATCGAGGAGGTCATCGCGGGAGAGATCCTCTGGGGCGCGACGCGGGCCGTCTTCGCCGCGGTCGGTGTGCTGGTCATCATCGCCTTCTTCGGACTCATCCAGTCGCCTTGGGCGCTGGTCGCGCTGCCGATCGCCTTGCTAGAGGGCTTGATGTTCGCCTCGTTGGCCATGCTCTTTACTGCAATCGCCCCGGCCATTGATGCCTTCAACTACTACATCACTCTGGGGATCACGCCCATGTTCCTCTTCTCCGGGGTCTTCTTCCCTCTCAGCCAACTTCCCCAGCCGGTGCAAGCTCTAGCTTGGCTCTCGCCCCTGACTCACGCGGTGAGCCTGCAGCGCGCGCTGGCCTTGGGCCGGCTCTCCTGGGGCTTGGCCTGGGATACCCTCTGGATGGCGGTAGTGGCTTTGCTGGCCCTGAACGGGGCGCTGGCGCTTATGCACCGACGATTGATCAAGTAGAGGGCTTGACCAGACAGATCCACTACATAGGAGGCCGAACGGATGCTTCGCCCCTACAGTTGCTTGCTCGCCCGCAGGCCGATGCTGT
>ENA-ORDP01001737-ORDP01001737.1-marine-sediment-metagenome-genome-assembly--contig:-NODE-1737-length-11513-cov-3.188427_pt1 | contig 11513 bp, 11 predicted proteins | sample MGYA00248627_ERZ508539 | MGnify/ENA primary metagenome ERZ508539 (study PRJEB26208, sample SAMN05571518) | marine sediment metagenome | biome: deep sea; feature: Hydrothermal vent; material...
GGGGGCGCCCCCGCGACCCCCGACGGGCTGCATACGCGATCTCTATGGGTTATTATTAGTGCAGGTTGGTATTATGCCACAGTCCGATGCATCCATAAACGGCGCTTTGGCGAAGCCGGGCGTTCTTTCAAAGCTGCCCCTGGTCAAGTTGACGCTGGACGCCCTGTTGCCGCCCCAGTGTTTGGGCTGCCGCGCCATCGTCGAAGAGGCCGGCGCGCTGTGCCCTGAGTGCTGGGACGAAATCGACTTCGCCGCCCCGCCCCATTGCGAGGCCTGCGGACTGACCTTTGAGTTCGATCCCGGGGAGGCCTTATTGTGCGGCGCCTGCGTGCGCGAACGTCCCGTTTACCGGCGCGCAAGAATGGTAATGGCTTACGGCGAAATCAGCCGCCGGCTTGTCATTACGTTTAAGCATGGCGACGGCTGCGACGCCGCCCCCGCGTTCGCGCGCTGGATGGTCCGCGCCGGAGGCGGCCTGATCGCCGCGGCCGATCTTGTGGCCCCGGTTCCTTTGCATTGGACGCGCCTGTTCGCCCGGCGTTACAACCAAGCGGCCTTGCTGGCTTTGGAAATCGGCAAGCAATCCGGCGCCGTCATTGTTCCCGATTTGCTGGTCCGGCGGCGAAGAACGCGCTCCCAAGGCGGCCTTGGGCCAAAGGAGCGGCGGCGAAACCTGAAAGGCGCCTTCATGGCGCGGCCCTCCCAGATTCAAATAATCAAAGGAAAAACCGTGTTGCTCATTGATGACGTCATGACCACGGGCGCCACCGCCTCGGCTTGCGCGAAAACGCTTCTTGACGCCGGCGCCAAGTCGGTGGACGTCCTGACCCTGGTTAAAGTCATGAGTCCGGCTTATTAATTCATTTTGGAGATTCTTATGGCCGAAGTTGTCATATACGTCACGCCCACATGTCCCTTTTGCAAACTTGCAAAGGACCTGTTGAAGAAAAGGGGCGTGAAGTACGTTGAAATCGACGTCTTGGCCTCGCTCAATCAGCGTAAGGAAATGGCCGAGCGGGCCGGAGGCTCGAGCAAGGTTCCGCAGATTTTTATCGACGGCGAGCATGTGGGCGGGTGCGATGAGCTTTATGAACTGGATTTCGACGGCGGACTGGATTCTTTGCCGGAAACAGAAAAATAGCCATGTCCTTTAAAGCCGCTTGCGTTCAAATCAACGCGGCCCGCGATGCCGCGCCAAACATCGAGGCCGCCGCCAAATGGGCGCGGGCCGCCCGCGCGGAAGGGGCGGAGCTGATCCTGTTCCCGGAAAACGCCTCCATGATGGAGCCGGACCACAAGCGCCTGTTGGAGAAAGCCGTTACCCAGGACGAGGATGCGGCGCTCAAGGCCTTTCGCCAATTGGCGCTTGAAACCGGCGCCTGGATTCTTATCGGCTCTCTTCCCATACGTCTCGCCGGGGACAAGGTGGCCAATCGCTCGTTCCTGGTTAACGCCCAAGGAGAGATCGCCGCTTATTACGATAAAATCCATATGTTCGACGTCGACTTTGGCGGCGGTGAAGCCTACAGGGAGTCCGAAGAGCGCGAACCGGGCTCCCGCGCCGTTATCGCCGATGCGCCCTGGGGCAAGCTCGGCATGTCCATCTGTTACGACGTGCGTTTTCCCCATCTATACCGGGCGCTGGCCAAGGGCGGCGCGCGATTCCTGACGGTCCCCGCCGCCTTCACCCGCTCCAGCGGCGAAGCCCATTGGCATGTGTTGTTGCGGGCGCGGGCCATCGAGAACGGCTGCTTCGTCTTCGCTCCCGCCCAGTGCGGCGAACATGCTCAAGGGCGGCGGACTTTCGGTCATTCGCTGATCGTCGATCCCTGGGGGACGGTGCTGGCCGACGGCGGAGACGGCGCGGGCTTCGTCATCGCCGAGATCGATCCTTCATTGGCGGATGAGGCCCGGCGCAAAATCCCTTCGCTCACCCACGACCGCCCGTTCCGGCTGGAGGAGGCGTAGTCCTTTTGGTGTATGTACAGGGAAGACGCCGCCTCTTTAGGATAATGGGTCGCCAACAGTGCGTGGCTCCGCGGATGAAGACCGATAACACAAAACTAACGCCCTTCCCGTTCTCTAAGCGGCGTTATCTTATTGGTCTCATTTTTATGGCCGCCCTGATGTTGGCGATGGTCCTCGGACTGCTGACGTTCCTCTACGGCGCGGGCGCTAAAATTTTGGAGAAATCCGTCCCCTTGGTCCACGCCAGCGTCGAGACGCAGCTCCAGTTAAGCCGATTTCGTCTGTTGTACGAGGAGATGATCCAGAGAGACTCCTCGTTCGCCAAGGAAAACTTGTGGAGGCGCCTCAAGGAGGCCGTTCACCATAACCGCGTCATGCTTGAAGGCGGCGTGATTCCGGAAGGCCGGGTCTATCCGCTTGAAAACCCGCAACTGCGGGCTTTGGCCGAGCGTTCCGGCGCTCTTATCCAGGAGTTGGGGGAGTTGGCGGCGGCCCGCTTGAAAACAAACAAAAATAACGTGGCTGGAACCAAGATCAGCCAGCGTTTCGGCGTCATTTTCAAAGAGGCCCTCAAACATTTGGGGGGTGTCGACAGAGGGATCATGGCGAACGTCGACAGCCAGCTCTTGCGCTTTCGTTACACGGCCTTTTCACTTGCCGCCATCATCATCGTTCTTGCCGTTATGGTCGGGTTTTATTTCTTTCGCTATGAACGCCAACGCCTCCGAACGGAAGTAAAAATCCGTGAATCCCATGAAGGCTTGGAGCTGCGGGTCGAACAGCGGGCTCGTCAGTTGGCGTGCGAAATCGAAGAACGCAAGCAGGCGGAAGAAGCGCTGAAAACGGCGCGCGGCGATTTGGAGCAGAGGGTGAAGCAACGGACCGCCGAGCTAAAAAAAATCCATGACGAACTGGACATGCGGGTCGCGCGGCAAACCCATCAGTTGCTGGAAAGCGAAGGAAAGTTCCGCTTGATGGCGGAGAACATCCCGAGCGTTTTCTGGATTTTCACGCCGAACCTCGATGAGATGATCTACGTGAGCCCCGCCTACGAGACCATATGGGGCCGCAGTTGCGAGAGCCTATATGAGTCCCCCAAATCCTTCTTGAACACCGTCCACCCGGACGACCTGGAAAGCGTGCGCGAAAAGAAAGGCGTGAAAGAGGGTGAAACGAGGGACATGGAATACCGGATCATCATGCCCTACGGCTCCGTCCGCTGGATCCATGACCGCGGCGTCCCGGCATTCGATGCGAAAAGAAACGCCACCCTGATAGCCGGTCTCGCCACCGACATCACCGAACGCAAGCTGGCGGAGGAAAAAATCATGGAGTTGGCGAAGTTTCCCGAATTGAACCCCGGCCCGGTGATGCGGTTTTCCATGGATGGCGAACTCCTCTTCGCCAACAAGGCTTCCGAATGCCTCTTGAATCTCTTTAAGTGTAAAGTCGGGGGAACGCTCGATAAGAACTGGCTTAAGACCTTCAATGAGTCCGTGCAAAGCGATGGAACCGGCGAGATGGATTGCGCCTGCGAAACGTCAGACTGCAATTCTCGTAAGCATACGTTTTCCCTGCTCATCAAGCATATTCCCGAAACGGGCAGCATCTACGTTTACGGCCGCGACATCACCATGCGCAAGCAGGCGGTCGTAGCGCTTAAAGCCGCCCATGACGAACTGGAGCAGAGGGTGAAGCAGCGGACCGCCGAACTGCAATCGGCGAAGGAGGAAGCTGAGCAGGCCAACAAAGCCAAGACCGGATTCCTCGCTGCCGCCAGCCACGACTTGCGCCAACCCATGCAGGCCTTGAACCTGTTCGTCAGTGTCTTGTCGAACCGCGAACACGACGAAAAATCCCGCGATATCATCAACAAAATCGAAAGATCAACCAATGCGCTGGAAGATCTGTTGAACGCCCTACTCGACATTTCCAGGCTGGAAGCAGGCATCGTCACGGCGAAGCCAATCGACTTCCACATAAGCGATCTGCTGGAGCGTCTGGGAGATGAATTCAAGCCCCTAGCGGCTGAAAAAAGATTGAAATTGCGCATGGAGCCATCGGACGCCATGATTCACAGCGACCCAACCTTGCTTACGCAAATCCTTCAGAACCTGCTGTCCAACGCCATCCGCTACACAAAACAGGGAGGAATCGTTTGCGCATGCAAACGGAAAGGCGACAATCTACGGATCGAGGTCCAAGACACCGGCGACGGCATTCCTGAATCACAAATGAAAAAAATATTCCAGGAATTCCACCAGATTGAAGAAAATTCCGGTGGGCTGGGACTTGGTCTTTCCATCGTCGACAAATTGGCGCGGCTGCTTGGACAGCAAATCGACGTTTCCTCCACCTTGGGGAAAGGCTCGGTCTTCGCCATGGAGGCGCCCTTGGCCGGCGCTCCCTTGAAAAAGGCCGAAGCGGCCCAGCCCTTGCCGCAAGCCAAGATCAATAACGCCTTTATCCTTGTCATCGACGACGAAGCCGACGTCCTGGCGGGAATGGAAGTGCGGATCAAAGCTTGGGGCCATAAGGTGCTGACGGCGCAGTCCGGCAAAGACGCCCTTAACGGCTTGACGGACTGCGGGCGCATTCCCGATCTTATCATCTCCGATTACCGCCTCAGCCGCAAAGGCGAGACCGGAAGCAAGGCCATTCGCGCGATTCAAAAAAAACTGAAAGCCGATATTCCGGGACTATTGATCACCGGCGACACCGGTCCCGGGCGGTTGCGCCAAGCCAAGAGGAGCGGCTTTAGATTGCTCCACAAACCCGCTCATCCCATCGAGTTGCAACAAACAATCAACGAAATGCTCATCTCGGCTAAATAGGGATAAGCCCCAGCCGCGCCGCCTCGAGAACGGCTTTGGTGCGGTTGCCGGCCTTGAGGGCGCTCAATATTCTGCGGACATGAATTTTTACCGTCGCCCCCGAAATACCCAAGGCCAAGGCGATTTCCTTGTTTGATTGCCCCTTGGCCAACAAGACGAGAACCTCTTGCTGGCGGGGCGTCAGGACCGGAACGGATTCAGGGTCAATTTCGCCGCCGGCCTCCGGTTGTTGAGGCGCCCGCTCAGAACTTACCTTTTTAAGCAACGCCGGCGGCAGATAAGTTCCCCCCGAAAAAACCAGTTTCAGGGCGTCCATCAAGATTTCTCCGGACGAGGATTTGGGGATGTAGCCGGCGATGCCGATGTCCAAAGCCTCGGAAATGTCGCGGTAGTCGTCGGACGCCGAAATGACGACGACCGGCAAGTCCTGGAAGCGGTCATGAAGCTTACGCAAAGCGTCTCGCCACCCCATGCCCGGCATATCAAGGTCAATCAACACCAAGTCGAGGCTGTCCTGCTCTTCGGCCAGCCTCAACGCCTCTGTGAAATCACTCCCCTCTAATATCTGGACGTTCTCATCCATTTGCTCAAGTTGCAGCCGCAATCCGGCGCGGAAAAGCGCATGGTCGTCGCCGATAAGAACCTTCATCCCCGTCTTTCCTTGTCCGCCGACAATAGTACGTTACACCTAAAGGAGTAATACTTCAGCATAAAAGACAAGTAAGGGGTTTTTGATATAAATCACGAAATCGTCATTTTTTTTAAAAGAGTGATAATTATGGGTGAGTGCTTAGAGGATCAACGTCAAAACGCCCCCCTGGAACAACAGTCATGCATTTCCAAGCAACCCCCATGGAATAATTATTTAGTCAAGTTTCTGCCTGCGCCCGCGCCCCCCACGGTTAACGATTGTGCATGCAGAGGGCTCCCGGACATCTTCCGGGAGCCCTAATATGTTCACCCGAAGGAAAAATCAGCATGAAGAACGTCGGGGAAATCAACGCCAAGGCGCCAATTTGCAAATACCGCCTTTAACTTTCACCGCATAAAATAGAGGAGCGTCAAAAGACATGTCCCCCGAAATTCAGATAATCATTCAGGAAAAAGCATATTCGATCTGGGAAGCCGAAGGCCGTCCAAGCGACAGGGGCCTGGACCACTGGCTTAAGGCGGAAGCAGGCGTCACCAACAACAAAATCAAATCAAACCGCAAACCCCGGCCCAAGAAAGCCGCCGCCAAGGCCGAAAAATAAGGCCACTAGCACAGCGGCGGCCAAGCCGTTCAGAGCATCTTGGCGAATTGATCCTGATGGACGGCCGCGATGCGTTGTTTAACGCCGGGAAGCGGCCCCTTATCGACAAGGCCGTGCTCATAGGCGACCACCTGCAAGCGGCCCCGCGTCAGCTCCAGAAGCTCGCCGGTCTTCAGGAAATGGTCCGGATTGCGGGGACGAGAGAAATGTTCGTTGCCCTCGGCGAAGGTTTCATAAATGAACGCGCCGCCCTCTTCGAGGGCGCCCAACAGGAAAGGCAGCAGGGGCCTGTGCAGATAATTGCAAACGACAACGCCGGCGAAGCGGCGTCCGGCCAACGGACCTGCGCCGCTAAAAACGGGTTCTTCGGCCTCCAGATCGGCCTCGATCACTTCTATCCGGCCTTTCAGGCCCGCCACATGGGAGATATCCCGGTCGACGGCGGCCACATGATGCCCAAGGTCCAGAAAAAGCCGGGAATGCCTGCCCCCGCCGCATGCCACATCCAACACCGCTCCCCCCTTCCGGACCAGCGGGGCGAAGCGGCGCACCCAGGGCGACGGCTCGCGGATCTTCAGATGGCGGGCCTCGCCGTTAAGTTTTTCCGCGTTTTTCATTTTTTAACATTTCCGCATATATATTTACCCAATTCAAAAATTCACTATAATATTTCTCCACAAGCGGCATAACGGACTTTTATTATGATTCTTTTTGAACTGAGTTGCTCCGGCGGGCATCAATTCGAAGCATGGTTCAATAGCAGCGCTTCCTTCGATGAGCAAAGCGCCTCGGGCGCTATCGAATGCCCATTCTGTGGCGATCAGCATGTGAACAAGGCGCCCATGGCGCCGAACCTAAGCAAAGGCGCGGACAAAGCGAACGCGGCTGAAACGCGGGCCAGGGAAGTGGCCAGGCAGATATTAAAAGCCGTTGATAAACTTCGCGGAGACGTCGAGGAAAACTGCGATTACGTCGGCGGCGAATTCGCCGAAGAGGCCCGCCGCATCCATTACGGGGAAACCGAAGGGCGCAATATTTACGGCGAAGCGACCGATGAAGATGTCTCCGAACTGGACGAAGAAGGAATAGTATTTTCCCGCATTCCCTTTCCCTCGCGCAGAGACGATTAGCGTTATTCATATTGTTTGATGAGTTTTTCTTCCTTCAGAAGCCAAAATCTGATAATATTATTGACGATTATTTTGTCGCCTGGAGTGTATTGATAATTTCCCCCGCCACTGTTCGTTAGTTTTTTAGAAAGGAAAGCCCATGAATGACACCACAGCTGAAAAACCCACAATATCCAACATCGCTAGCGTCGCTGTCGCTGTCATTGTGATCGGCTTGGCGACCATTGTCGTGTCTCAGCAGGGCGACTTGAAGGAAGCGGTGAGAGCATTGGCGATCGTATCCGCCAAGTGCGCCAAGTAATTTTTTTGCGGCTTATTTTATGGGGGGGCGGGCGTTCCCCTCATCATTTTGAAACTAGAGCGCTTTCCGGCCAAAACCGGTCATTCTGACGTTATTCGGAGAGGCAGTCCGCAAGGCGCGGTCCGTAGCGCGATGCAGCGCATCGCACGAGGGGGCGCAACGTAGCGGATGCCCGCCGAATGGCGTCAGAATGACCGGTTTTGGCCGGAAAGCGCTCTAACTCCGCCTGAGCCTGGACAACAGCGTCGAGTTGTCCCATTTGGGCTGGCGGTCCTCCACCATGACGCTGTGAGACCCGGCGTCTCCATCCGATGCGCGCCCATCCGATGCGCACAATGTAATTTGCGTCCAGCGCGCCACCACTTCATTGTTGATGTCATCCAGGATGGCCATCGCCGTCTCTTCCAGGGAGTCCCACGCCAAGCCATCCAGCGACTTAAGGTACAAGGCGAAGGATTCAGGCTCCATGACCAATTTATCGGGGACATAGCGCAGGCGCACCGGGGAGATCCCGGTGCGCCCCTCAAGGGTGCTGACGCAGTCCAGCCGGCTGTCGGGGCTGGGGCGGGTTTTCAAGGCGCCGCGTCTTTCAATCCTGTCCATTGATTGCATTGTACTCGTTGTTCAGACAGACTCTAAACGATCAATCCGTCTTTGCCGCCGTCATCGGCTATTTTCTCCACCGCAACCTCAATAAAATTAGGCGGCGACGCCTGGAAGCTGACGCCTCCCTTAACGCCGGTCAGATCGGACGCCTCCTGGAATATTCCGCGGATGCCGTTTTGCATCTTCTCGGGCAGGCGGTTTTCGGTGCGCACGATCAAGTCCATATGTTTTCCCTTGTTTTTCAGTAATCCGTCAAGCTGAAGGCGGCCGAGCTTGGTGAGATCAACATCGATGATGAAACGGGTGTTTTCCTGCTCTTCGCCGTCTTCACCCTCGCCCCCATGCCGGCGGGTCAACATGCGGATTTGCTCAAGCTCGGCGCCGTTATAGAAAGGAACCAGCGATATGCGCCAGTCTCCCGTCGGCGTCGGCTCCCTGGACATCCGTCCGAGAGCGTTAAAGTCGTCCCGAAGGCGGTTGAGAAGGCTTGGCTTGACGCTTTGGAGAGCCCTGTTGGGACCGTCGCCCAACCAATTGCGGAGGTTGCCGCCGCGCAACGCCGACAGGAAAAACAAGACATTGGCCGCCAATTGGGAATTGGCCCTGGGCATGACGTTGTTAAGGAGTTGCTGGGCGGTGGCGGGGTCAAACTCCTGCATGGCCGCCATCGCCTCGCTAAGGCCCGGCCACTGGCGCGACACGAACATGCCCGCGCCGGCGCCATGGATGAATGTCTGAAGCGGCGCCTGGGGAAGCGTCGGCTTGCCGATGACTTGAAGGATCAGTGAGGCGCCTTCGGGGAGAGACGCGCGCGCGGCCAGGGACATCTCCCCGGCCCCGGTCATGACAATGGGGCCGCCCGACGGCGTCGCTCCGGTGACGACGGCGTTCAAGGTCCGCCCGGCGCTCAACGTCGCCGAGCCCGCTTGCGGCAGTGATAGCAAGGGGCCGCCGGGCCGGGCCGGTTGGATGGACACGACCTTGACCCCCACCCGGCTTCCAGCCGGGAAAGGCGCCTGGGCGCCTGGGGAGGAATTGGTTGTTCGGGGCGCTCCCTGGGCGGACGCGGGAGCGGCGGACGCCGCCGCCGGACGGCCCAGGCGGCCCAGGCGGCCCAGATGGCCTTGAACGCTTTGCCGTCCCTGAGCGGCGCTGGCGGCCGGAGCGCCTTTGGTTGCGCCTTGAGGCGCTGGAGCGCCTGGCTGGGGAAGTCTCCCCGCCTGTCCCCCCCCCCGTCCCCCCGCCTGTCCCCCGGCTAGCCCCCGGGTCAGTCCCCCGGCCAGCCCTTGAGGCGATCTAATCAATGTGGCGGTCACCGTGCTGCCCACGGTCAAGTTGAGCAAGGGCGTCCTGGCGGCAGCGACTCCCGGCCGCGCTCCGGCGGCGGTGGGAGCCCGCCCTCCTTGCGTTTGTCCTTGAAGCCCTGCCGCGCTTTGTCTCGGCGCCTTGCCGTTTATGGCGAGAATCTGGAGTTGCGCCTGGGGGCGAAGGCTATGGAGCTGCATCGTCAACAAGGCGCCCCGGGGCAGGATGAGGGGAGTCTGAATAGAGAAAGCGCCCAGGGACGTTTGCAGCTGAAAGACGCCCTTGGCGTCCTGCTGAACGACCGCGCCCTTGAGCAATGCGCCGAGGGCCTGCTGGGTCAAGGCCGCCGGCGGATTGGGAACCAGAACCACTGGCAAAGGCGCCGGCGGCATCGGCTGGGGAAGCGGTTGTGGCGGGACGACGGTGGTCATGGCAGGCGCCTAGGGTCCAGACTCATTCATGATTTCATCAATTTTACAGCGATTTTATCCAAATCCTCCACGGCTTCGGCGTTGGGGGAGCGGGTCAGGATTGACACTTGATTGCGGATGGCCTCGGCCACCTTGCTGTCGCGGCGGACGACGCCGAGCAACTCCGGCGAAATCTTCAGGAAACCCTCGCAAGCCTTGAGCAAGGTGTTGTAGGTGCGCTCGCCTTCGCGGATGGAGTTGGCCATGTTGACGACGATTTTAATGTCGGCGCCGGGCCGCTCCATGTGGGTGATCTTGATGAAGGCGTAGGCGTCGGTCAGCGACGTCGGCTCGTTGGTGGCCAGCACCAGACAGGAATTGGCGCTGCGGGTAAGCTGGCGCACCGTGCGCTCGACGCCGGCGCCGAGGTCCAGGATCACTTTGTCATAACCAGCGGCGAGCAGCGCCAAGTCATCGCCAAGAATTTGCAGCCGGTTCGACGCGATATTGGCGAGGCCGCCCGATCCCGAACGGCCGGCGATAATGTCGAATTCTCCGTCCTCGAAGGGAAGAACCGCCTGGTTCAGCGTCAAACGGCCGGTAAGAACGCTTCCAAGGTCATGCTTGGGCATGAGGCCCAGTTGAATATCCAGGTTGGCCAAGCCGAGATCGCCGTCAAACAGCAGGGTGCGGACTTTCTTTTTCGCCAGGGTGTGAGCCAGGGTAATGGCGAACCATGTTTTGCCGACGCCTCCCTTGCCGGAAGCGACCGCAATCATGTTGCGCCCCTTGGCGCGGGCGGCGGGACGGGGTGCGAAGTTGGGATCTGGCGTCATGATGCGGCCTCGATCTGGTAAAAGGTTTCGTTTGAATTCGTCGAATGGGGCATGAACAGACGGGCCAGGGAGACCGAATTGATCGGACTGAGGCCGTCGGAAATATGAGGCGTAATGCTGACGTTGCAAAATGTCATTTTAGCGGCGTCGGCCGCCGCCAGGACGCCGCCCAGCCGGCGCGCCATGTCAAGGCGCGTGACGAGCAGACGTTTGACGCCGACGGTGGCGAAGGAGGCGGCGATGTCGGCCATTTCCAAAGCGTCGCCGCCGGCCGCCAGGACCAGCACCGGCTCGGCTCCGGAAACCATGGTCAGTTGGTCCAGTTGATCCATTTCGGTGTCGCTGAAAGGGTTTGTTCCCTGGGTGTCGATGAGAATCAGGCCTTTCTTGGCGCCGTTGGCGCCCTTCGCCTTTTTCACCGCCTCGCCAAGGGCGCTCGTGGTGTCGGCGGTCTGGAGGTCAAGCTTGAGAATGCGGGTGAAGGCTTCAAGCTGCTCGACGCCGCCGGCGCGGCGGGTGTCGGTGGTGATCACGTCCACCAACGCTTGGGCCAAGGTGGAGCGGGCGGCCAGCTTGGCGCATGTTATGGTCTTGCCGGCGCCGGGCGGCCCCACCAGCATGATCGGCTTGTCTTCGCCGGGCTCGGCCCCAGATTCAGCCAGCGGCGAGAAATCAAAGTCGGCGTCCATGGCCCCGGCGAAAGCCATGGTCGGATTTTCATCCGCCAGGGCGCCGGCGGCCTCGGTCAGGCGATCAACAAGCCTCGCCGGCGCGCCATGGAAGGTCAAGACCTGGCGGATGGTGGCGGCGACGTCAACGGGTTCGTCCTCAATGCGCTCGGCGATGTCCTTATCATCGATGGGCGCCTCC